>Ga0233433_10001899_pt1 | contig 19085 bp, 14 predicted proteins | sample SI_122_August201_5_FD_179868 | JGI IMG/M metagenome (GOLD analysis project Ga0233433, IMG submission 179868) | Seawater microbial communities from Saanich Inlet, British Columbia, Canada - SI_122_August2016_100_MG | ecosystem: Environmental > Aquatic > Marine > Inlet | place: Canada: British...
TGGCGAGGGTATCGTCGCTCAGGCGGTCGCTGTATCTCATGCCGTATTTCATGGTAGGCGACTCGTATAAAATTCAAACCGTCTGACGCAGAGGTCTTTCAGTACCTCCGGCATAAACGAATACATCCGTCCTTTTTCTGTCTGGGGGGCGGACGCGAACTTTCCCGTCTCCTGATAGATTCTGAGGGCATTTTTTGTCAGTTCAACGCAGACTTCTGTATTGGCGCGCCGAAGTTCGTGCAACTTCATGCCGGGGGACACGGGGATGTTCATTTTCTCAATGACATCGCCATTGTCCAGCGCCGGATCAACATGATGAAGCGTCGTGATAAGATCCTCGAAAGCACCGTGGTAGATGGCCCAGAGATGCGTATCCAATCCTCTGTATCCTTCTGGATCGCCACCGTGCAGGTTGATCATTCCATCAGGACACGTGGCGATGACCGTCGGGCGCAACAGGCCGGTGCCAAACACCACGACCACGTCAGGCGATAGGGTCTTCAGACATTCAACGGCTTCAGGGTCATTCATTGAGGCAAAGGGTCGCATTTCGGACCCGCTTGCTTCCGCCAACGACGGATTGCCGCCGGAAAACCAAGTCTTCTGCTCGTAAATATCTCGCTCGGTTTCAAAGGGATGCTCGACTTCGAACGGTGCGGTAAGAGGAGTGATCTCATTTAGGATGAGTTCGGTCGGAAACTCCCGCGCTATTTCACGCACGAAGTAGGCGTGGTGCGGGGTTTGTGTGGTCAGAATTATGAGGCGCATTACGCCAAATCTTCAGACAAAATCATTTCGCCGGGCTTAATCGCGCGGGTTAGCTCTTTGCCCAACACGCGATCTTCTTCTCCGGGCGGAATGCCGCCGCCGGGGCGTACCCAGGTGATGTCCGTATCTAGAATCTTATGGCCCGCAGCCAAGTTATGGGCGGCGACGATGGAACGTCGGATGGCGGCTTCTATGGGCTGTTCGCAGTCTTCCATGCCGATCGCACCGGAGCCTAAGAATACCTCTGTATCCTTAATCCGCTTGACCATTTCCTTCAGGGTTTCGGGGTTGGCAGAGACTTGGTGGTCGCGGAAGTCTGAATAATTGTTGTCGATGGTGAAGTGTTTTTCGACAATGCGCGCGCCTAAGGCCACTGCCAGGACAGGAGCGTCCACGCCTAACGTATGGTCAGAATAACCGATGGTGACATTGTTTAAGGCGGCGGCCAGGATGGGAATCGCGGCCAGGTTCGCTTCCTTCGGTGGCACCGGATAACTCGCGACACAGTGCAGGATCGCCAAGTCTGCTGTGCATCCATTTGCATCCCAAGTGTCTTGAATAAGCTTGGCAGCGTTTTGAACTTGCGCGGTATCGGCAAGCCCTGTCGACACGATCATCGGCTTGTTGGTTTCAGCGACGGTCTTGATCAGCGGGCCGAACGTGTTGTCGCCTGAGGCGATTTTGATGCCATCGGCAAGGCCGCCTAAGAATCGCGCGCTCTCAAGATCGAAGGGAGTCGAGATGAACATCTGCCCGGCTTTTCTGGCATGATCAGCCAGTTGCTCGAACTGTTCAAAGCTCAGCTGGAATCCCTTAAGTTTTGCGATTCTGTCTGAGTCTAGTTGGCTCGAATAGTGCTCCGGAATAAAAGTCTGAAACTTTACGGCCTGGACTCCGGCTTCCGCCGCTTCGTCAATCAACCGACGGGCGAGATCGAAATCACCTTCATGATTATTACCGATCTCGGCGATAATCAGGACTTCAGCATTCGTGTTAAAACTGCCGAGTTTCACCTTATTCTCCTGTGCGCATAAATAGGATAAAGAGTATATTGGCCTAAGCCTAAAGATAACGCAGAATTAATTACCGCCGCGTTAACCGAGAAGTCACAGAGAAGAGTTGGTTCAAGTGTATGCATGAAATGCAATTATTGCTTCAATCCGTCAATCGCGCGCTTGAACTTATGTGGGCAGGCGATTTTTTTATGGCTGAGAGTATTTTTAAGCAATTTGAGAGGCGCCGACCCGCATTCCCGGAGGGACTTTATGAATATGCAAGTTTTAAACTTCTGAAGGGGGATTACGAAGAAGCGTGGCCCCTGTTCCAGCGCAGGCTTGAAATGCAGGCGTACCTTGCAAAGAAAGTAACGCAATTTCCGATACCCTATTGGGATGGGAGTCCGGCTAAAGAATCGACACTTCTAATTCATAGAGACCAAGGGTTTGGAGACGTGTTCATGTCAGCACGTTATTTTCCGTTGGCGTTAGAACGTGTTGGAAAAGTAATGTTCGCGGCCCCCGTGGGAGGACGTCGGTTGTTTCAGGCGGCTTTCCCAGAGTTGATCATAATTGAGGATGGCGAGCCTATTCCCTTGGATGTCATCGATTTTCATCTTCACTCATTGAGTTTGCCAGCAGTTTTCAATACGACCCTTGATTCCATTCCAGATAGCAATGTTTTCTCTGCCGATCCGGCCTTAAAAAAGAAATGGCAAACTCGATTGCAGGGGAAATTTAAGGTCGGGATATGTTGGCAAGGTAATCCGGATCAAATCCGTGATGCCGAACGTTCAATACCTCTAAAGGAGATGGCACCTCTGATGGGTGTTGAGGGCGCGCAATTTTATGGGCTTCAGGTTGGCGCGGGAGAGGATCAGGTTGCGGATGTCGATGGCAACTGGCCATTTGAACACTTGGGGCCGGAACTCAATGGTAAAGACATATTCGTTGATGTCGTGGCGGCTATGGCCTGCATGGACTTGGTTATAACCGTTGATACTGCGATTGCACACTTGGCGGGCTCTATGGGAATTCCGGTGTGGGTAATGGTCGTGAAAGTCCCTTATTGGCCGTATATGCTGGAAGGGGAGAAGACGCCTTGGTATCCGTCAGCCCGACTTTTTCGGTCAACGCAAAGGTTTGAGTGGGATGAAACGATCAAAACTGTGGCGGAAGAATTGGGAAAATTAGTCCCGTCAGGCTAGCAATTTATCTATCTTCCTATCTATTTCCGATATCGTCGCCAGCCTCTGGCAGGTATTCCCCGGTTTCTTCTTCGGCGGTATGGCGCATATCCTCGACAATCTTGGCTTCATGGCGGACCAAATCCTGAGCCCCTTTTAGTGCCTTATATAGTTTGCCCTCATCCAGGGCCGCCTTTATATCGACGCCAATTTCAGCCGAACTGGGCAGGGCTTGGGTATAGTCGTTCAAGAGCGGCAGGAATAAATCTAAGTATTTCTCCTTTTCCTGAGGGAACATATAGGCGCATTGAAGCGCAAAGTAGGCTCTAGATGCCGGTGTTGCCGAATCGTCGGCCGATAAAATCTCTTTCTCACGTAAAATCGACGATTCATTGTGAACCAAGAGTTTTGTATTTGGGCCGATGTTCTCAATCACCGCCCCATTGATGACCAAGCGAATACCGGTTTTTAAGTCTAATTTAAGTGGCACGACTGATTACCTGCTGATTTTATAGAATATTTCACTAAATAGATGTATAACATACACTCTTGAGTTACCTATATGTCAAATGCCCATATATTTGAAATATAGCTAATTCCTGGGGCCGTGCTCCCGGTAAGGATTTGTTAAGAAAAAACTTCTTTACATTGAAATCTAATTTGTTAGTATGCGAGAGCTTGGTGAAAGCGAGAAACGCTTTAACTTTGTTTGTGACACCAAGTGCAAGGCAAAAATGCCTTGGAAATATTTTCTCTAGAAAGGAGAAACCAAAATGGCTTCAGAAGTAACACTATCAACTGCAGTGCGTGATAGCCTGCTCTCTCTCAAAGATACGACTCGGTTAATTGACACCACTCAGGGTCGACTCTCTACTGGTTTGCGGGTTGCTGCTGCAACTGACGATCCAGTCTCATTCTTCCAAGCAAAGACCTTGTCTGATCGTGCTTTCGACTTCGGCGAAAAGAAAGACGCAATTGACCAGGGTATTAGTACGGTTGAAACGGCTCTTGGCGGCATCGAGGCTGTTGAAAGCATCGTGCGTCAGATCAAAGGTGTTGCCGGTAGCCTTAAGTCCGCTACAGGAACACAGTTTACAGATCTAATTACGCAGTTTAACAGTCTGCGTACGCAAATCGGAACGTTGACGGAAGATACTTCCTTCCAGGGCGTAAACCTTGTTAATGCCACGACCGAGCAATTGGCGGTGAGCTTCAGTCAGGAAACTGCAAGTTCTCTGGCCATTGATGGCGTGAACATTTCCGAAACTGGTCTTGACATCGGACAGGCTGTTGCGGCTTCGAACACGTCGTTTAACTTCTCCGGCGTTACCAGCTTGGCATTGAATACGGGTGCTGCAGGTACTGTAATTACGGTAACGTATCAAGGTACGGGCGTCGGAATTACTGCTGGCGGTGTAACGGCGGCTGGTCCGACGATTACCTTCGGAACACTGTCCATCCTTCTTGGTGTCGGTGGTAGTGGCGGCGGAAGTGAAACGCTTAGTCAGGGCGATGTTTTATCGGTTACGTTGATTGGTAATGCAAACACAGCGTCTATCGATACTCTTGCTTCCAACGTGTTCTTTGGTTCTCTTACGGTCTCATCGACCGAGCTTACCGTCGATAGCATTGCGGGTAATAATGACAACTTCATCGCTGAAGGAAACACGACGCAGGTCGATACCGCGATCACGCAGTTGGATGACGCGTTGACAACTCTCCGGTCTAATGCTCAGACCCTGGGTTCGAACGTTGCATTGCTACAAACTCGGTTGGATTTCACAGAACAGTATGTGAACAACCTTGCTGGTGGTGCAGCCAAACTAACGTTGGCGGACATCAACGAAGAAGGTGCCAACCTGTTGGCCCTGCAAACCAGACAGCAGCTGGGTATTTCCGCCCTGGCATTTGCTGGTCAGGCCGAACAGGGAATTCTGAGCTTGTTCAGATAGGCCCTAAGTTAGGTAAGATTGTTTGGAAAATTTCTAATTTAGTTTTCCAAACCTTTCGAAAATTTTCCCGCCGTAGTTTCGACTGCGGCGGGATTTTTTTTATTAAAGCGTGTCGCGAAGGCCGCTAATACAAAGACTCTGGATTAACAATGCAGCAAATTCCACTAGGCATCGTAAGGTGGGGACGAGGCTATTCGGTCGTGCGTATTACGCAATCACTATAGGTCATTGTATGGGAGTCTTGGATAAGATAAGCGCGGGTAATCATTACGTGAATATCACGCGCAATTTCCCTTAAATTTTAAGATGTTCTAGGCGAAAAGATTAAGTACGGAGCCTGGCGCAGGAGTCTGGGGCCGGAGCGAATCTGCGATGTTCTGCGCAAACTTAGCCTGGGCGTCAAATGCGAGTGAAAATATTTGCAAAAGATTCGCCGCATCAGCTTTTAGATTATCGATTTCCGTTTGTTTCTCTGCAAAAGCTGACGTTTCAAGCACAAGAATATCGCTATCAACGCCAATGAAATCTCGCTGAATATTGAGGCTCACATCAACGGCCTGCTCGACCGTAATCGCAATGAGTGCTTCGGCGTTAAAGGACCGGGCCGTAAGATCGGACACGCCCGCGGTGACAGCCGCATTGTCTACGGACTTCGTTCCAACGACAGGTGTAAGCGCCTGAAAATCTTCCAGCTGATCCTTAAACAATTTTACCGCGTCGAAATTAGGGATATCAACATTGCTGAAAATAAATAGGTTATTAATTCGCTCACCTATTGCATCACGTTGGGCGACAAATGCATCAACCTCTGCTTGGGTAACGTTATCGTCAGCCCCCAAAAGATCATTCAAATTACTTAAATCATCCGAAATGCCCTGAACTGCGATAAGCGAGTTACGCGTCTTTTGAAGAAAATCCTCAACAACCGGCTGAGCATCAATTAATTTCTGCCCCTCAGTTCTTAATCGCCGCAATTTAATGTCCGTAATCGGGTCGTCAGACAATTTATCGATTTCACCGTTCAAACGTCGGATGAGCGTGTTCTGAATTTGGCTGAATTGTAGCTCGAACGCCGGCGCTGCGGCGTTGGCCGTTATCTGAGAAAATGTTTGTCCAAAACTGACGGGCGCCATGAAATTAAACCATGTCCAGAGTGAGCATTTTAAGTTCTTAACAGTACCATAAAAAATCTTTTAAATCAATTAGTTGTCGATCAATACTGTTGAAAACTTTATCGTTAGATTTTACGCTCTATTTATTTAATTTTAATAAAAATTGCATTAGAATTTTAGAATAATATGTGAAACTCTTTAATCGTTATTCTAAATACTTTAAATATAACTCGAATTTTGAGCCCGACTAAGAAGGACCGACCATGGTGGATCGTGAAGAGCTTCGCAAAAATAACTTGGAAATGTTTGAGGCGATATACCCGGAAATTTATGCCGCTCTCAAAGACTACAAACCAATTTCGGAACTAAGAATTGACGAAGATGGCGAACCCGACGTGTGGTTTGATGGCCAGTATTATTACAATAACAAAGCGGCAGAATTTGCCAAAAATCAGCTTGAGAAGACGTGGGCTTTGCCGACACGGGTAGAAATTAATCCGCCCCAAACTGACGGCATGGATGATTATGCTGGTCCCACCCTCTTTAATATTCTTTTACGGGCAGACAAAGAGGATATTTCCTACCACCGTAGAATAGTTTCCGATAATGCATTTACAGTCGTAGTCTTTGGTATTGGTCTTGGTCTTCATATCGATGAAATCGTCGAAAGAACGAATTGTTCCGCAATTGTATTTGCTGATGTGAACTACGAGTTTTTATATCATTCATTAGAAGTTTACGACTGGGAAAAACTTGATGAGCTCATAACGTCTCGTAATGGGCGCATCAAATTCGTAATAGATACTTCGCCGGATCAGATTGGCATATATGCCCGATTATTTATCCGAGGCAGCAATATTGGTGGTGTCGATGGTGTGTCGATTATTATGCATCAAAAAAACGCTATTTTGGATGAAGCCTTTCAAAAGCTCGCCCGGGATGTGAATTTGATTGCGACCAGCCTAGGTTTTTTCTACGACGAAACACTTATGCTGAAAAATTGCCATGTAAATTTATGTTCGGGAGAATCAAAATACTATCAACGCCCAAATGAGATGTTTCCGGCTGACATCCCGGTCTTTGTCGTTGGCAGTGGCCCCTCTTTGGATGCGTGCCTTCCTATGATTAAGAAAAACGCTGACCGCGCTTTTATTATTTCGGCGGGGACATCGCTACGCCCTCTTGTCTTCAATGGAATTTTGCCAGATATGCATCTGGAACAAGAAAATCTCAATGTCGATCTAACTGTAGACCAAGTTGCTGAAAAGTACGATTTATCTTCTATCCTGTATGTTGCCGCGACGACGGTTGATCCGACAGTGACCAAGTATTTTGATAATATCATCTATTATTCTCGCGCGAGTTTATCCCCGTTCCCTATTTATTTTGATGACAAGGCTTCTACCCTTGAACGCCCGCACAATACTGTGGTGAATGCGTCGTTTTCATTTGCTCAGGAATTAGGATTTAAAGACTTTTACTTTTTTGGGGTCGATTGCGGCACGATTGACCAAGCGCGCCACCACTCAAAGGATGCCTATCAGTATACTGAGGATGCACTGCATGTAGACCAAATCTTTGACATCCCAGTTACGTCGAACTTTGGTGGAGATTTCTTTACGTCGAAGGGGTTGCTGGAATCGCTTGATCACCTTGAGGCAGCAATTTTAAAGAAAACGCGTGGCCGACGATATTACAACTGTAGCGATGGTGCCTATATTCCCAATACATTACCAATATTGCCGGAGAAAATTGATCTCCCAGAGTTTCTACTTAGCAAAAAGGATCTCCTTCAGAAAATATATGACAAAATGCCGGTTTATACCGAAGAAAAATTTAGCGAATATTGGGATGAAAAAGAGTTCGAGAACAGCGTGGATTCGGTAATGGATACAATATCTGAAATTTTTGATGGCGTTGAGGATGTGTCCGATAACTTCTACCAAATTGATTTGAATAAAGTGCTCGTCTTCGATACGGGAGTTTGGCCAAGCCGGATGGATCGAGGCGTTATTACTCTCATCAGAGGGACATTGTTCCAAATGATAATTTCGATAGCGTATTACACGAAACGTATAACCGAGCCGGAAAAGTTACCGAAATTTACCGAAATCGTTAAGGAAGAAGTTCAAGTTATGATTGAAAAGCTGCGAGAAGACGCGCTGAAGGAACTCGGCAGCTTAAATAAAGAAAACATAGCGGAGGCAGGAGCTGAAGCTAGTGCAGATAATGCTTTGCCAGGATAGTTAATTAATGGGGATTTCAACCGGCTTCGGATTGTTTTATACAGCTTTCAATTGCATTTTCCCAGGCTCTGGTGTGTGCTGCCGTATCGAATAGGCTGGATTCTTCTAATTCTGGACGCAAGGACTTCCGAATTTTACTGAGTGATTTGCCGTCTTTCGATAATTCCACTACCAACTCTACGTATTGATCTTCTGAATTTGATATCCATTCTGCTTTATTTGCAGCGCTTAGGATGGACGCTGCAAGAAGCGAGGAACGTTGCTCTCCCGCTAAAGTAATCGCTGGAATCCCCATCCATAATGCCTCGATAATAATATTGGAGCCTGAGTTTGGAAAGCTATCCAAATAGATATCGATGCTGTTGTAGAAGCTAACATCTGTAACCGGATTCGCTTGCTCCGGTTCTAAGATTGTAACACGGTCCGCGACGCCTTCATTATCGAACATTTCGTGGATTCGTGTTTTTGCGTAGTCGCATTGCTTCGCGGTACCGCCCAGAGATAGCCGGGAGTCTGGAACCGCACGTAATACTTCGGCCCAAAGCCTTGCAAGATTAGGCGTAAGGGTCGCGAGATCACTCTTTCCTCCGAAAGTAACGAATCCATTTTTTACTGCGGGAGCCGACACTGGATCAGGGAAATTATTAAGCGGATCAATTGCATATAGACCGTGATCCATGACGATATTTTTTACGCCTTCCGGTATTTCCTTTTGGTCCATTTCAGCCGTAGTCTTATCTGAAATTACAAAATTTGTTCCAGGCGACGTGATGCCAAATGGGTATCGGAGGTGTCCAATTTGAACAGGAGTGATGCCTTGTTTAAGAAGAGTATATTGTTGTCCATTGCTATATCCGGTTAAGTCCACGACGGCGTCCAAGCGGTCATTTCTAACTATCACGGCGAGCGTTTCCGGATCGATATCATAAACTTGCCGAGTCGAATTAGCGTGGTTCTTGATGAGTGTGAATAAAGCATCTTCCGTGACCGATAATTGGTAGACGAATACCTTAAATTTTGTGTGGTCGTGATGCCGTAAAATTGGTTCAAATAATGGGTAGTAGTCCCCCTGATAAATTGAATTTATAATATAGCCTATATGGATGATGTCTGGATTGGACTTTACTCCGCGTGGCTCTCTGGGCGGGTAGACCTCGATCTCGTCAAAAATTTCGTTGGTGAGGGAATTTAGATTATTTCTTTCGCTCTCATATTCCGATCCGAGATATTTAACTCCGTCTGCGGCGGCGGCACAGATTTCTATGCTTCGGTCCAATTCTAATGCTGTTAGGTGCGAGGTCACGGCATCTTTGAATAATCCCAAGCGATACAGGGAATTTCCCATTTCAATGAACGGCTCCGCGCCATCCGGTTTAATCTTGGTTGCCTTTTGCAACGCGATTATCGCTTCATCATAACGACCAAGTTCATGCAGGCATTTTCCATACAAAGTAAGGCATTCATAATGATTATTGTTGAGTTCGAGTTCCGCCTCCAACTCAGTTATTGCGGCCTCAAACTGCCTTTGGTTATATCTAACGAGGCCGTTCACATAGTGCCCTGAAGGCGACGTGCTTGATAGTGCAGTGAAATAGTTGGACAGCCCTGGTGGAAGAAATGGATGAATGTATTCATGAGGTTCAAGTGCGGTTGCGAGCTTCGCATAGTATAACCCATCCGATAAATTTCCGACCTGGGTGTGAATTGTAGCCAATGCGTCTACATAATCTCGACAATCGGGGGCCAATTCATGGGCTGTCGTTAATAACTGAATGGCTTTACCGTTGTCTGCCAATCTCCAAGAAACCAATCCAAGAAGGCAAAACCCTTCTGCCGTGTTGTCTCTCTCCTTAAATAATTCCGATATTGAATCAGCCAATTCAACCGCGTCTAAGGTTAATAATTCGACGAGAATTTTTGCAACGGACACATAGAACTGCTTATCGGCATCCGACCCTATCTGAGCATGGAGTACCGTCGGAGCATAAGTCTCTGGTTCAGGAGTCGACGGTTCCGGGGAGGCCTCGGGCTTTTGTTCTGAGATTGTATCGTCACTCATAAATTCTGCCTACATTCCAACACGCAATAAAGGGCACAACCAAGCTGGATATCCGAAGCGTGTTATCTAACGGGGAAAACCATTTTTGGAAGTCGATGTTTAACGAGGGGGGGCGCACCGAATTCACACTTGAAATCTTTGAGGCATTGCACGCGTCAAATATTGATCTCGAGCTTTTGATGGGGAGCCCCATCCCCTTGCTTATCATCCTCATTAGCATTCTCATGCTTCTCCGCTTCGCGAGCCTTTTCCATTGCGTCAACTTCATCGGCAGGCATCTGCAATAAACCCAAAGCAATGTTGCGGTTTAGGTCGATTAGGGTGCTCATTTTTGAATCTGTCGGTTCAACAAGGGTGCCAATAGTGTGTTTATCGACAAATTTACACAGCGTCAGCATGTTACGTCGAATTTCTTCATCCATTCCCGAGTCTTCGAGTGTTAATTCCGCCTGAAAAATTGTCCAAAGTTTCCAATTTAATTTGACAGCCGATTTTCTCTTGGCTTTTACATCGTGATCAGAAACGTCCCCTAGTGTAATCGCTGCTGCCATACGTTTGGCAGCTTCATTCAAGGCCCAACCTTCAGTTTGCCGTGGCGAACCTGGCTCCGGAACGCGTTCGTATTTTTGTGTATGTTTACCGTAAGGGGACATGGTTTCTCCAATTTGGCTCTGAGGCGTTCTCAACCTATAACCTTATGGGTGCCAGCGACAGAAATTACTGTCTTTGGACCATTCTAGGGGAATTCAATTCTGCCCGCAAGAATGCCATTTCGGGGGTGTTATTGTTGAGTCCTCTGTTCTTCCCATTGTTTTGTGGATGGTTGCTTATTCTAAGCAGCACATTGGTATGATTGTGCACTAAATGTCGTAAACAAATACCTAACGGAGGAAGTTAGCCAGCGATAAATCACGAACCCGCCCGAGCACCTGGAAAGAAACTTCAAGGGCTCGTGAATCGTCTAATAGTCGCGTGATTGCGTCTGCTTGATTAATGTTCTCAAACGATGAAATGCGTACATCGATGAAACCTTTAAGCGTCTCATGGCCTTGGTTAACCCGATCCAGAAGCACCTGATCAAAACCAACGGCGCGTTGCAGTTGTTCAAGGTTGCTGACTTGTTCTGCGCCGAATGGCGGCGAGCCCACAGTCAACGATGCGACGTTCGTGGTAGTCACACTATCAACCGCAGCAGTCGCTAGGTTGGTCGATGAAGAGGATGAGAAGCCAACACCAGGTGTTGCCGCCGTCAAAGTCAAGACTGTGCCATTCGCCGTCGCCTTTACCAGACTGTTAACCGAGGCGTTATTGTTGATAGCTGTGGTCATGGCAGCCGTAATTGCAGTTAACGTTCCACCACCGGGAACAGTTACGGCAACAGCGGTTCCCGCCGGCACCGTATTAATGGTCACCGTATGTGTGTCGCCCGTCGTGCCCAGGGTAGCAGCCGTGAAATCAACTGTGTTTACCTGCGCAACTGCGGTCACATTTGCGTTGGAACTGTTGTCGAGCGCACTGGCGAGGAGAAAGAGGGATTGGCCGACACGCTCGGTATTCTGATCCAAACCACCCGCCGTACCGAACTGACCTTGGGCGATAAGAGACATCGCGCGGAAGGCTTTTTCAAAAGCCGGGTCTGCTGCAGTGATATCCACTTCGAAGCTCTGGCGATCGCTGACTCTGTGGGTGGTGGCACGGGTATCACCACTGAAAAAGGGCAAGGCCGTGATCGTTCCACCGGTTTGCTGGGTCGTCATGGTTAGGGCAGCTACGTCTGCGGCGGCCGTAACATTTTCATCAACCGTAATTGTACTGCCGTCAGCACTAACGGAAGACACCGTAACTGTTTGGTTGTTTGCGCCAGCCGTCGCGCTGGCAATAACCACTTTCATGCCAGCGCGTAGTTCGCTGAATGAACCCGGAACGCCGGACCCGATGGTGTCCTTTGTAGGGGCTGTATTGTTCGTAAACGTCACCGTGCCAGCATTGGTAAAGCTGAGAAGCGGTGCGGCGACCGTGCCCTGGTCGGTGAGTTTCTGGTCCGCGATCGTGATGACCGCGCCAGTGTTAGCCTCAACCGTAAATCTTCCGTTGTTATTGGTTGTATCGCTCACTGTAATGGTCGTCCCTACCGGAATGGACGCAAGTTCGCCAAGTACACTTGAAGTAATCGTATCATTTGCACGATTAAAGGTTATTGACGATGATTGAACTGTAGACCCATCCGGTAATGTCAGGGTTACGCTGCCTCCTGCCGCCTCATCGGTAAGCATTGTCGTTTCAACCGTGATAAACTGACCATTGGTCGAATCGATGCCCTTGACCGTATAGGTGCCGTCATTCAGGCCGCTGTTTCCCGTGCCGGTTACCACTATCGTCGTGCCAACTTTGACATTCGCAAAGTTATTTGTACCCGTCGCCGTAATACGCCCGACCGGTGGCGTGGTGCCGTCGTCTCTTTGGAAAGTTAGAAAATTGGTTTTTTCGTCAGCGACGTCTTTATTGATTGTAAACTGAGCAAGTTGCGCCTCTCGGGTCGTCGGATAGGTCACGCGCTGCCCGTCAAACCTGTTTTGGTAGTCCGTCAATGTGCTCGATCCAATGTTAATTGGGGCGACATCTGCGCGGGTACCACCAAATTGAAAATTTCCGTTGACGCTGGTATTTAGGAAACTTTGTAATGTTTGTAATGACTTAAAGGCAATATCTTGGATGTCTCTGACTTGTTGCTCTTGGTTGCCGCCAAAGGTGTTGAAGTCGACCAAGGCGTTGCGGAATTCCAAGAGCGTGTCTCTCGCTCCCTCAATAGAGGCATTAATTGTATCAAGCCGTGTTTCCACCTGCTCATTTCCTGAAATGAAACTTTCTAACGAGTTGCTGAGCGTCTCAAAGTTGATCAACCGTTCGGCGACTTTATCAAGTCCTGTATAATCCCGGGATACCTTTTCCGTATTAACCTGGAACGAGGTTTCTGTGATTCGCTTTTGCGTTGCTAAAAGCTGGTTAATCAGCAGATTACTTGTGGCTAAGCTTGCGATGCGGCCCATGATGCCCTCACTACTGTACAGCCCGGTCCAGAGTATCGATCATTTCTTGAATGACACTGATAACTCTGGCCGCGGCGTTAAATGCTTGTTCAAAAAGGATAAGTTGCGCGAGTTCCTCATCCAAGTTGACGCCCTTAATATTGTCAGATTTTACCTTCAGGTTTTGCGTAACAGAGCGTTGAAACTCCAAGTTCCGAAGGTTCGATCCTGATTGGTTGGCAGCTTCAACGAGGATTGAGTTTGCAAACTCTCCAAACGTTGCAGTAATGGCACCTAGTTTGCCCGCCTGTTCGAATTGGTTGGTTGCTGCCAGTTTGTCGGCAAGGGCGATGATGGTTGTATCATCGCCGGACCCTAAGAAGTACTCACCATTAGCGCCAATGGCAGAATTGAACTGCATGGCAGCCGTCGCAATCCTTGAGGGGTTTTGAATAATATCAGCGCGAACTTCGATAACGCTGGAAACTCTGACATCGCCGACATGCAGCCCAATGTCCGTTAGGATGGTATCTGGGGTCGCAATGTTATCGGTTACGACTAGACTCTTGCCCTGATCATGGGCAATTCGCAGGCGCACACCGTCGCCGTCTGGTATCACCGATGCCGTTACATTGGTTACGCTGTTTGTTATTTGAGTAGCGAGATCCTTGAGGCTTGTCCCCTGCACGACAGTCACCGGGCTTCCACTTAAAAGGCCAGTATCGTCACTAAACCGCAAACCGGCTGCGGACACCGCGAACCCGCTAGCCAGCACATTCGATTCATAAATATTGTCGGGCAAATTATCGACAAAGTAATCGTTGAAGCCAAAGAAGTTAGAAAAGCCGCTAATGGTTTTATCGATGCCGTCTACAGTGACGGTATTCGTTGTGTCGGCATTGGTCGCCGTGACACTTGCCGTTGCGGTAAATAGGGCACCAGTCTCATCCGTACCGACTTTGTCCTGGGTAAGGATAATCTCTCCAATTCCAGAACCGGCCGTGGCCGTGACAACCTGGGTGGCGCCGGTACCGACAGCACTCGCATTAATCGCTGTAACAATTTGGCTTCGGAAATCTGCGATTGTCGAGTTACCTGCTATGGAGGTTACAGAAATTGTGGTTCCGTTGATGACGATATCGACCGCATCTGCATCCTCATACGTGCCGCCAATCGTAATTTTCGTTAGTCCACCGCCTTCATCGAAACCAATGCTCGCATCCTGAACGGTGCTTCCAACTGTGGTTGCGGTTTCGTCTCGGAAAGAAAAACTCAAATTTGAATTGTTGAGGTTAATCGCAAACTTGCCATTCGTAACGGCAGCTGTCGCCTGCGGCGCACCATTCGCTTGAAGATAGGTCTGCAGGGCTGTTGCGACAGCATCAATGGTGTGAGGGCCTGCCGTCGTCAGCAACGTCCGTATGGTGGTTGTATCTGTCTGATTCCCCAAGCTATCGAACAGGGTCAGCGTTGTATCTTCGTTGCCAGTGAACTTAATTGTCTGTGTCGATGAATCGACAAAATTCCGGGTGCCAGTCGTCGACTGGAGTCCGGGGAAGGCGGTGCCCTGGTTATGAATTTGGTTGAAGACATCGCGAAGCTCTGCTGATAATTCATCAATTTCTGATTGCAGGGTTACAAGGACAGTATCCCGGATATCAATCAGCCCTTTAAGTTCGCCGCCGCGGATTTCGTCAGTAAGATCATTCCCCGCAATTCGCGTGCCGATAAAGATGCCATCAATTCCACCTTCGGCAGCGGTCACTGTCGGGGATGTGGTGCTGGCAGAATTATGGCTCAGGACTCCAGGGACACTATCAACCAGCGTTCGACCGCTGGATGTAAAGACGACAATGTCGCCGTCATCACGCTTGAAAAACCGGATGTCAATTAACTCCGCCATCCGGTTGATTTCGGAATCGCGCTTGTCCTGTAAGTCGGACGGGTCATTGTTCGCTGTTTGAGTGCGAACAAGGGTGTCGTTAATATTGGCGATGCTTGTTGAAACCGTATTAATTTCGGTGACGATATCGCCGATTTGCTGATCGGCCTGTTGACGTAATTCCTGTATGGTATCGGTCATCGTGCGTAATTTGGATGTCAAATCTTCGCTACGACGCACAAGCTCACTTTGTTCAATTGTCCCATTGGCCTGGGTCGATAAGCTCTCCAGCGCCACGTTAAATTCGTTGAACAGGTGCGAGATTGATGTGTTGTCGGCGGGTTCGCCAAACAGTTCCTGAATTCGGGCAAAAAAGTCTTCTTGGACCGCCAAGTCGCCGAGTGTGCTCGATTCCAATCGGAAGCTCTTGAGCAAGCCTTCATCGACAGAACGCGTGACTTGGGACAGTTGAACACCAACACCAACGCCGTCCACAGCACGGCTTTCGAGATTGATGATTTTGCGGGAGTACCCTTCCGTATTCACGTTCGCAACGTTGTTCGAAATCGTGTTCAACGCCGCTTGGTTTACAAGCAGTCCGCTGGCGGCGGAGCGAAGTGAGAGGGTAAGATCACCGATTGTGGCCATGGTATTTTGCCTTATTCGAGCTCAAAAAAACCTAAAGAGACTGATCAACTGATACGGCGATCCGTTTCGGCGCCGATTGAGTTTTGCCGGTCGTCGATTCTCCCAAAGGAGAATAGGTTCCAGCACCGGCCTTTGCTTTCTTCACTGCATCAGAGACCAGTTTCATAACCTGCTTATTGCCGTTGATCGCGGCTTTAAGAAGTCGGGCGTTTTCACCCATGAATTGGTTTGCCTTATCGCCCAGCCCGCGAAGTTTCTCATGTAAGTCAATATCAACTTCCGTCAGAATGGCCGGATTGGAGATTAGTTCGTGCACATGGGCTTCATAGGCCCGGCTGACGGTGACCTTATCCTTGATCAAATCACCGATCTCATGGAGTCGGAATTCTTTCAACGCTTCATTTTCTTCAACCAAAATGTCCACCAGTTCACTGGTGATATTGATTAGGTCCATAATTCTTTTTGTTGAGTCCATGACTAGTGTGCCTCTTGTTGTTTGATCATTTCGCGGAAAACTGCGTCGGCGATTCCGATGCCGCCGGCGCGTGCAATTGCTTTGCCGTATTCATCGACCTGCATCGAACGCCACATGTCTTCGCCCATGCCACCACCGAAGGGCGGATCAATCTTGACGCTTTCGAACATGGGTTTAAGCATCTGGCTCAGGAACACGGCTTCAAATTCCTGGGCCGTCTCGCGTGCCTGCTTAGGATCAACGATGCCCTTCGTATTGGGTAACGCCCGTCCACTCTGGGTCGCCAAATAGGCTTGGCCTGTGCTCATTGGGTCAGCCATTACATCACCTCAATTTCAGCTTGCAACGCACCGGCCACTTTGACCGCTTGCAAGATTGTGATCATATCGCGAGGCCCGATGCCCAGCGCGTTTAAGCCTTTAACCAACTCTTGAATTGTGACGCCAGTTTGAAAGACTGTCAGCCTGCGGTCGCCACCTTCATCTACTTGAATGTCGGTGCGGTCGACAACTTCGGTGGTGCCGGCTTCGGCAAAGGGACCAGGTTGAGATACCTGCTGTGCCTCAGTAATGCGAATAGTAAGACTGCCTTGCGCGATGGCGACGGTGCTGATCCGTACATTTTCACCCATCACGATGGTACCGGATTGCTCATCAATGACGATGCGGGCCAATTGATCTGGAGTGACACGCAGCTGTTCGACATCGGTGATCAGGTTAACGACGTTGTTTTTGTAACTTTTCGGCACCCTCAGATGAACCGTGGTGGGATCACTGGGCCGCGCTGCCATTGTGCCCAAGAAAGCGTTGATTGCCTGGGACACCCGACGGGCCGTGGTGAAATCCGGATTACGGAGGCTGATCTTAATCGTTTTCATCCCCGTCATGTTGTATTTGACTTCGCGTTCAACAATGCCGCCATTGGCGATACGTGCGCTGGTCGGAACACCCTTGGTTACCGACTCTGCGGCCCCTGCTGCGGTAAATCCACCGACGGCCAGTTGACCTTGAGCGACGGCGTAGACTTCTCCGTCCGCACCCAAAACAGGTGTAACCAGGAGGGTGCCGCCCAGCAGGCTGCTGGAATCGCCGAGCGAACTAACCGTGACATCGATCCGCGAACCGCGACGGGAGAAAGAAGGAAGGGTCGCCGTCACCATCACAGCTGCGACGTTCTTTGAATCCAAACCCGAATCGGTCGGCTTAACGCCCAACCGGTTCAACATGGCCTTCAGGCTCTGCTTGGTGAAGTGGCCGTCTGCCAATGAATCGCCGGTGCCGTTGAGACCTACAACCAAGCCATAGCCCACCAACATATTGTCCCGAACGCCTTCGAACTCGACGATGTCCTTGATCCGTGAGGATGCATCGACGGACGTTGTCGGGAGGGCTGTCAGGAACAGTGCCAAGATGGCAAAAGCGAAAACTTTTCGGGTCAGTTTGACCAAAACGGTATTTTCACGAAGCAGCATTGTTTGGGTCCCGTTATGCGTTGTTTGGTGCAACATTATTTTTAACCAAGTCTCTGAACGTTATTTTTCGTAACTATTTATGCGAATTTCATGCCAAAATCTTATTTCCGTTAAGTTGTTGATTTATAATGATTTATTTTTAGGTTGCGGCAACAAGGCCCGCCAATTGGCGGCACGGGTTTCCGGGTAGCGGTAGAATTTGCCGAGTGGCACTTGGATCAAGATTTTAGCTGTGATTTCAGGGATTTACGCCGGATGTGTGTTGTATACATCCGGCGTAAATTCACTGACGAAAAGGGAGGTTATCGTTTCAGATCGCGCGCCGTCTGAAGGATTTCATCGGCGGTTCTAAACACGGTTGCTGCAGAATTGTAGGCCTTTTGGGTCACGATAATTTTGGTGAACTCATCTGCCAGATCTACATTGGATAATTCGTGAGAGTTGGCCAACAGCAATGCGACGCCATCTCCACCGGCGTTAACGACCCTGGCTGTGCCAGATTCTGCCGTTGAAGTGAAGGTGTTGCCGTTATTCCGGGCAAGGCCGTCCGCGTTGGTGAAAGTCGCCAGTGGAACTTTGAACAACGGTCGGGTTGTACCATCTTCAAACTTACCGGAGATCACGCCATCTGGCTCGAAGAAGAAAGAGGCGAGTTCTGATTTAGCAAACCCGCCAAATTCGAATGATACAGGCGTAAGAGCACCTTCGAACTGAGTGATACCACTGATATCCAGGGCGACGTTGGCCGTTGCTCCGCCATCAAATGTTAGCGGTAAGGTCAGCGTGGTTGGTGTCTGCAGTGTGCCGTCGCCGTTAAAGACAATTGTTGTTGGTGCAGATGTAAATGATGCCGCTCCGTTGGCGGTCGTATTCACCAATGTCGACGTATCCACAGGGCTGTTGGCCGTCGTGGCTGCTCGGGTAAAGGTATTTACGGCACCGAGCGCAACATCCGTAAGTGTCGCCGCTGCTACAAAGGGGGTGCCAGTGGTCTTAGCCGTTAGGGTTAATTGCCCAGCACCACCTGCGGCAGCGGTCACAAGGGGGCCCGTGATCGGGTCTGAATTAATTGCGGCGACAATTTTGTCGCGGATCGCATCCAGAGAGACTTCTGTGCCGTCTGTTGGTACGGTGACGATCTTACCGTCAATTGTCGTAGTATAAATATCGCCGACATCACCAACTGCGCCAGTTAAAGTCAGTGTATCCACCTGCGCCGTCCCTGTGTCACTGGCTGAAGTGGTTGCAACAAATGCGGTTCCTG
>Ga0233433_10001906_pt1 | contig 19053 bp, 15 predicted proteins | sample SI_122_August201_5_FD_179868 | JGI IMG/M metagenome (GOLD analysis project Ga0233433, IMG submission 179868) | Seawater microbial communities from Saanich Inlet, British Columbia, Canada - SI_122_August2016_100_MG | ecosystem: Environmental > Aquatic > Marine > Inlet | place: Canada: British...
AAAAACAAAGGAAATGTAATAAGGTATCGTATATATTATTACGCCCAAAGTTCAATGGTAAATAGCATTTCATATTAATTTAAATTTTTGAAAGTGATCATTAATGATTTTAATACGTATTATGGACCTTTATTAATTTAAATATATTTTTACTTTTCAAGTCCCAACACAGTGATTACTATCAATAGAACATTGAAACACGTACATCTATGAGGTTAATATGCTGCAAATATTTTTAAAAATAATTTTTATTTTAGTTACGATTTTTGGCATATTTACAATTCCCGCCTCATCAAGAGATTTAAAGGAACTAGAACTAGATACTTTTGTTAATGCCGCGATGAAGAGCTTTAAAATACCTGGTGTAGCAATTGGCGTAATAAAAAATAATAAAATACAACATCTAAAAGGCTACGGCGTTAAAAATATTAACAGAAGCGAATTAATTGATGCAGATACTATGTATTCTATTGCTTCAAACACTAAAGCTTTTACGGCATCAGCTCTAGCTATCCTTGTTGACGATGAAATAATTAATTGGGACGATAAGGTAATTGATTACCTTCCCAACTTCAGAATGATGGATCCATGGATAACAGCAGAGTTTACAATACGTGACTTACTCACACACAGAAGTGGGCTTGGCCTTGGTGCTGGCGATTTGATGTTCTGGCCTTCCACGGGTGTAACGAGAGAAGAAATAGTAAAAAATGTTCGATATTTAAAAATGGTTAGTGGCTTTAGAGCGAAGTACGCATACGATAACACCCTTTATGTGGTTGCCGGCGAAGTAATTGCTTCCGCCAGTAATATGTCTTTCGAAAATTTTGTGCAAATACGAATTATGGACCAATTGGCAATAAGTAATGGTTGTAAAGCAGATATTACAAAAATTTCTAATAATGACAATATAGCATCTCCGCATGTCAATTTAGATGGAGAGTTAATGGTAGTCGGCCGTTTAAATGAGCCTGGCAAGCCAATGGTTATTGCTGCTGCGGGTGGCATTCAATGTAGCGCGAGAGCAATGATGAAGTGGGTCAATATTCACCTTAACGATGGCGCCGGTCTTATTTCAAAAACACAGCATAATGAAATGTTATCACCACAGACAATAATTCCTGTTAGCAAAACTGATAATAACTGGCATGGAACCAACTTTAGTGCCTATGGCCTAGGCTTTAGGCTAAAGGATTATCATGGTTTTAAACATGTTTCTCACACCGGAGGGTTACTGGGCATGGTAACTTACGTGGTAATGATCCCTGGCCAAAACCTTGGAATTGTTGTTTTAACTAATCAAGAAAATAGTTACGCAATGCGTGCAATTATGGAAAATATCCTTCAAATATATCTAGATACCGGAAACATAAACTGGGTTGACAGGTTTGCTAAAATCCAAACTAGAAGCCTTGCACAGGCTACTAAAACAGTAGCAGAAGAATTAGAAAACAAAGAGACTAAACCGTTGTTACGACTTGAGGATTATACTGGCCTCTATCGAGATAAATGGTTTGGTGATGTTGATATTACTTTAATTGACGGTGAACTTTATTTTACAGCTCAAAAATCACTTAAACTTCAAGGGTCACTTAGTCCAATTATGTTTAATACATTTAAAGTAAGTTGGACTGATCGTAGTTTTAATGCTGACGCATTTGCAATGTTTAGTACAGATTTTTATGGCAACGTAAATGGCTTAAAAATGAAAGCTATATCACCACTTACTGATTTTAGTTATGATTTTCATGACCTTGATTTCATCAAAATAATAAAAAATTAAAATTTATTTTCGAAATTTAAAATATACTAAGTATAATATTTTTTAAAAATTTAATCCTTAGTATCGTCTGTTCTGTATACTTGATCTAATACTGCCAGCTCATCCTGACTTTGTATGATTAATTCTGTTCTAATTTGTGGAAATTTTGATCGCCATTATCCAAATTTTACAGTCTTTTGTTTTTTTTAGTATTATCATAAATCCGTGAATTTTTAATAATAAAGTAATCATAACCCTGCTTAAGAGTATATTCAGCAGTCCTTAAGTGCGTGAACCAGCATTGTCATTAATTGTTTTTGCCTAGCTCATTTTATAGTTAAATTATAAGTTTTATCTCTAGCAATTAATAGACCGCTTGAAAGTACTTAAAAAAGAATGCGATTAAAATATTTATAATAATTGCACTCAATTTTAGCCCAAACTGATATATTTTCACTTAATTAATCAGATACTACGATTGGGTTTCATATTTCAGTTAATCAATCTTCTAATATTTTGCGTTCAGTAATAAGGTCACGAACATAAGCTTTCTCTTTCGTAAACTTTTCAGGAAACCGAGCCTTAAGCTTATTAATGTTTGTAGTTGCAACCTCTGTAAAGTCAGTGTCAAGTTCTCTAAATAACATTGCAAGGTACCAAAGAAGGTCCCCAGCCTCTTCTTTTAAATTAACCTCGTCGAAACCGCCCAATTCACCTGCTTTTAAAAGTGCTTCACTAATTTCCCCAGCTTCCGTACAAAGTCCAAAAATTGCATGAACTATATTACCGTTTAGTCCCTCAATAGAAAAACCATCAACATCACCATCAACCAACCGATTACCCTTGCCATAGAAGAGACGTCTTTTCTGATTATCCAATGTTTCACCAATAGTAGAAAATTTTTCAAAAGTTTCTTTCACTTCAACATCAGTTACTTTGTCTGTAAAATAATTATTTGACGCTGTGCGTTCACTCTCGGCTAGATATTTCTTCATGATGACCCTACTATTTAATTAACATTTTATTTATTTATAATTCTAATCAATTCACATCAGTGTCATGAAATTGCTTCCTTAATTGCTGACAGTGCAATATCAACATCATTTTTTTTAGTTGCGTGGGATGAAATACTAATGCGAAAAGCTTTTCTACCCTTCCAATAGGTCGGACCAAACCATGTTTTTCCACTTTTTTGGACTGTAGTTATAAAATCATCAATTTTATCATCATCCATAGTAGCAACAACTTGGTTTATCACTACTTCGTTCAGAATTTCAAAGCCTAATTTTTCTAATTCCTCCGCAATATATTTAGCATGATTACAAGTTCTTTCCACCAAATCATTAAACCCATCCTTACCAAGATGCTTCAAAGTAGCCCAAATTTCAATACCCCTCGCCCTACGTGAAAGCTCAGGGGTATAATGATTTGGTTCACGAAGTGACCCCTGAACTAGGTAAGCTGCTTGAACACCAAACATTTCACTAATAGCATCAGGACGACGGCAAATAGCTATTGCACTATCATGGGTCACATTCATCCATTTATGGCAGTCAAGTGCCCAACTATCCGCTCGCTCCATCCCACGGGTTAAAAATGAACGGGAATGACATGCCCTTACCCAACCACCAAAGGCAGCATCTACATGCAACCATGCTCCAGTATCTTTAACTAAGTTGGCAACTTCGTCAATCGGATCGAAAGCGCCGCTATTAACATTACCGGCTTGTAAAAGAACAATTGAATGATCGTCTAAAGATGGTATTAAAGAAGGATTAATTCTACCCTGTTCATCGCAGGGAACAAATTCAAGTTCACTTTTTCCATAACCCATGTATTGTAGTGCAATAATGTTAGTCGGGTGAATTTCATCCGACATAATAAAACGGATTTTGGGAGCATTCCTAATCCCATCTTCTTTAACATTATAACCTAATTGTTTATACATTCTATTTCGAGCTGCAGAAATAGCAGTAAAACCAGCCATAGTCGCACCAGTAACAAAACTAAAATCACTTTTCTTCGGAAGATTAAGGAGATCAAGAACCCAATTCCCTGCGACCTCTTCTATCTTTGCTGATGTGGGGCTCATGACACTTGGGCCCCCATTCTGATCCCAGCTAGCCGCAAGCCAATTAGCTGCAACGGCCACAGGAAGAGCTCCTCCCGTAACAAATCCATAGTAACGACCGCCACGCGATGAAACTACGCCTGGTTCTCCTGTTTCATAGAGCATTTTAATAACATCTAACGCTTCGGCACCCTTTTTACTTAAAGGCTCTTCAAAGCAAGAAAGGTTTTTCACTGAAACTGTGTTTGGTGTAACTGGACGAGTATCCAAACTTTCTTCAAATGTTTTTGTGGCCTGTAATACATAGTCATATAATGGTTGATTAAACTTCATTTAAAATTCCTTAATTTATAAATATGACTTTACTGAATAATAACGAAATGCCAATATTAAAATAACAAAAGTTAACTATTAAAATATTTTTACTAACTGAGGTAACAAGTGCAAAAAAAATTAAAGGAAAAAGGTCTTGACCTAGCTCAAGTTGCAGTAATTTTTGTTTTACTAATTTTACCTCAAATATTTGGACAATTTGTAATTACCTTATTTGGTGTTACAGAAGTAAAACATTATCTAAATATATTTATTCCTCTCACAGGAATTATGATTACATACTTTTTATTTATTATGTATTTTCATCAACTGCTTATCAACCGTATATACGATTTAGTTTATCTAAAGTACTTAGTAGTTATCCTAATTCTTTTTTGGATAATGTATGATGGTGTTACCGCATATTATATGCAGAGTAATTTTACTATTTTACAAAATAAAATTGGACCGCGTGATATTGTTTGGCGGGACGTACCATTTGAGCAACTTCCCGAATATGTGATTTATCCAAATTTTAAATACGCATTCATGTTTTGTCTTAGTGTTAGTCGATTTATTATACTTACTATCCTTGCTATAAGTTTGATGAGTGAGAAAGAAGAAAAAATAATAAATAAGAACAAACATCGACAAAAATTTAAAAAAAAATCTATAGAAGAATTAAAAGCAAACCTTCATCCTTCAATTTTAAAAAAATACCAAGACGAAAATAAATAATTTGAAAAGGATGACAAAATTTATATTAACTTTTTTAATAATCATATTTTTTTGTTCTTTTTCGTATGCCACTTCAATTAAACAACAAATTCGTGACGACGGTAAGGTTATAGATCTAAACCAATCTTTATTGCGTTGGCAGCCACTCTGGGAGGCTACAAATAACAGTGCAGTCAAGGTTACTTTTGACTTGAAGTACGGGTTACATTCCAAGCAAGCTTTTGATCTTTATGAACCTATTAATTCTTCTCAAAAATCATTCCCGATAATAGTTTTTCTTCACGGAGGTTCCTTTGTGGCGGGCGACAAATCCATTTACAAAAATGTAGGTTACCATTTTGCTAAACTTGGAATTACTTCAATTATCATGACTTATCGCCTAGCTCCAAAGTACAAATGGCCAAGTGGAACAATTGATGTTGCAAACCAATTAAAATGGATACGTGATAATCCCCAACAAATTAAAAATGGAGATACCTCGAAAGTATTTTTATTTGGTCATTCTGCTGGAGCTCAACATGCAGCGAGTTATGTTTTTCAAGAAAAATTTCAAATTAAAAATGATGGGGTAATTGGCGCTATATTAGCCAGTGGGTCAGTTTATGACACAGATGTCCTTAATCAAAAAGCTGATCCTCAATATTATGATTACTTTGGTCACGATAATAAACTTTATCCTGTTCGCTCAGTACTAAATAGCCTCGACGGACGTAAAATTCCAATCTTCGTATCCTACGCAGAGTATGATAAGGACAATTTCCAATATCAAGCTAACAGCTTGGTAAATAGCCTTTACCTGCGCGACAAAGAGATGCCTAAAGTCAGAAAAATTATAAACCACAATCATCTCTCAGAGGTATTTCATTTTAATACAGGTCCTAGTGTATTTTCTAATGATATTATGAGTTTTATAAAATCCACATTGAAAATTAAATAATTGATTAAGAAAACTAAAAATAAATTTTTTTAATTAACTATTTCTATTACCTTTTACAACGTTACGCTTTGCTGTAAACGTTTTATAACCACCCGTTTGTTTTTTAGTAGTGGTTAACTTTACCCGTTTATTGGAAGTACGATCTTTCTTTCCTTTAGATACAGTACTTTTATTTTTATCGTATTTTTTTTCTGGCCTAACCTTAGTTTCACCATTATCTTTAACTATATTTTTTACTGGTTTTCCACGAAGCTTTTTCATTACAGGATCATCGCCAAATGCATCTGAATCAAATTTGTAACTATCGCGCTTTGGATCATATTCACGTTTAGGTTTGGCAGAGAAAGAAGGTTTATTGGAGGTTGTTTTTTTTGCATACTCAGGTTTTTTTGCATGTTCTGGTCTAGAAGAACGTCGAACATCCTGATTAGGTTTTTTGAACCCGCCCCCAGCTTTCTTAAATCCACCATCGTCTTTCTTGAACTCTCTACGTTTCTTTTCACCGCTATCTTTACGCCTACCATCAGAACCGGAATCTTTTCTTCGACTGCGAGGTTTATCAAACTTACCTCTGCCGCCCCTTTTGAAATCCCGAACTTCAGAGAGATCAAAGTGATATTTGTGATTTACATCAACATCAATTTTAATTTTTATTAAACTCTCTATTTCTCTCAATAAACGAACATCACTTGGATCACAAAAAGAGATTGCAAGCCCGGATGCACCCGCCCTTCCCGTTCTTCCAACGCGATGAACATAATTTTCTGCTTCAATTGGCAGTTCATAATTTATAACGTGCGTAATACCGTCAACATCAATACCACGTGCTGCAACATCAGTTGCAACGAGAACTGTAGTGCGGCCTTTTCTAAAGTTTAAAAGAATTTTTTCTCTGGTTCGTTGTTTTTTATCACCATGAATGGCATCAACTCTAACTGGAGTGTCGCGAAAAGCCTCTTTAAGTAAGCCACAAATATTATCAGCCCCAAGCTTAGTTCGAGCAAAAATAAGGGCTTTACCAATTCCTTCGTCTTTCAGAAGTTCAATAAGTAGGTCTGTTTTACTTTTACGTCTTACATTCATTAATTTATGAGTGACTGTCTCTGCAACAAGGTTTTTGCGCTCCTGCTCAACGAATTCGGGGTTTTTTAATAAATCACCTGAAAGCCTACGAACCTTTGCATTCATAGTCGCAGAAAACATTACAGTTTGATGATCCTCCCGCAAAGCTGCTTGCATTTCCTTAACTTCATCAATAAAGCCCATATCCAGCATTCTATCTGCTTCATCAAGAATAAATGTATGACATTGATCTAATCTTACTGTTCCAGAACCCATATGGTCAATTAACCTACCAGGGGTCGATATTAAAATATCAACTCCATATTTAAGTTTCCGTATTTGGGGTTGGTAAGGCTGCCCACCGGCAACAACAAGGCTTTTAATAGGGGTGCCTCGGCTAAATGTATCAATAAATTTTCCTATTTGCATTACTAGCTCTCTGGTTGGAGCAATTATTAATACTTTGGGTTTGTTTTTTTCAGGTGCTTTATATTCGTGAAGAATTTTATTCATAGTGGGTAGAGAAAATGCTGCTGTTTTACCACTTCCGGTCTGAGCTATTCCCATTAAGTCTACCCCACTCATAACAGGTAGTATCGCCATTTTTTGTATAGGCGTTGGTGTAATAAACCCTTCATTTTTAATAGACTTTATAATAGCTTTATCAAAACCAAAGTCGTTAAAGCCAAACGAATTTTCTTCAGGCGCAATTTCCTGCGTCATTGTGTAATCCTTCGCGTTTGTTCCATACTTTCTAGAACTATATTTATTTCCGCGAATGCACATGGCCCTATGTTGGGATACTCGTGATAGTTACTAGTCACGGCTGCTCAGCGGAATTGAATTATATAATAATCCTGTAACGGCCGCTTGATGCGCCTTTTCACTAATCAAGTCAAGCAATAACCTTTCTTATTTAAAAATGGCATGCTACAAAATAAATAAATTTTATAATAAGGAAAAGTTTTATGCGTAATTTTGAATTGGAAATATTTTTTTCTAAATGGGAATTTAAAGCCAAATACCATTTAACTGCATCTGATATGGAAAGTATGTCAACCAAAGAACTGCTAGCCATGGCAAGTTCAGAAGATCGTGACAAGTATGAAAATTTATGGCTTGGATATACACAGACCTATGGTTTACCAGAGCTCAGGTCAGAGATAGCGTCAACTTACGATAATTTAAAAGGTGAAAATATCCTCTGTTTTGCTGGTGCTGAAGAAGGACTTTATGTTGCAATGAAAGTAATCCTTAATAAAGAGGACCACGCGATAGTAGTCGTTCCCAATTATCAAGCAGCTGAGACTATACCTCTTAGTATTTGCGATGTTACTGGGGTTGCTCTCCAAGCGGAAAATGACTGGGCCCTCGATATTAATGAAATCATTGCAGCTATTAGGCCAAACACGAAGTTAATCTCTATAAACTTTCCAAATAATCCCACTGGCAAAATCATATCCAGTGATGAATTAAATAATCTTATAAAGCTTGCTCGTAAATTTAATATTTATATATTTAGTGATGAAGTTTACCGCGGTATAGAAACTGATGAGACTAAAAGAATGCCACAGGTAGCAGATGTTTATGAGAAAGGGCTATCACTTAACGTAATGTCAAAAGCATATGGCCTACCAGGTCTGCGTATTGGGTGGATTGCAGGTCAGGATACAGCACTACTTGAAAAGCTTGAGCGTTTTAAACATTATTTAACTATATGTAACAGTGGGCCCAGTGAAATTTTGTCACTTATTGCATTAAAAGCTCGAGATAAGATATTGCTAAAAAACAATAAATTAATATTTGATAACTTAAATAAATTGGATAATTTCTTTTTAGAGTTTCCGAATACGTTTGAATGGAAAAGGCCTGACGGAGGCGCAGTAGCTTACCCAAAATATATAGGCCCTGGTTCAACGGATCAATTTTGCCAAGACTTACTGGAAGAAACTGGAATTATGATCCTCCCGCCACGAATTTATAAATCTGAGCTGCTAGATGCACCACAAGACCGCTTTAGAATAGGATTCGGCCGAAGTGGAATGGATGAAATGTTGGATATATTTTATCACTATTTAAAGAAAAACTACTAAACAAACATCAATGGTCTTCATTAGTATTATCGGCAGTTTTGCGAATACCTTCTAAATATAAGGTTAGGTAAACATCTCCATATTCAAATTTGAAGTCGAAATCCGTTGGATTAATTGATAATTTTGCTTCAAATGCAGCGCGGTGCCCACCCCAAGGATCATCACCCTTACCGACAAATTCAGCATCAAGGGAAACACTATTAGTAACGCCATTTAGAGTAAGCTGACCATGGATTAAACCACTTCTTTTATCTAAAATTTCTATTGACGTACTTTCAAAATGTGCCGTGGGATTATTCGTGACATTCAAGTAGTTTTCTTCTCGTATGTGCGCATCACGAGCTTCATGGTTCGAATTCACGCTGGCAACATCTACATTAACAATAACCTTTGATGCAGCCGGGTTACTTTCATCAAAAACAAAATAACCATCAAATTTATCAAACCGACCAGAAAGCCAGCTTATGCCGATATGACGTACTTTAAAATTAATGGCCGCGTGCATTCCCTCGATATCTATCTTATATTCATCACCCTTAGCAATAGAAACTGTAAGTGCTAGCATCAAATTAATAGCAATAATTAATAATTTTTTCATCTATTTTGTCTCAAATTAAATATAGTTTAATTTATTTTTATATATTAATAACAACATTCAGGTGCGTAAAAAAGAAATTTCGAGAAATATTTCTTATAAACAAATACAATATTACACAATTTAATTTTTAAAAAAATTTGTTAAAGTTTTTTATATAGCATTATAGTAACCAATTAACTGTCTTAAGGTTTAAAAGTTATGAGATATATTAGTAGTATTATAATTTTATATTTATTGATTTTTCCAGCGCAATCACAAAATTTATCAACCATGCCAATAGTAAAAGGTGTTTCCTGGGAGTTAGCAACTTACCGTAAAAAACATATATCAAATCTAAGTTATAAAATGGATTTGACTATTCCCGAACAGCTTGACCTTCCTATCCGAGGCCTGACGGAAATTATATTTAACCTCAACAACCTTTCGCAAGACCTGCAAATTGACTTTAAAGCTTTTAAAAATCAAATTCAAACTGTTCACGTTAATGGTTCACGTCAGAAAATTAAGCATCATAACGAACATATTATTATTGATAAAAATGAACTTAAAATTGGTCAAAATAAAATAAAAATCAAATATAATGCTGGTGATGACGCATTAAACAGATCAGCTAATTTTCTCTACACACTATTTGTGCCCGACCGTATGCGCACAAGTTTTCCGAGCTTTGATCAGCCGAATTTAAAAGCAACATTTGAACTTACACTTAGAGTGCCTGAAAGCTGGGAAACTATGTCCAGCACCACCATAGCTCGAGAAACCCAAAGAAATAGAAAAAAAATAGTGCGGTTTAAAAAATCAGACAAAATGAGTACTTATTTATTTTCCTTTGTCGCTGGACGGTTCATTAAAATAAAAGCAGTATTAGATGGGCTAGAAATGACAATGCTCCACCGAGAGCCCGATACTGAAAAAGTAAATCGAAACCTTAAAGAAATATTTTCCCTTCATAAAGATTCCATCAATTATATGGAAAATTACACAGGTATTAAATTTCCATTCCAAAAGTTTGGCTTTGTGCTAATCCCGGATTTTCAATTTGGTGGCATGGAACATATAGGTGCCATTCAATATAGAGCCGCAAGTTTAATGCTTGATGAAAATCCTTCCACGACTGACCTCCTCTCGAGGGCTTCGCTTATAGGCCACGAAACCTCACATATGTGGTTTGGCGACCTGGTTACAATGGATTGGTTTGATGATGTATGGACAAAAGAGGTATTTGCAAATTTCTTTGCTGCTAAAATGATCTACCCGAATTTTCCAGGAATTGATCACCAGCTTAGATCACATTTAAGGCTTCATCCTGGCGCCTACGCTGTAGATCGATCTGAAGGCTCAAACCCAATAAGACAGCAGTTACCTAATCTAAATGAGGCTGGAAACTTATATGGTGCAATAATTTATAATAAAGCACCAATTATGATGCAGCAGCTTGAAAAATTGCTCGGTGAAGATCTTTTTCGCGAAGGTGTGCGAGAATATTTATCAACTTATGCATTTTCAAATGCTACATGGCCTGACCTTATAAGTATTCTTGATAAACGTTCAGAAAAAGATCTTAATGCATGGAGCGATGTTTGGGTAAATACCGCTGGGATACCAACATTTAATATTAAAAAATATCCTGATAAGGGTTTGATTTTAAGTCAAACTGATACATCAAAAATGAAAAGAATTTGGTCACAAACTTTTAAAATTAGAAAGGGTAATCAAAGTTATAATGTGCCTTATCTTAAGAAAGAAATTAATCTCAATAAATTTGATAATAATCTTAATGAAAAAATTTTATTAAACTCTGATGGTATGGGCTACGGACTATTTTCAATAGAGAAAAATTTTCTAAGAGAAAACTGGGGTGACCTCTCAGACCTTGAGCGAGCATCAGCATTTGTGAAATTATACGAACAATTAATGCAAAATAATGGAACGATAGAACCACAGGAATATATCGAATTAATTATTTGGGCTGTTGGTAGAGAAAAAAATCCATTGATAATAAACCATATAATGCGACAAACTATAGACATTTATTGGTCATTATTTAATCAAAAAAATCGAATAGATATAGCACCGTTCCTGGAAAAGGCCATTTGGAATCAAGTCGTGAATGAAGCACACAATACAGGAATAAGGCGCATTTATTTTCGTAACTATGCCAATCTTGCACTAACCCCTAGTGCTCTATCTAATGTTCAGTCAGTATGGAATGAAAGTTTAAAAATAAAAAATCTTAATCTATCAACTCGTGACTACACAAACATCGCTGCTTCCCTAGCAATTAAGATTCCAAATTCTGCAGATCAAATAATTGAAACACAATTACTTAAAATCAAGGGCCCAGATAATAAGGCAAGATTTCAATTTATAATTCCCGCTCTGTCTTCAGATCAATATATTCGAGACAATTTTTTTAGTACTCTCATGAAGGCAGAAAATAGACACACAGAACCCTGGGTTCTTTCTGCACTTAGATATTTACATCACCCCTTGCGAATTGATTTTTCCGAGGGTTATCTTAAAAGAAGTTTAAATGTATTAGAAGATATACAAATTACAGGCGATATTTTTTTTCCTGGAAGGTGGCTTAATGCCACATTCAAATATTATCAAAGTGATGTTGCCATAGCTACGGTCAATAATTTTCTTACCAAAAACCCCGATTATAATTATCAACTAAAGTTAAAAATACTACAAAACTCTGATCAAATGAAGCGTGCAAATAAAATTTTAAAAAACACAACATAAATCCATAAAAGGATTTAGTATTTTAGATATAATTAATTGCTTTACCAGTCATTGTCACTTTCTTTTTGCAAATTATTTAATTTTGCTGCAGTTTCTATTTTTATTTTAGCGGCAATTTTTTCGTTATTCTCATTTGCACGTTTTTTTGGAAGCGGGCGAACAATAAAACCTTGTGGTTCAAAATTTGCTTCAACATCAATCGTAACTTTGAGGATGCGAGCATAAGATTGATTATTGGTCACCCTAGTAATTTCTATCGTTCCAACATTATTTTCTATGCGACCAAGCGACTCTTTAGTATATGAATCAATTATTTCTTTACCGTATTGGACAAGAGTAAATTGTTGACCCGCCTCAACAGTACCTCCACCTTGACCAAGTACTATAGTATCGCCCTGTATTGCTTCAACCATAACAGGGTAAAAGTTCATCAAAATATTCTGTGACACCTCATTAGCAGCCTTGTTTGCGATTATTTTAGAAGCGATAGCAGTTCCTTGTTTTGTTTCAATGCTGTCGTATGTATCTGAGAATTTTACTTGCCCTGTTGCTGCATTAATTATTCTATAAGAGAGCCTCGCGCCTTGATCAATCATAGGTATTTCTTGCCCTGTTGATTTCATTATTAGATTGCGACGGCGAGAAACAAACTCATCAACAGCGCCCACTATGATAAAATCTGTCCCAAGCTTGTTCCCTAATTTAGTCATTTCATCGATTGGAACTTCACCAGCTTGCAAGAGATTTAATTCAACACCTTGCTCATTGATATAGTCACGGTCAAGGACGGCAAATTTACGCGATTGAGTGAGTTGGTTAATCAAAGTTTGTGAAAATTGGCGTTCAAATTCATTAATAGTGTTTCCTCTAGTTTTCATTCTAAACGGTGCAACAACAATTCTGGTACGTTCTGCCTCGATTGATATTACAAATTTTGAAATAGACGCAGAAATACGGACAATAAAACCCTGTGGTACTTCTTGAAAACTCAATACTTCATAAGATTTAATTTGCCCTGCTGTCTTTACATCAATTTCTTTCTGACTAGCATCATATGATGTTTTATTATTAATCTTTGATGCAGAAGCCCTAACGGCGATACCCTGAGCTCTTGATGTAGTTGCGACAGATACATCGGTCACATCTGATACAGGCGGTATTTGACCATCCTTATATTGACGCGACCTGACCTGAGCCGCTGCTTGTGTATCAACTCGTGATGATATAGCTGATACAGATTGACTATTATTTTCTATTTGTGAAGAGGACTGTCCGGATATTGACCGAGAATTAGAAGTTAAGGAAACACCATTAACCTTTGCGACAGCAGCACTAAGGGCCGCGTTAATAGCCGCATCTCTACTGCTACCTCGTCCCTCGCTTTCAACTACTACGACTTCGACATCGGCTAAACTAGTTGATACTAGAAGGACCACCGACAATATTGTTAAACTAAACCCAGCAAATAGGCATTTAAAAAAATTCATAAGTAATGTCCTTTCACGATAAATTAAATTAAAGATCGTCACCCAGAAGGCTTTCAGCTTCTGAGGTATCTATTTCGTTTTTCTTTGAAAAAGCCATCATAGTCCCGTAGCTTTTTTTAGCACTTGTTACATAACCGGGCAGGTTTTTGACAAGAAAAATTCCCGTGCCTAAACTTTTCGCTATTTTTAGCCCCCCCATCATTCCTCCACTTTTAACAGCATTTGTTGCACCACTACCCCATGAAATAACTTGGGGAACTAACGCAATTGAACTGGCAGTGCCGCGAGCGTAATATGGCAATGCTTTTCTAAACTCAACTTTCGCTTCAGCACTAATCTCTGAACCTTCAGCCATTTTTTTATCTATTGCTTTTTGGGCATTAGTACTGACTTTCATGGATCTTTGTATACTTTTTTTATCTTTAACATTCCCGCTAGATAAGGCATCTTGTTCACTATCGAGTATGTCTACTTGTTTTTTTAAGCCCAGCGCTTTTGCAACTTGAGATTGTCCATTAGTATATTCTGTTAAGCCATTCACAAGGGTCTGAACAATTTCTGTTTGTTGGCCAGTTAATGCACCTAAGTCGCCCCCAGTCACTTGTTTTAAAAGACCGCCAAATTGTGCATTCGCATTAGATGAAGTAATAATTGAAAATAGTGTAAATAATAGAAAGGTTTTTAGTAATTTAAACATGTAAATTCCTTTAAATATAGTTAATTAATAATTAACGAAGACCTTTAGCATTCATTTGGTCAACGAGACTTTGTGCTGCCCCTTTTGAAGCAAGAATTAAAGCATTATTTTCTGCAACTGTAGCGTTTGGACCCATCCCCGCAAACTGAACAGGACCAACTGACGCAACTCCTCTTGGAAGGCGTTTAGTAATGTCCCAGACTTGTCCACGAACCGCGACATAAATCATTGTATTTCCTGAAATAGGGTCTGTACCAGGCTCGCCAATATCAAGAGTTCCGGTTGCGAAGTATGAAACATCACATTCTCTAGCGGCATTAATAGCTGATCTCCTTGTTTGACGAGACATATCATCCGACTCCATAAACTCTTGCATTATTTGAGAAGGCTCTACCCCGCCACATTCCCCAACAATATCTCCGTAACCTACAACTTCATATCCTGCAGGAGAAAGTATTTCTTCCATAGAAGAATTTATACTAGCGGGGCTAGTTACTTCATATGTTAAAATGTCCCGCTTTATCTCAGTGTTACCACCAGTCTTGGTTTTACTGAATGATTCATTACTTTGTGAGGTAGAAATAGAAGTTCCGCTTACAACGGCGCTCTCAGAAGCCATCGCTACTCCTTCCTTTGCAACAATACTTGTCTCTAAGTCCCTGAATTGTTTTACTTTAGTTACTTTTCTCGCTAAAAAAACAACGCTAAAATAACTAGCGTCGTCGCTAGCTTGTGCTTGTTTTATTGCAGAATTTGCATTTAAGGTGGCGTTAACCTCATCATCATTAATTGCTGCACGGATGAGAACTTCAACTGTTTTTGTCCTTTTATTGTGACTTTCATCCAAAACAACAACACTAGATATGTAGCGATTAAGGTTATTCATAAAGTTAGCTTCAATTCTTTGATAAGAAGATCGTTTTACTTGTGGCAAAGATGATACATATTGAGACCATGCCTTTTGAACTGCTTGCTTAATTGCCTGTTCCTTATAACCCTCATAGTTTCTCTTTTTAAATCTTTCATCATATTGAAAAATTCCGCTGCCCCTTGCTTGAAATTCAACCGCAGACGCAATGGTAATGTTAAGCATGCATATTAAAAGTATTGTGATTTGAATAAATGTTTTTAGAGTACCAGCAAACTTCATTTTTATTATCCTTTTATATCTTTAATATTTATCGACTTTTATTGAGTATGTTATTGAAGGCCTTCAACTGTTTCGAAGCATTTTTTACTTTTGTAACCTTACCTAACCATTTTTTAGAAGGTTTTGATATCTCTCTGGAAAATTGGTCAAAAAATGAGAATAAAGATTCCTGGTAAGCAGACCAATCATCAACACTTGACTGACTAATTGGGACTTCTTTAACCGCTGCATTTACGAACGGGATATCCATATATAGTTTGTTTGTGTCGGGTTGCTCAACTTTTATTCGCACATAACTACCATATACCCAGGATACTTTAGCATGATTTTCCCCCGCTTTTACTTTTTTGAAACCGCGTATAATTAAGTCAATTCCGTAATCAGAACTTGGAGTTATTAAATTAAAGATATCCCCATTTGAAAAACGTAAGGCCATCTTTGATCCAATAGCTTCGCCTTTAGTATAAGGAAGGAGAGACACATTCTGGTTCGTAGACAGGTACTTCCCAAAACTTTGAGCAACTAATGTTTTAAAAGCTCCTTGGTTACCGGTAGGTATAAAAGGTAGGGATTTTTCCTCTAAAATTACATTGTTCACGCGTAAATATTGACCAAAAGAAGCTTGGATTGGCACTTCTTTGAGCCTCTCTGCAAAAGTTTCAAAAATATTCATCCCGTATTCATCATTTAAATATAAGGAGCGTATAATTGAGCGAATAAGTTCTGGTGAAGGCTCTGTTTCCGAGACATCTCTTACCTGGAGAGCTACTGGATAGCTCCCAATTATTTTTTGTGAATTATAATCAAAGATTAATATTTGCGCATGTAAATCAACAACAATTTTATAAAGTCCCGCAATATTTTCAACTGAAATATTTTCCCAATCTACTCCAAAGGCTAGTGTAATTGCGCTTCCAGTGTCTAAATTTCCAAGACCACCTATAACAAAATTAATATCATCTCGATTTATTTTTTTTACTCTGGCAAGAAGTGCTTGCTCCAATATAGGTAGTCCTTCAGCATTTTTTTCTTCTGATAATGCAAAACTATGTTCATAGAGACGTTTATTGTCAGCAAAATTTCCGATAAAAGAAACTCCGCCGTAATAAACGTCCATTTTCTCAGCAGCAATAACAGGAGAAAGATAAACCATTAGAACTGAAAAACAAAAAATTATATATTTCATAACCACTCCCCTCCCCAGGAAAATAATATTAAATTATTGTAAACTCTTTTTTTTATGATACAACTAAATATATTTTGTCTTTAATTAATTAGGTTCTTTGAAACTGCCTAATAATTTATATACACACAACAATTATCAGTATGATTTGTCTGTACAGTTTGGAAAAATCAAATATTTGTATTATAAATTTTAAGGATAAAAATGTTAATCAATCTTAGTGACCCTATCTATCGTCTTCGCAGTATTGCGCTAATTGAAGGGTTCTCATTTTTATTACTACTTTTTGTTTCCATGCCTCTTAAATACTATATGGGCATGCGGGGATTTAGTTTTTATGTTGGAGCACTTCACGGAGCTCTTTTTGTTATTTATATTTTTATTACCCTAGATACTATTGCGAGGCGAAGATTAAATATAATTCAATTTATACGCGTTATAATTGCTTCCGTAATTCCATTCGGCACTTTTTTTAATGATAATATGTTAAAAAATCTCCAAGAACCCATCACAAAAATATAACCTCTTTGATAATCTAACTACTGAAGTAAAACTTATAAATATAACCCCTCAAAACCAATTACGTTCTTATATTCCCTTTAAACATAAAACCTGAAATCAATGTTTCTTTTAATTATTTCAGTTTAAAGGCCGAAAGAAAGTCTTTATAATTCATTTCTTCAATAACATTTAAGTTTCCATTATTAAGGCGGCGTCGCGTAATGCTATAAGGAAGTGCATTGTTGGATATCCGGTCAACAATCAACATCCATTCACCACGTTTCATGATCCCTGTATCTTCATCAACAATAGTCTTTTCAGTACTATAACTAATTAAAGGAAAAATTTGTTGACTGAGACGAGTAGAAAGAAATTCAAAATCAGAAATATCCATTCTGGTTGACTTTTCTTGATCACAATTGATGAAATCAATTGCATCACGACCATTTTTACCAAATTTTATATTTTTTCTAGCAAAAAGAAGATATTCACTTCCTTTATCCATAAGTACGTCACTATTCGTGGCAAATACCCTAAAGTCTTCTTCACCACCCTTGTAACTTTTAGTTACTTTAATATTCAAAATATAACCACAAATAAGGTTAGGGTTTTCGATGTCGTAATTATACCGCACTTCTTTTTTGGATATTATACGCCCCTGTACAACTTTAGCAGACGTATTAGCCATATATTGATATGTATTTTGAGCCTTAACTGTAATATTACAGCAAAAAACAACAAAAATAATTAATGCAAATAAATAAGTTTTAATTATCATAATTTTATATAGCCAGTTGTTCTAATAGTTTAATTTTCAGCCATAATACGTTCAGCATTTAGTACAATTTGTAAACTTAGCATAACTGTCTCATAGTGCGGCTCCAAATCTATATCTTTTTTTATTACATCAAAAAAATAGGATTGTTGTGTATTTATAGATTTTTCATAAGCCTTTGAAGAAAAATTATATTCTTGATCATTATGTATTACAATATTTTCCGATTTTATATAAACAAAACCAAGTGGTCCTTGAGCTTTTTTAGATATATTTTCTTCCAAATTGATTTCAGGGCCATAGCCGCTTTCGAAATCAAGAGTTGACCCATCACTATAGTTAATTGTCATATTTGTTTTATTCGAAACCCTTACTTCAGAGTTTGTTTTTGTTCCATTAGCATATGACTTTATCACTTTTCCACTAACCACTTGGAGCATCAGGTCTGTATAGTGTACCCCACAATCTACTAGGGGTGATAATCCCGAATTAAGTATATTCATATGGTGTTGCCAGTCCCTGCCCATACTGTGCTGATTACTTGTAATTGTTAAATGAACCGGCTTCCCAAGAGATTTTGTACACTCAACAAATTTTTTCCACATATCATGGTGTCTAAGAATAAAGCCAACAACAAGTTTTCTTTTATATTTTCGTGCTGTTGCTATTACTAATTTAGCATCCAAAATATTTGTGGCGAGGGGCTTTTCAACAAAAACATCCGCGCCAGCCTTCAAGGCTTTTATTGCGTATGATGCGTGTGTATCAGTAAAACTTGAGATAATGACAACATCAGGTTTAGTCTTAATCAGAGCTAAAAAAAAGTCTTCATATCGTGGAATTTCTGAAAAATATTCAGCTACTAAATTCCATTTTTTCCAATCCCTCGCCACTAGACCTACTATTTGATTGTTTTTTATAGATGCACAGGCTTTGGCA
>Ga0233433_10001914_pt1 | contig 19011 bp, 22 predicted proteins | sample SI_122_August201_5_FD_179868 | JGI IMG/M metagenome (GOLD analysis project Ga0233433, IMG submission 179868) | Seawater microbial communities from Saanich Inlet, British Columbia, Canada - SI_122_August2016_100_MG | ecosystem: Environmental > Aquatic > Marine > Inlet | place: Canada: British...
AAGAAACACATTTTGGATTAAATTTTAGGCATAAAATCAAATTATAGTATTGACAGTATCCATACTATGGACTTGATATTATTATTTTTGAAATATACCATAATAACCAATGAGCGAGCAATCAGAGGGCAATGAATCACAATCCAAAGTGAGAGAAGTATTCATTGTAAAAAGAAGTACCAAAATAGATTCAGACGAGTACGTGTCAGTGCAACTCAAATCATCTGATGACAGCATTGAAAAATTACTCAAAAAAGCAGTGCTAGCATCTGTTTTGAATACTCCTCAAAAGAGTGTCACAACCAAGGGGGTTCAATAACTTTTTTTTATTTTATTTTAAAATAAAATTTTTTTAAGAAAATCATGGTAAGTAAATTTTGGTTATATCTGGGAATAGTTTTGGCATGTAGCGGAATAGGAACAGGTGTAGGAATTTTTCTAATCATTCTTTATGTTTGGGGAGATATCAGAGAGACAATTGAAAACAATAATGTATCAAACAATTACGATGATGAAGAAAATTATAATTCAAATTATTACAGTAAAGAAACTGCAGAAGAAATGAAATAATAGTTTTGTTGTTAACTTAAATCGAATACATGAAATCTTTTGTATTTTAATTAATTATTTAAAACTAGGATTATAATTACCAAATACTATTTTAAAGATATTTTTTGGTTACAAATTTTTAAGAGTGTAGGAATTTCCCTAGCACTAAACTCTAGAGTCAAATAATATTTTTCTGGCCCTCCATAAACAAATGGTCTCAAAAAAAATAGTGTTGATTTTACAGCTTTAGTTACATCAAAATTAAGTTTTTTAAAATTTGACTGCTTTAATTTTTTATAAATTTCTTTAACTGATAGCATCGGGGGTTTTGCCATATAGGGTTTGAATTTACCTGCTCGGATTTTATGATCAAATCCACTTTCAATTAGTGCTTTAATGATGACTGCAGAGTAATTGTTTTGTTCTCTAGTTAAATCATATTTTACAAATTGTAAAAAAGATGAATATTTACTAGGATTCATCTTAAATGTATTTTTTTTCCTTTTTTGGTTTTTGTGTTGAAGATTGTTGAGATTTAAAAAAAGATAAAAGAATATTTTTTTTCTTGTCATCAAGGTTTGAAATTAATTTCCAAAAATCAGAATATTTATCATAAATTTTTTGAAAATCAAATTTTTGATCATATTTTTTAGCAGCAAGTAAGTTTCCATGTTCAGTTGAAAAACCATGTTCTGAAGGTATTGTTTTACCCTCTAATAATAGAGAAATAACTTCATAATGTTCAGAATTTTTGTTTGAAAATGATATTTGTTCAAAAATTATATCCTCTAAAGGACACATGTATCTAATTATAAAGTCCAAATTTTGTATAAAATTAGACACATATTCACGATTGATTGGATCTTGATTTTCACGATAAAAATTCCACAATATGAAATGACAATGAGGGCATAAGAAATCAATATCTTTATCGTCATAACATACACAATTGAATTTTTTACGTAAAAAATCACGAGGTCCCATAGGGTAGTTTACGTTTTTACAAATTTTTTCAAAATAAATTTCAAATCGAGATAATTCAATAGAAACTTTTTGATTATTTGTAACAAATACAAATTCCTTCAAATGATTTAGTAAATCAACATCATCATGACTTATTGCTTCAAAATGCTTAATTTGAGATAAAGTTTCTTTTAGAGAAAATTCAGAAATATTAGATGCAAGGTTAGAGAATGAATTGTGTATAGAACTATTTTCATCAAATTTTTCTCTTTTGTCTTTATTTCCAAAATTTAATTTAATTCCATCTTGAAAAAGTTTCAACTTTTCTTTATCATTAATTATTTCTTTTAAAATAGGAATTTTTTTTAAAATTATTTCTCTAGTTGCATCTGCAGCCCCTCTTGAATTATCATAAATATTAAATTCAGATAATGCATCATACAATTCTTTTTCATTAATTGCAGTAACATCTGAAAATATTTGAGCAATTTTTAGTAATAATGAATCATAATCTTTTGAAAAATAGATTATTTGAAACTTTGAAATTAATTTAGGCGTTTCTGAATTTACTCCTTCAGTGGCATAACATTGATTTTCTATTTCTTGAAAAAATGAAATGGATTTAGAAAAATCAGTGTTATCAAACAGTGTGAATGCATCAGAAATTAACATACTTAGTTTTGATGGACGTGAATTTCTTTTCGTTTTATACCATTCATTATTAATTAATTCACCATCATTAGTAGAAATTTTAAATTCTTTTGAAATTAACCACATAGGAAGTCTAAATATGGATAAATGTTCAGATTCATGACACGTAGTATAAAGTCGACTAGTATATTTTTCTCTAGATTTTATAGAATTAGTTTTTTGCTGATAATCATATAATGAAATAGCACCGTGATTTTTTTCAAGCATTTTAATTAAAAAATCTTCAAAAGTTTGACCAATTTGTCTTTGCATACGAAATTCTCTAGGAAGTAATCGAAGTTTTTTTCGCCATAGACCAAGTGTAGGAACACTAACTTGCAACATCTGGGCAATTTGCTCATTAGTGTATGATGGATCATTCCATAATTTTTTAAATTTATTCTTTTTTTCAGTAAATTGTTCATTATCAGGACGATCTCTAATTGGCAAACCAATACAATTTGCAATTCTAGAAACAGCGCTTATGTCGTCCAATCCCAATCTATTTGAAATGGCTTGTGTTGTAACATCATGATTTAGATACATTTGTTTTAATTTTCTAAGATCAACAGAAAAAAATCGTGGTTTTAATTTTGGATTTAAAAAAATTACTTTTTCATTATTTACTGTAGAATCATCTAAAACCAAATATCCAGAATTTATCATTTCAATAATTTTTTTTCTAGAACCTACACCTGATTCTTCGATTTTACTAATAGAAATTCCAATGTCATTAAAATTATAAACATGATTCAAAATTTTTTTTATTTCTTCATCTTTGTTTTGTTCAAGTCTGTCCTTGAATGAATATCTAGAATCAAGATTACACTCAGCAGCAAACTTATCAACAGCATGAATATTTTTAAGATTATATTTTTTAAGTAATTCCTTTTTCGTTATAGAACGATTTTTCCAATCCTGTTGAAATTCTTTTTTGTTTATCCGATGTTTTCCTTCTCCAAAATTTCTTAGAGTGGAAGAAAGTTGATCATAATCAATCATTATTACAAATCTTACACAGTTTATTTATTTCTGGAGATTTATTTTCAAAATTAACTCCAATAAAACTAATAATTTCATCAAAACCTTCTGCAGTTTTTCCACATTTTTCACATGTTGCAGTATTATTATTCAAGTCTTTTTTTAGAATATCAAATTTTTCAATAATTGGAATAAATTTTGTTCTCAAAAATAACAAGGCCATAATATGCAAATCAGATTTTTCAACAACATGGTATAATGTTCCATTAAATTCAGTATTTGCTTCATTGTGAATATCTTCATATGTCACATATTCAACTAACCGATGAGCAGTGTTTTGATTTACCCAATTATTTGAAGTTTCTAATACGATACCTTGGATATTTTTAACAGGTGAATCAGGTAGTAGAGCATATTCATCTTCTTTAATTTGTTTTTGGATAAATCGTTTATTTGGTTTACCAATCCACTGGGTTAGTTTTATTCGTGAACAAACTAATTCTTTTTCATCCATCCAGTCAGGTTTTACGCTTGGAGATTTGTATATCTGAATCAAATTATTTAATTCTTGGAAGATGAGTTTGTACGTTCCATTACTCTGGAAATCAGATAATGAAATTACATAGATACTATTGTCAAACTCATACACAGAAATATCAAATTTTTGTTGTTTCGTTTCAAAGTGGAAAATTGTTTGATTTGCAGTTTTTCCTCTAGTTTCATTTAATTTAGAAACTTTTGGTGGAGGAATAATATCATTTTCTTTTAGATAATTCCAAAATTTGAAAAGATGACCATCATCTCCAATCTTTATTTCTCTAGATTCACCTCCAGTTATAGATGTCTCAATATTTTGTGCAAAAGATTGTATAACTTTATCAGCATTAGTAAAACTCAATTCTTTTTTTTCACGTAAATGTATTCTGGATACTTGTGCAGCATCTTCATTACCACCATAATCAAATCCAGGAGGAGTACTAGCCTTGATCAATACTAATTCGTCAAAAAATGAATCTACAACTCCCTTACCAAGAAACATTGCAGAAGCTTGATTTTTATTTACACGTTGTTTTGCTTCTTCATAATTTTTTCCAAGGTACTTACTAACAGTTGGGTCATTTGCATAAAATTTTACTAATCCATCACCAGTTTCAAATGCATGATCAGCGTGTGTATCAGATTGTTCTTTTGGTACTACTGTCCATCCTTTTAGTATATTATTTCCTTTATCATTTTTCTCAAAAATTATTTCTGCATATGCAGGTTGAAATGAATTATCGTTAAATACACTAACTTCCAATCTGAATGTAAAACCTTCTTCAGTACAAGTGAATGGGAATTTTACAGTTCTATAATCATATTTGTTAAGTTTAGTATCTTCCATCACATGATAAAACGTGTGTTCTTTATTTTTGTCAAGAGATGTATCATTTTCAAATCTTATAGGTAAATCTACATTTGTATGAGACAAACATTTTAGTTTGATTTGTAATTTTGCTCCTGGATGAATATTTGGATGAACAAATAGAGTAGCTCTTTTTCTCTCAAAGGCCTGAGCCTTGATAGGTCTATCACCATTTGAGAATTGCAAATCCCCTGTTGGAGGAGATAGAGGAGGTTGATCAACACAATTAAGTGCAGCAAAACATAATGCTTCAGATTTGTTCTTTTTTGAGGTTTTAGCATATAATTGAGCTTCAGCATCAATTTCCGAGCACTCTACAATGACCTTTACTTCTGCCTCATGTGTTTCTATAGTCGTTAATTTACCTGTCTCTGGATCCTTTTTTGATATTTTCATAGGTTTTGGAACAGTATTTGTTAACGGAGAAGATTTGTAAAATCTTTTATCAGATCCTGATAAATAAAAGATAATTTTCTCTCCAGGAGCAATTCTCTTAGTGTTTATTCTCAAAGTAAGTTTTGTTTTTTTATTTTGAATTATTTTAGGATCTGGATTAGTAAATTCAATCAACTCAACATCATTTCTTGGTGGTGGATCATTTGATGAATCTCCATCTATTACGTCAAGGTAATCTTTTGCTATATCATTTAGAATATCTATTCCTTCATCCCATGCATTTGAATCTGCTGCAGATGATTTATAGGATTCTTGATCTAAAATATTTTTTAACCAAGAAATAATTTCCTTTTTGAGTTTACTGTAAAAAGTAGTTGATTTGTCAAAACCATCACGTGTTTTAGTTAAGATAGCCTCAGGTCTAGCAGAATTTTGCATGTAATCCATGTAGGCCTTGACAGAAGATGACAAAACAACAATACCACCAATCTTTTCTGCAGCAGTTTTGAATTGACTATCCAAACCAAAGAATGTTAAATCATAAATCTGTTTAAATTCACCTTCAATGAAAATACCTGCAGTTCTTTCATCACCATATAGATCAAGAGAAGTTCCTATTGCTTTCGATGCTTTTGCAGAAATTATTTTTAATGGTTCTTCTATAGTTTGTTGCTTACATTTAGGACAATGTTTTTTCAATGTATATAGACTTCTTCCAGTATTTACGTTTGTACACTTTTTACATTTTCTAAAATCAATGTTAAGTTTTACATTTTCTAATTGAGATACTAATTCTTCTTTTTTATAATCAAAAAATTTTAGCGTTGTTCTATAATCAGTACCATCTGCTTTTTGAAAAATTAAATCAACATCAATTTTTTCATCATTGAGGACATTTTTTAGTTCAAAGTATTTTGACAGTATTTTTTCAAGTTCAGTTTCATTTGGGAATGGATTATTTCTCTCATGTTCACTTCTCCAAGGAAATTGAATTACAGTTCCATGTTCAGAGATTAGTTGCATTAACTGGTCATTTTTATCAATAATTTCTTCATAAGTTGGTTCAGCATCATTGGTTTCTGGATGTTCCCAGTATGTTTTGATTGCAAAACTAGCGCCGTTTTTTTGTTTTGAGCGAATTTGACATTCATTTTGGTAATCTCTGTACAATACATCAGACATCCCTCTACCAAAACTACTTCTTCCTTCAGATGTGTGTGTTTTTTTATGAAAATTTGAATATTTGAATAAAATTTCTTCAGCATCCTCCCACGTTCCAAAAATTCCTGCTGCGTGATCTATTATGGTAAATGTTTCAGATTGAATATTTGCAACGATTACAATTTTTGGTTTTTCTTTAAACTCATGACCTTCATCCATCATGGTGTGAAAACTTTGATGGGAGTTTGTAATGATTTCAGTTAAGGCCTTAATCCATGTAGGTGCACCTCTACGATAATCCATGATTCTGCCGCGTGCAGCAACTCTTTGATTATTCTTACGTGGAAGTTCGGAAGCATCAGACATGTGACTTCACCTTCATTTGAGAATCCAACCATTTTAGAAATTGTTCATATGTTTTTAATTCTGGACTTTCTATTCCATCTTTTTTTGCTTCAGTAATTCTTTGTTTTAATAATTGAATTTGTTTTTTACAATCAGTTTTAAATGATGAAGATGAGTATATCATCCCTAAACTTCTACTAATTGCTGAATTTTCAATATTTTGTATACTTTCATCATTTTCAAATCTTTTAAAGACAAGAGTTTCGTTGGTTTTGTTCTTCTTGAATGGTTGAAGATAATCAATTGTTCCTTTTTTTGTACTAGATTGTTTGGATTTTCCTTTTGTTGGTATGACTGATTTTCCTTCTAGGAAATTTTTTGCCTCTTCTGCTAAGTTTAATCCTTTTAGGGTTAATTTCCAAGGTCTGAAAGTTTTTGCTCTTGTATTTCCTCCAATTAAATATCCTTGATCATTTAATGTAGAACGTAATTTAACTAATTTTTCCATATAATCAGTATCTGGCATATCATCGAATCCTGCAAGATGAAAATTTTTAGCCTTTGGAAATAGTAACCACATTGCCACACAAATATTTTCATAACTTGTTGTAATGCTATTATCACCAAGAAGTTTGACAGTATAACAACAGAGTTTTGCATATCCATATTTTATTTCAGATAAAGTAACATAAGATTTAGAATCAAGTTCTTTACATATTTTTGAGATTTCATGATCTTTGATTTTCATTTTCAACATTACCTCTATTTCACATCTCCAACCCAAAGGAATCAGCCATATCAACGAATTTTCTGTATTCGCCAAGAAACTGAATTCCTTTTGAAGTTAGTACATAAGTTTGGCCTCCTTTATAGATAAGAGTGTTGATCAAACCAGAACTAGTCATATTTTCTAGAAATCCGCTTAAACGTGAATGAGAAAGATTAGCTTTTTGCATCAAATTTGCTTTTGTGGCTCCATCTTGACCATGAATACTGGCTGAATCTAAAACATCAGCCATAATTTGTAAGGAATTTCTGTAACTCAATTTTGTGCACCTTGAATAGTTTCGTGATTATTTTCACCTGTGACTTCTTTATCAAAGTTCAATATATTTTCCATATCAGTTATTGTCATGCAGTGATTCCTCCCAGCACTTGTTGTTTTTTTAGATTGTAAAATTTTACAGAGTCACCTTCTTCATATTTAATTAAAGATTTTATTGGATTTTTAATATCATGAATGTTCTTATGACATTCAAAATGAACATAAGCAATTACTTGTGGAAAATACTTTACATGATGTTTTATCAGAGGTTGAATAAGATGGGTATCGCAATCCACTGCAACACCACCTTTACAAACATGACATTTCTCACATCCATTTAACAAAGTAACATTATGAGAAGCAAGTTGTTTTTCCTTACTTTTACCATCTTCAACTATAATATTATTAAATAGATTAATTGTAGAATCATCTTTTAAAATTAAAAGACTCAATTCAACACATCTCCAAAAATTGTGGAAAATAATTTAGAATGTTTAATGAAAGAAAATGAAATCACATTGAATGTTGGAAAACAGATACAAGGAATCACAACCTCATCCGTTTTTAGCATGAAAACCATCCCGTCATTTGTTGATTCTTGCCAATTGATTTCTTCCAATATTTTGGGATTTTGGCCAACAGTTGTTTGGGTGTCCAAGTGATTCATTCTACTACCCATTATTCCTCGAACTATATATGTATATAGTAAATAGTAGGTATAAAGGGTAATACATTCACATTAAAGCATAATACAACTTAATATTCTGATCGCAATTTCATTTCTAAGTACATTATTATTCATGTAAAGTACATTACATGCGGTTTATATAAATAGTTCAAAGAAGATATTAGATTAATGTCAAATGAGGGTAAAGAGTTCCTAGTAGATTCATTTCGTGCAGATTTAATTGAAGAAATTGCTAAAGAAAATAAAACAATTTTTGTAAATTTTGATGATTTCATATCTGAAGCAATTGGAACATACATCAACTGGTGGAAATACCCAGAAAAGTCACAAGCTAATTTTCTAGAATTACTTCCACATATGAAAGAGGATATGATAGAAAACTTGAGGGCAGAGATGCCAACAGAGGTATTTGAAAGTATTACAAAAGATTTACCTAAAATAAAAAAGAATCTAGAAGAATTACCTTATGAGTCATCACCACCAGGAAAGAAAAGATTCCCACTTGACCAAATACGGTATGAAGTAATTGAAGAAATAATTCATACTGAAAATGTTAGTAAAATAATAAAAACTGTCAAAGAATTTGTAGACAGATCAATTACACTTTATGTTACATGGTGGACAAAACCACAAAAAGTGCAACCATTGATGTATGAAATATGGGATTATATGCCAACAAAATCAAAAGCAGGTTGGGAAGAAAGCCCACAATGGAAAACTGCATTCATTGAATTTGATAAAAAACAAAAGAAATGGAAAAAAGGTCTAGACAATAATTCAACAAATGTAATGGATGAAGATTATGAAAAAACAAATAATGAAATAAATAAAAAAACTATTCAGCAAGAAACATTTGAAAATCCTGCAGAAAAACCAACAATGCAATCAGCTTCAAAGGATGGAGCATTTCATTTTAATAGACTCTGTAAACAAATGAATGAATTTAACGAAGATAAAATTTTTGAAACACTTCCAGAACACAGAAGTAGTTTTTCATTACCATATGATAATTATCCATTAATTTGGGATTTTTACAGTAGATTACTTCCAACTAAAATTCTCATCGCAGTATTAGGCAACATAATGATTGAGAAAGGATCAACTACAGTAGATTACAATGATTTTCGTGAAAAAGCATATTATGCTGCATTAGGTCTTGCCGAAAGATTAAGTGATTATGAAAAAAAATGGACAGTTAAAAGAAATGCAAAAAGATCAACAGGATTTCCAATATCTCCTATTGACACACTAGGCAAAATAGATTTAAAAAAAATGGAGAAATTTGAAGCCAGTAAACAAAGGTTTCAAGAGCATTTTATAGGCATGAAACAGCAAGCATGGGAAAAAAGACAACCACATGAAAACGAGGTGGATCCAATAATCCAAACAAAATCAAAAAAAATGAGTAAGGGATTAGCATATTTTGATGGTGCATTAAACGCAATGGGGTTAGTTGTGGTATATGCATTTAATCACGATGAAGAACCTAAGTGGAAAAAACAAAAAGAAGAATGGGAGTATAATTCTCCATCACAAAATGAATGGTCACTACAAATTGGATTAACACAACGTGGTTATGAATTTTTTAAATTAGAAAATCCAATCTTTAAAAATTATGAAGAACAGTGGTGGGAGGAAGTTTTTTCCAAAAAAGAATCAAAATTCATTAGAGAGAAAATAATTCCAGATTTTCCATTAGAAAATAAATTCATTGATAAAGCTATAGAATTAGTTTCAAAAGCTGAAGAATCCACACCGAATTATATTAGTGGAAAAGTAATGGATGAAAAGTTTGATACGTTAACTAAAGAATGGTTACAAGAAAATGAAAACCATCAATCCTATAAACTAATTAGTAAATCTAGAGCCGATCCTAAAATTATAAGTTCATGGAGAGCTCGTACAATGGGAAGATTGACAGAGATGAATATAATTAAATGGGATTTTGAAAAGAAAACCGGTGCTGCAAAATATACACTCAAAAAATAAAATAGAAAAAATACCAAAACATAATTAAAAATTAAATTATGATAATTTATGGATGAATTTTTTTACAAGTTATTAAATCAAATAAAAATAATGCAGTAAATTTATCAACTTCTATTCCAAAAATATTTCCTTGTTTATCTCTAACCACATTAGAATTTATTTTATCTCGATAATTATATGCATTAAGTAATAATCCTCCAGGATATCTACAAACAGCAGCTAAGATAGGTTTTGCATTAGAATTTTTTGAATATTGCAATAATTTTGATTCCTCAAAATTAGGTAAAGGAATAACACCATTACTACGATATTTTACTTGGATACACCATTTTTGACTTTCTTTGTTAGCATAGATATCTGCAGGACCACGAGAACCAGGAGATAGATAAGTACTCCAACCAAAAGATTGAAGGATTTCACATACTTGAATCTCAATATGACGGCCCAAATCATAGAAATTATCAAATTTCATGCCTAAAATATACAACTTGGCATTATAACTTGGCAGTACAAGTTATCCAGCTAAGTTATATGCCATTAACACAGATTAGTGTCAATGAGTGGTAGTGAAGTAATAACAACGAAAAAAGAAAACAGTTCTGATACAGTGAGAATTGTATGTACAAGACTTGTTCAACAAGAAGGCAAACCAATGTTCATTGGTACAATTAGTCTTCCAAAACTTAAAAAACTAAATCTAAAGGTTGCAGAGTTTTCTGTAAGAACAGAGAATACACCTGAAGCAGGCTATCAAAGAAAAGTTGAAGAAACTAGGGCCCGCAAGTTTGGAAAATTTGTTGCAGAAGGAAATATCAGCCCAGCAAGTATGCTTCTTTCAATTAGAGAAAAAGATTTGAAGCATACAAAAATTGATGATTTAACTAGAAAAAATCTAAATGAAGATATCAGTGATGATATTGAAAAAATAATTTTGCATGTTAAATCAGAATGTCCAATATGGATTGTAGATGGTCAACATAGGTGGAGAGGTATTCAAGATATAGACGACAAAAAACTTGAAGGATTTCACATGGCAGTTACAATATTATTTGGATTGGATCCTGATGAAGAAGCAAATCAATTTGTTATAATTAACAAAACACAAAAAGCTGTTAGAACAGATCTTGCTGAAAGATTTATTGCTAAAGCATACAAGAAACGTGGAGAATTAGCGGTCATGAATGATCCTAATACAGGCATATTCAAAAAAGCTATATGGGTATCAAAAGCTATTGATGTATTGGATACATTAATTGATCCAGCTAGAAAAACTACATGGGAAGGTAAAGTACAACTTCCAAATGAACCTAAAGCAAAAACAATGACAGTGACACAAAGTGGATTTACAAATTCACTACAAGTATTAGTTGACAAGTTAGGTCCTTTAACAAATCAAGACATGTACAAAGTGTGTGACATTGTAGATATAGTTGATGGGTTTTGGAATTCGATTAAAAAGAATTGCCCCGGACCATTTGAAGCATATAATCCAGATACAGGTGTTAATCCAAATAATTATGCAATTCAACAAACAATTGGAGTAAGTGTATTACATAGAGTTCTAGCAATGATCTGGAACGATTTGAATGGACCTCTGAAAATCAGTGATTTTGATGAACTTTTAGCCGTAAATAGTATCAAAAATAGTGATTATTGGGACAGAACAATCCATAATCCAGATACTGATGGAAAAGGTGGAAAATGGACTATGATGGGAACAAATCTTAAAGCATTTCGTGTTATTTCAGACAAAATTTACAGTGAGATTAGGGAGACTAAAGTCTACAAAGATCTTGTTGCTAAAAAAATTGGACGATGATGTCCTTCCTTTTTTTATTAAATTTGAATTGTAAGGGGGTGTAAATATGGTAAAAAAAATAAAAAGTAAAACAATCAAAACCATCTTTGGTGAAATAAAAAATGAAGCTGTAGATAAAGAAGAATATTTTCTAGAATTATGTAGAATGGAAGATACAAAAATCCTTAATGCATTAAATGCTCTACATTCAAGATTAACTGAAGGTAAAAAACAGATGGCACTAAAATGGTCTGTAGAATACAATGTTTTGTTAGGAGAAAGAAGTCATGACTAGTATTACATTTCACGGTGGAGTAAATGACATTGGTGGAAACAAATTCCTAGTTGAAGATAAAGGAACCAAAGTATTCATGGATTTTGGAATGTCCTTCTCACAAGAAGGACAATTCTTTTCACAATTTCTTAACGCTAGAACATCAAATAGTCTCAATGATCTTTTTGAGTTGGGAATTTTACCAAAAATTAAAGGCCTATACAGAAGAGATTATGCAAAACATATGGATTTTGATGGAACTGAGGATACGGAAATTGATGCAGTATTGCTAACTCATGCACATGTAGACCACTGTGCATACATACCATACCTTAGACCTGACATCCCAATTTACTGTTCTGAAGAATCTAAACTAATCATGCAAAATTTTGATGAAACTGGAAGTGACCAGTATCTTACCCTCAAAGAAAAATTTAGAATACACGAAGGTGAAAGTGGGGAAATTATGCGCACCACTGGAGATAAAGTAAAAGTTCCAAGAAGGATTGAAACATTTGAATCGGGAAGAGAATTTTCAATTGACTCTATTGCTGTAAATCCATTACCTGTGGACCATTCAATTCCTGGAGTTCATGCTTTTATTTTGCACACTAGTGATAGTACAATTGGCAATACTGCAGATTTAAGATTTCACGGAAGACATAGTGATGATACAGAAAAGTTTGTACAACAATGTGCTGAGTCTGATTTAGATTTGCTTCTATGTGAAGGTACCAGAGTTAATGCTGCAGCGTCATTGACTGAATTTGATGTTGAGAGAAAGGTGGCTCAAATCATTAATGATACAAAGGGATTGGTAATTTGTGGTTATCCAATTAGAGATTTGGATAGACTAATGTCATTTTACATTGCAGCAAAAAATACAAATCGTTACTTGTTAATTGATATGAAACAAGCATATCTGTTGAAATTATTTAACGAGTCTCCAAACTTGAAAGACCAGTTCCCATCTCCAACTGACAAAAATATCAAGGTGTACATCCAAAGAGGATCATGGGGATTAATTGATAAGGATCTTGAAACATTCACCGAACGACAATTACTACAAGACTATGGAAAATGGCAAAGAGAATTTTTGGATTATCCTAATGCTGTAGATTACAGAGATGTGCAAAAAAATCAAAAGGAATTCATCTTTTATTGTTCAGATTATAGATTGCAAGATTTGATTGACATAAAACCATCAGAAGGTGCATCCTACATTCGCTCATTAACTGAACCATTTAACACTGAGATGGAAATCAAAGAGGATCAAGTTAAAAATTGGTTTGTGCACTTTGGAGTAATAAATAGAGACGAAGACTGGCATCAAATTCACGTTTCTGGGCACGGAGATGGTGAGCAAATTAGACATGTGGTCAAAGATACTCATGCAAAATCACTAATTCCAATACATACTCAACATGATGAATATCACAAACAATGGCATGACAATGTGAACTCTGTCAATCAACATGACATAGTTAATTTGTAATAATCAACTAGTTGGAAGAGATAATTTATGCTGAACTTTTCCCACTTTTTTAAATTCTAATTTTCCTAAATTAATTAAATCTATTATATAATCCCAAATAGTAGTCTTTGATGTACCATGTTTTTCAGTGTATATTCTAGTTACTTCTGTTTTGGATATTCCTTTTGAATCTGGACCATATTTTTCAACAATATTTAAAATATTATCATAAATTTCTTCATCATTCATGTCTATTATCATCTAATTGTTTAATGTAAAAATTTGTTATCTTTTAAATTTTAATTGTAAAAAGGGCTCGGAGGGCTTCGATCCCTCGACCTAGCGGTTCGAAGCCGCTCGCACTATCCAGGCTGTGCAACGAGTCCAATGTTATGCCTACATGCTACTCTAAAAATCTAAGGATCACTCAAAAATCCAAGAGATCAAATAATTACGTAGAAAAATAAATTCAATTTATTCATCTTAAGAAGGAGAGAATTTTATCATTGTATGTGAGTGCACAAGAAAATGAACAAAAATTGATGAGAATATTTGATCCCAATACTAGATTTGTATATGAGGGAATTGAATATGAATCAAAAATTTGTGCTAAACCACGTCCACAAACTCCTGGCGGGGAACCAATCACTGATGTGTATGTGGATGCATTATCTATAGACGATAACACTCATTTGATTCTAAAAATCTCTTTAAAAAAAATTGGATGGGAATTCATAAAAAATCATATGCAAATAAATGATTTTACAGATATTTTTTTTGATGAATTTGAAGAACGAATTCAATTTTATCAAGATCAATGCATGCGATTGTTACGAGAAATCCCTGTCATAGATTTGGGCAGGGGTGATAAAATTAATGCAAGAATGCAGGATGGTTCTATGACTTTGGGTTGGGAAATGATGATAACAAATAGAACTAGAAGTTTAAGCTTAGGAATTTTACCTCCTAGATATGTTCGTGAGGCAATTCTTGGTGAAAATATGGAAGAAAGAAGACGTCATGCATTGATAAATCAAGAAATAATCAATGATTCTGGAATTCCAACACATGTTTTAGAAATGAATATTGATCAAAACACAACTATTGAGAATATTTTTCAAACTATGGTTACTGCTGATGAATTTGTTGAAGAACAACAAGACAATCTTCACATAATTTTAAAGGCAAACAATTATCGTTCATTAAGCAACAAGACTTCTTCTGGACGATGTGATGGTACTCGATATCTATTTGTTCAAAACTCTTGGAATCTATGTGAAAATAATTGTCTTGGACAACAACTAAATTTTGAACATCCTTTTGATGCAAATAATATCACTCGTCAATCTTTAGAACATATTCTTGAGCATCTTGGAATTGATGTCAGAAATGTTGTTTTAGATAATATTCCTTTATGTGATGGGGTTCCTCAAAATAATAATTAGTTTATCTGTATGATGATATTTTTCCTTCAAAATAGGGTCTGATACAGTCAGCAATTTTTTGCATTAATGGAGGAGGAACTGCATTTCCAATTTGTTTGTAAATTGATTTAATGTCGCCTGAAAACTCATAATCTGAAGGAAATCCCTGTATCGCAGCACATTGTCTCCATGATAATCTGACAAGATCTTTTGGAATATCTTTATCATGTTTTTTTCTAAATTCAGCCCATTCACTATCTTTAGGTCTATTTTCCCCAGTCACATCAATATTCCACATCTGTTTACAATCTGGACTTGCAGGAACTTGACTTGCATCTGCAGGAATTGTAAAACTTGTTTGAGTCCATTTTCTAATTCTATTTCTAGACATGTATCTTGAAGAAAAATAGTCTTTACGTTTGCCCTTTTTTTCTCTAAATATTTCAGAATTTTTATCAAATTGTATTTTGTTAATTCCATATTCTTCCATACTTACATAATCCTCTTTATTTTTCCCATGGGTTTTTTTTGGAAATTTGAATTTAAAATCTAAATCTTTTCTAACCCCTACAATGATTATTCTTTCTCTATCTTGAGGTAGTCCGTAATCTCTAGTATTATGTAATTCATAACTGACATTGTAACCTCCATTAACTTCTGATAGTTGATTTATTATTACTTCAGCAACATCTCCTAATTTTATTATCTTTCCATTCTCAAAAAATTTCTTTTGTGTTTTCTCTCCAATAGTTACAAATCCTTTTACATTTTCTGCAACAAAAAATTCGGGACTTACTGTAGATATTGCTCTTTTAAGATCTTGATATAATGTATTTCGTTTATCTTCTACTTTTCTTGGACCTGCTAAACTAAATCCTTGACAAGGAAAACCACCTGTAATGACATTTGCAGATTCAAATTCTTTAATTTTCTGAACATTTCCTTTGTGAATAATTTTCTTTTTGTTATGCTCAAATCTTTTTCTTAATGTTTCACATGCATCAGGATTGTTATCATTTGCAAAAACCAATTCAAATCCTGCATTAACAAATCCTAATGAATCTCCACCACATCCTGCAAATAGCGTACTTACTGTTGGTTTTTTCATATTCATTTAATGCTCATCTCTGGTTGGATTAAACGATATATGATCAAATCTAAATTAATTATGGATTTCATGTATCTAATAATTTATTCACGTCTTGACGCACAAGTATCCCGTGGATAAATCCCTCTTTTCGAACTAGGACATACTCATTATATTTTAAAATATTCAATAATGAATGAAGTGGCATTTTTACATCTACCATTGGTGGAGGAATCTCTAGCATTTCAGGCACAATTTTGAGTCCAGATGCATCAGAACCTATCAATCCTAGAATCGTCTTATCAGTAATCATACCCACACATTCATTATTATTGAAAACAGGAATCTGAGAAATTCCAGTTTTAAGCATTTTCTGGTTTGCTTTTTGGATAGGGGTATTAAGTTCAACAGAAATAATTTTTTTAATACATATCTCTCCTGCTGTTTTTTCTAGTCCATGTTTTTCAAACTCGTACATGTCAAAAATTTTTTTCATTTTAAGATAACTTGGATCTTTAATTTTTCCTGACTCTACTTGATTAATCCATGATACATCTAACTTACATTTGCTTGCAAATTCTTTCAAAGTTAAATCCATTCTGTCCCTAATAATTTTTATCTCTTCAATTTCTGGAAGTATCATAAATCATAATGGTTTTACCCGTATTTATGATTATAGTATATCATAATAGAAAACAGTGGATACTATATTTCAGTATACCATACATTAACTATGAGCAATCTATTACAAAATGAGCAACTATCGCTCAAAGAAAATCCAGAAAATGCCAAACTGGTAAAAGATAGCAAAACTGGCAACAACAAATCTGAAAGTGTCCTCAAGGAAATAATTCACAAGGCAGTGACCTTCACTCCTGCCTCTTTGGAACCAGACACAAAAGAACTCAATGAGGCAATCACTTGCGGGTACGAGATAAATGATTACGTGAGGACTGAGACCGGAATTGTATACATTCTAACAAAATGGAACAAGCAGAAAAACTCCACAAGTATAACCTGTCAACAAACTACGGACACCAAAAATCTGAAGGAACACTACGAAGAGTTCCTCAATGGAGATAGAAATTGAGTGTCATACATGTGGGTCGTGTTGATCAAAAAGAAGCTGATTTGATTCAAAACGAGTTGGTTCCCCAGTTTCTTGGGTTGTGGGTAAAACTGAAGAAGGACGGGGTTCCTGCACACACTGGACAGAGAGGTCTAGCGTTGGCGCTTCTTCAGTCTTCTAATTATTTAGAGGAAACCAAGAATTGGAATAGTGATCCAGTACTTCTGGAAATGATGAATGAGGTTGGGACAGTTGTTGACAAATTTCTAAGAAAGGGAACTCATTTTGCCTTGATTTGTGCAGGGTTGGAACGAGTAATTTGCCAACTTTTGGGCACGGTATATGATCCAAAACTAACCCCTGCGGAGGATTCCAAATGAGTCACAGAGTGGAAGATGATGTACAACTCATAGGAGTACGTGCAGATCACACCGTAATTGCAAAAGAGATTGAATCCTATTTCAAAAGGAACAAAGACGAATACTATGAAAAATTTTCATCAAGTTATGAGATAAATGCACAAGCATTGCAAAAAATCAAAAAACTGGAAATAAACTTCACAGTGAAAGAACATGTTTACTACAAGAATCTGGCAACAGAGAAAAACATCGAGTATGTCAACAGTATTCCATATGGTAATGGTAGACATTCGTCAAATGGACCTTTTGTAATAAAAACAGTTCCAAGAAATGTCAGATTTCTCAAAAATTTTGTAAAGTCTTTTTACATTCTTTATGACTTGTCAAGAACTGAAGCTGTGAGAAGGAATCCTGACTGGAGTAATTTTGGCTTTGCATCAAGTACTGTGTTTTACAATCATTTGGAGAGACATGTTTTTGACATCTTTCTAATTGAAACTGATGAAATGATTAGGAATGGTTCACAAATAATTCAGGATGTGTCGTAAACATGAACCATGAACATCTAAAAATTCTGCACAGTGCAGGAAGCAAAATTCAATTTCTGATTCAAAATATTAATGACAAATCAGAGATTAAAAAACTGGAAAATATTTCAAAATTAATTGGAGTGTTACTACTCTCTTCAAATCCAGATCCAAAAAGAAAACCAATTCTGGTGTCATACTCTCCTGGATATCCAATACAATGTCCAAAATGCAACGAAACAAGGGTTCTGCTATTCTTTGACCTACGATTTGAAGCAAGATATGAGACCAAATGGAACGAGTTAATCGATGAAAAAAAGATCATTTTAGAAAACCGTTGGAGTAAGATCAAAGTGGAAAACAACTGGGGCAATATTGACCCAAAGGATGCAGTACCAAACTGGCTGTGCAAGGAATGCTATGATGGCGGTGTTATTTTAGAATGTAAAAATGAAAATCAAGAGCAGATAGACAGAAAAATTCTCAATGTGTTTCAAAGATTTGAAAAGACATTTACTAAAAAAAGCGCTCCCCTCTATCTGGATGAGTGCGGTGAAAAAGTAACGCTGCAAGAAATACACGATAAAGCAGGCATTGGGGACAACTCACTTGCATTGATTGCAGCAACACGCAAGCAGTACAATGCAGACAATTTCTCAAAATATAGGGAATACATAAAAAATACTTTGAAGAAAAGTACCATCTACTATGCGTTGTGGCCAAACACTGAGGAGAACAATGTAGAATATGACGTGCTGTACACAACAGAGACTGCAGACCATGATGA
>Ga0233433_10001920_pt1 | contig 18975 bp, 10 predicted proteins | sample SI_122_August201_5_FD_179868 | JGI IMG/M metagenome (GOLD analysis project Ga0233433, IMG submission 179868) | Seawater microbial communities from Saanich Inlet, British Columbia, Canada - SI_122_August2016_100_MG | ecosystem: Environmental > Aquatic > Marine > Inlet | place: Canada: British...
TGTTATGTTTTCGACCCTCTACACAGTGGTAGACGGCATGACTCGCATTGCCATCGCTATTGGTGAAGAAAGTTTCCCCGGCTGGCCACCAGCAAATCCTGATAATAGTCGCGTCTACAATACGGTCATCCTGGTTCTGTGCTTAGCCGCCTTATTGGTTCTGGCAACCTTGCTCAGATCCTTTGCCGCCTTTATGGATATGACCTCGATATTGGTATTTGTAGTCAGCCCCTTAATTGCCTGGCTTAATCACAGAGCTATTTGGGGAGCCCAAATCCCGGTTGAAATGCGGCCAGGAATTTTAATGAGAATCTGGAGCCTGGCTGGTATTGCGGTCTTAAGCCTGCTAACCCTGACCTACTTTTATGTTCGATTCCTGGCCCAGTAAAGCATGTGCTGAAGCAGATTAACCCGCACCTTGCAGAGGAATCCACTGACAGGCTTGATTTGATCAGTACTACTGGAACGCAAAACCACGATAATGGTCTGCGGCAATGTCGTTACATTTGTCTCGATACGCCGGTGCACCACCGGCATAAAGCAAGAACCTTCGCTTCTGTTTATGCGCCAGGTTCTTATTCATCCCCATAAACCAGGAATCCACCTTGGAAAAAAGCATTTTTTCGGCCGTTGTCAATACATGTGCAGTCCATTCCTCCTCCGCGGCCTGGGTTGCTTCCACCTTGACCCATTTTTTATCCCGCATATACGACACCAGGTCAGTTACCCAATCGACATTCTGTTCAATACAACGGGGAATATTACAAAAGGTTGCCGCATTGTGAGGCCCTACCAGGGTCAGCATATTCGGGAAACCAGCACTTTGCAGACCAAGATAAGTTTTAGGTCCATCAGTCCATTTATCTTTTAGCTTCTGGCCATCCTCACCTCGAATATCAATCTTATCAAAAGCACCGGTAACCGCATCAAAACCAGTAGCATAAATAATCATGTCGAATTCATATTCGTTAGCCTCGGTAACGATCCCCTTAGTTGTAATCTCCTCAATTGCTTCCGAATTCAGGTCAATCAAACGCACATTGTCTTGATTATATACCTCGTAATAATTGGTCTCCATGGGTATGCGCCTGGTACCAAAGCCATGATCGGTGGGAATGAGCATTTCTGCTACCGCTGGGTCATCGACACGCTCTCGAACCTTTCGGGCCATGAAGTCGTTCATGGTGTCGTTGGCCTGCTGGTCCACCAGCACATCTCGAAAATTACCCATCCAGATGCCAAAACCCGGCTGCCCATAAAGTTTTTCATAGAAGGCTTCACGTTCTTCGGCAGTCACATCAAAGGTAGACCTTGAGTCTGCCTTGTGCAGGAAAGCGCCATGAGTTTCAGCACACCTTTTAAAAATGTCTGTGTAGCTCTTTTTTATTTCTTGCTGGGTTTGCGGATCAATCGGTGAATTTACCAGCGGCGCACAATAGTTCGGTGACCGTTGGAAAACGCTTAAATGGCCCGCCGATTTAGCGACTTCCTGAATCACCTGGACCCCGGTTGCACCAGTGCCGATAACAGCGACTCGCTTATCCCGGAAATCTATCGGTTCATGCGGCCAAAGACCGGTATGATAGGCCTCACCCCGGAAACTATCGAGACCAGTAATGTTTGGCAGGGTCGGCACTGAAATTGGCCCCAGCGCCGTAATCAGAAAAGGCGCACAAGCAGTTCTGCCCTGCGAACAAGACACATGCCAGAGATTTTTTGTTTTGTCATATCTTGCTGACTCGATTCGCGTCTGGAACTCGATATGCTTTCGTAAGTCAAATTTATCGGCAACATGATTGAGGTAGCGCAGCGTCTCAGGTTGAGCAGAGAAATGCTCCTCCCATTCCCATTCCTGTAGTAATTCTTCTGAGAAAGAATAGCCATAGCTATAGCTTTCAGAGTCAAAGCGAGCGCCCGGATAACGGTTCCAATACCAGGTTCCACCCACATCGTCAGCGGTTTCGAATACCCGAACGTTCATTCCGAGTTCCCTTAAGCAGTGAAGCTGGTACATGCCAGAGATCCCAGCACCAATAATGATAACTTCATATTGATGTGTGCTTACGGCATCCACCCTGGATTCCTCACTCGTTAAATCTGCAGTCACCTTAAACACCCCAGCTTAAGAATAGCAAAATCAAAATAGACATTACGTCTAATTAGCGGTTCCCGTAAAGCGCTTTGACCACTTTATAGCAAGTCAAAATATCAATTTGATATTTTGAGTCAAGCTGCTGAGCTAAGCTACTAAGCTACTAAGCTACTAAGCTACTAAGCTACGATTTTGAGTTAGGAACCGGAACTAAGGTGGAGGACCTGGAAAGGGCGTTAATCCTGCTGTAGCGTGCTGACCCGATCAATGTACACAATGACTACTTCAATATCATCAATGCTTACCCAGTCGATTTATTACCGGTATCAATTGATAAGCCTAGCTCGGTTACATTAGACTCTTCCAGTCTCAACTCCAGGTGACCAGCTATGCCAGATAAACAATCGATGAGCGGTGGCGAAGCCATGATTCGCTCAGCCCAGGCCAACGGCATCAAAACAATCTTCGGTATCCCTGGAGCTCAGATTTATCCTATGTTCGATGCAATGTACCGCCTGAATATGGAAACGGTGGTCTCAAAACACGAGCAGGGCGCCGCCTATATGGCCTTCGGTTATGCCAAGGCAACCGGCAACCCTGGCGCATTCGCGGTTGTACCTGGCCCTGGGGTACTTAACACAACGGCAGCGCTCTGCACCGCCATGGGCGCTACTGCACCCGTGCTATGCCTGACCGGACAAGTACCTTCTAACTATCTTGGCCAGGGACGAGGTCACCTACACGAACTAAAAGATCAAGCAGGAACGCTGCGGACCATAATCAAAGATGCTTACCATATCAGCAGTCCGGCTGAAACAAGCTCAACCGTCAACAGGTCGTTCCAGGAAATGCTGAGTAACCGGCCTGGCCCGGTTTCAGTTGAAATGTGCTGGGACACCATGGCCCAGATTCATGATGATATCGTTATCCAACCAGGTAATAAAACAATAGAAAAACCTGGATTAAATGAAGACGAGATCAGCCTGGCCGCAAACGTGCTTGCTAAAGCCAAGAACCCCTTAATCATGTGTGGTGCAGGTGCCCAACACGCCAGTGAGGAGGTAATGGCACTGGCCGATCTACTCCAGGCTCCGGTGACGGCTCTTCGAAGCGGCCGAGGCGTCGTTTCCGAAGACCATGAACTGGGAATTTCTTCCGTCGCAGCAAGAGCACTTTTTGATGAAGTCGATGTACTGGTTGGTATCGGCTCAAGGCTGGAGATGATCTACATGCGTTGGCGCAGTATGGACCTTTACGAAAAATCACCCCAAGGTGGCCCGACATTAATCCGCATCGATATTGATGCGAACGAAATGGACAGGCTGGTCCCGGACTTTCCTGTGCTGGGCGATGCCGCAACTGCCTGCACCGCTTTATATAATGCCCTGGCTAATAAGGTCAAACCCAACTCGGGACGCAGTGCCTCAATTGCGACTGCTAAGGCAAAGGCACGTCAGGCCATAGAAAAGATTCAACCCCAGATGGCTTACCTGGATGTGATTCGTGAAGTCCTTCCACGGGATGGTTTTTTTGTTCCAGAACTATCTCAAATGGGATTCACCTCCTATTATGGCTTCCCTATTTATGAACCAAGAACCTATGTCACGGAAGCTTTCCAGGGAACTCTCGGCTTCGGATTCCAGACATCCCTGGGCGTAAAAGTTGCCTGCCCCGACAAAGCTGTCGTGTCCGTTACCGGCGATGGCGGTTTAATGTTTGGTATCCAGGAACTGGCCACGGCTGTCGCCTATGACATCGGCGTTATTACCCTGGTCTTCAACAATCAAGGCTTTGCCAATATCCGCAGAGATCAGACTAATGCCTATGCAGGTCGGCTCATCGGTGCAGACTTCAACAATCCGGACTTCGTCAAACTCGCAGAATCCTTCGGTGCTGCCGGCTATCGCTGTAACAGTCCTGAAACGCTGAAACCGATCCTGGAAAAAGCACTCCGCGAAGACAAACCGGCGCTAATCGACATTGTACTGCCAAGGGGAGGAGAAATTTCCCCCTGGGAGTTCATTATGATGAAACAAAACCCATTGGTTTAGTGGCTTTCACTAACCGACTAAAACAGGAAATCTGTCGTTGTAATGAAGCACAAAACAAAGCTGGCAGATCAACCCTTTGCCACTGATCGCCCTATTCTCAGAATGATCGCGAGCAAATGAATAGCAAAACGGTGCAACCTGCAACTGCTGACTGAATAATACTGTGCCTACTGCCTAGCCACCTTAAGCGAACCATCGGATCAGGAATTAAATAGTGTTTTGTGCTTTCAACGATCCCAGGCCAGCAGTTTTAGTGCTATGTAAGGAGTCACGCTCAGCAGCAAAGTGCCATTACGATACTGCAGCAAAAGGTTCAGACAAGCTAAATTAATCTGTTCTGCAGAAACCTGAAACAGGTCAGCGGCAATATTACGTAGCATTTTACCCCGCGCAAAAAGGCCTCACAGGATAATGACATTAATCAGACTGCACCAGCCAAAAAACGCTGTCAGAAGGGTCAAGTCAGGCATGCGAGTATTCGTCCTTATCGATTCAAACTTTACGCCAATACGGCTTTAGAACAGAGCCAAAATGGTTCAGGCTATTTCCAGTTCCTTTTCCTGCACCGCCAACAAATTACCGAAGGATCAAACCAAGCCAGCAGAGCCCGGCATTACTCCTGCTAGGCTGGCAGGACTCAGGTGCTGCTACCACGCTCTCGCCTTAGACGCAGTTCCTTAAGGATTTCCTCGTGACGTTGTCGCGTTAACTTGTAATGAGAGTAACACCACAGTGATATCACGGCAAAAGCAGCTACAACAGGGCCATATAGCAAACCTAGATTAACCAAGGTGTCCGCAGGTATATCGGCTGCTGTTTTAATATCAGCACCTCTTGGCCAACTAATAATGTCCAAACCGATACCACCGACGAAATTACCAAAACCGGAGGTCGCCTTACTGGAAAAAGCTATGGCGCCAAAGAAAATACCTTCCTGCCTGACCCCCGACTGATATTCATGCTCGTCTGTGATATCTGCCATCATTGAGCCAAAAGAGATAAATGCCTGCTGAAGAATGAGCCCCTGGAAAAACTTCATCACCACCAAAGTGTAGGTCAATACCGTAGTCCCGTTTTCAGGAAACCAATCGAGTAGCCTGAATACGACCGGTATCAATTGGAAAATAGCCCAGGCACCGGTTCCAAGCAGGACCCCAAATCGCTTACTGGTGAGTTTGTGCAGTGGTGCCGTGAGAAACACCCCTAATAACAATCCCACAATAGATGCAATCTGAAGAAACAACATCTCCTCGCCGGAGAATTCCCAGAAATACTGCAACATGTATAAGTCTAAGGCACCATTGACGCCGGCCATGATAAAAACAATGAGCACACCAAAGAATAGCCACCGAAACGATTGATTACTGAAAGCCTCCTTGGCATCGCCGATCATCTGCACTAAAGGATTTTGCCTGGGTCTCTCGGGAGGTTGAGAAAGGTGAGGAATTTCTTTCTGAGTACCCCAGGCCGACCACCAGATCGTGACCACCATCATGACGCCCAGGGCCAGGGCATAAGGTGAATAATTTTCCACAGCCAGCCTTCCGCCATTATCGTCAGCAAAAAAGTAACCCAGACCAATAATCGCTGCCATAGCGCCACCTGAAGTACCGAAAAACTGCCGAAACGCTACAATCCGAGTTCGCTCCTGGTAGTTTTCTGTCATTTCCGCGCCTAAAGCCAGATGAGGCACATGGTAGAGCGTCATGGCACCACGAGTAAGCACTGCAAATATGGAGAGCCAGGCAAACAGACCCCATTCTCCCATACCCTCCGGTGGAGAAAAGAGTCCGTAAAATGCCAGCGCCAGAGGTACAGCAGAGGCATACATGAAGGGATGCCTACGACCAAACTTCGACCTGAAATTATCTGACAATGACCCTGCCAGCGGATCCGTTACCGCATCGAACATCAATGCAATGAACAGCGCTCCTCCAGCCAGGGTACCTGAAAGGCCGAGCACTTGATTGTAGTAAAATAGAATAAACAGACCGAAACCTGTATTTTTAAGCCCTTCGGCAAACTGGCCTATTCCAAAAGCAAGTTTACTGGAAAAAGGTACCAGCCGGTCGTTAGTTGATGCTTGCAAAGTAATCCCTTAAATCTGAGTGGTATTGCGTTATGCTGCCCTAGTTATATCCCGCATTCATAAACAAACTCGGTTTCAACTCAGCTGCTAGTGATTTCCTGCAACAACCCATCACCTCTGCAGACCAGCACCGTCGCATTAAACAATCCACGCGTATGCATATTGGCTAAAGGATTTTAGCTTCCTCCCCCTGATGGGTTATTCATCTCGGAAGCACAAGCGCATCATCACGAGCTATTCCACACGAAGCAGGATAGCAGTCCATACTGGGATTGTCAGACCCCGGCCTGCTTGCATTTCGAATACCCGCTGACAACACATAAGAAACCCTGATTAAGCAAAAGCGCTGGCATTCCTGTGTGCGTCAAAACAAGAAATTCATATTGAAAATAGCTGCCTCAGGTTTTCTCGACTGAAGCCTTTTTCCGCCTGGGCTAAAAAACAGCATCGCCTGACTGAAAGTTAGACTCAGAATCGATACTAAGATAGCATTGGCTGGCCATGCGGTCTCAACCTTCTGACAATTTTTCTTCTAAATTTGCACATTTTGTGCTGCGCTATCGCTGGCCAATTATTGTCTTAGCACTACTGATCTCAGTCACATCCAGTTTTGGCCTTCAGTTCATCACCATTTCCACAGAACCAAGGGATAACTTTGGACCCGACAATCCACAACTAATCGCCTTCGAGGACCTTGAAGAAAAATTCTCCAGAGTGGAAAACATCTTCATTGCAATTGCACCGGATGATGGCCAGGTCTTCACGCCTCGTATCCTGGGAATAATTGATGAATTCACAGAAGAAGCCTGGCGTACTCGCTACGTTAATCGAGTTGACTCTCTCACCAACTATCAGCACACCTATGCCGATGGCGATGACCTCATCGTTGAAAACCTTGTCGAATTCCCTGATTCACTGTCTGACGACGCGCTGGCTGAAAAGCGCAACATCGCCATTAGCGAGCCTCTGGTGGTTAATCGCCTGATTTCCGGGAATGGCCGGGTAGCCGGCATGAATATTGACTTCAGGTTCAATGATGACTCAGGAGATATCCAGGAAGATGCAACCAATTGGGTAAGGAGAAAGAAAGCCGAAATTATGGCGCGTTACCCGGATGTTAAAGTGTATGCAACCGGATCGGTAATGATTTCTGCTTCATTTTCAGAGACTGCGAGGAAAGACCTGACAACCCAGACGCCGATTATGTATGTATTCATTTTTATACTGATTGGTCTCCTGCTTCGTTCCTACGTTGGTGTATTCAGCATTTTTGTGGTCACCATGCTCAGCATAGTCAGCGCGCTGGGACTTTTCGGTTGGGCTGACAAAGTTATATCTACCATGTCTTCAACTGCACCGATAATCATACTGACCGTGGTCGTTGCGCACAGTATCCATATATTGGTCAGCTACTATCAGGGGATTCGTGATGGCCGTGAAAAATACGCGGCAATGCACGAGGCCATTGACCTTAATCTACAACCCATAATCCTAACCAGCCTCAGCACCGCTATCGGTTTTCTCAGCCTCAATTTTCTCGCCGATGTACCCCCCATACAGGATGTCGGCAACATCGTTACTGTTGGAGTGGTATTCGGGCTAATCTTTTCCCTGACCCTGCTACCCGCACTGGTCTACATTTTACCAAATAGAGTAAAACCAGCACCCTCTCGAACCGTAGCTTCGATGAATAAAATAGCAGACTGGGTAATCCAGTATCGTACCCGGCTGCTCATTGTAAACAGTACTATTGCAATTTTACTGATGTCACTGGCACCGCTGAATATCATCAGCGATCAGTTTTCCAAATACTTCAAGGAGCATCATCAGATTCGTATCGATACAGACTTCCTCGATGACTCATTAGGTGGCCTTTATCTCATCGAATACGCACTTGATACTGGAGTTGAACAGGGGGTCTCGAATCCAGACTACCTCAAACGTGTAGAAGACTTCGCCAACTGGTACCGCCAACAACCGGAAGTGATGCACGTTAGCACCTATACCGATATCTTGAAGCGGCTGAATAAGAACCTAAATGGTGACCAGGCAAATCACTATCTGCTGCCTGCCAACCAGGAACTGGCTGCACAATACTTGTTGCTCTATGAACTATCTCTGCCATTTGGGCTTGACTTGACCAATCAGTTGAACTTTGACAAGTCCTCCTCTCGAATGCGGGTGTCCTTTGCGAGCATGGCGACGCCGGATTTTGTAAACGTTCAGGAGCGCGCTAAAAACTGGCTAGGGGAACATGCTCCGGATTTCCTTCAAGAAGGCTCTAGTCTATCAATGATGTTCACCCACATCGGAATCAGAAGCATGAAAGGTAGCATCAAGGGCGCTTTGATTGCCCTGGGTTTAATCAGCATCGTGCTGATCGTTTCACTTAACTCCGTTCGCATGGGCCTGATTTCCATAATACCCAATTTACTACCTGGCATGGTCGGCTTCGGGGTCTGGTATCTGATCGAAGGTAGGGTGGGTATGTCGACTTCCATGGTGCTCGGAATCACCATGGGAATTGTCGTTGACGACACGGTCCACTTCCTCAGCAAATACATCCGTGCCAGGCGCGACCGTGGCCTATCCGTTGAAGACGGCATCCGCTACGCTTTCAGTACTGTAGGCGTGGCCCTATGGGTAACAACGCTTGTCCTGGTCGTTGGGTTCCTTATTCTGTCTACATCAGACCTGTCGATCAATGGTGATACCGGCCTGCTGGTAGCCATCGTAATTGCTATCGCACTCGCCTTTGACTTCATCCTGCTACCGCCTTTACTGATGCTTCTGGACCGTGGAAAATGGAAGCAGAGTGAATCAACCACCTTAGAACCAATATCAGATGGCGCGGAACCGATAAGCCCTAATTCGAACTGACGGCTTGTAAGTAGTTTGCAAGTAGAAGGAGTTACCTAGATGCGATACAAAACCAGTTTACGGATGGGCTTTGCTATGGTCTGTTTCCTAGCTACAGCCGCTGTCCTGGCTGGGCCTGCTGAAGACAAGGGCCTGGCTATCGCGATTGAAGCAGATCGGCGAGATCAGGGATGGAAAGACAGTAAAGTCGAAATGCAGATGATCCTGCGCAATGCCAAGGGTAATGAGAGTCGAAGGCAATTACGCCTGGCATCGCTTGAGGTGCCGGAAGATGGCGACAAGAGTCTGACTATTTTTGACACCCCCCGCGATATCAAAGGAACCGGTCTACTGACCTTTTCTCATAAGCAGGGTGATGATGACCAATGGTTGAACCTGCCCGCACTCAAGCGAGTAAAGAGAATCGCCTCGAAGAACAAATCAGGCCCCTTTGTCGGCAGTGAATTTGCTTTTGAAGATCTCTCCAGCCAGGAAGTAGAAAAATACACCTATCAGTGGCTTCGGGACGAAAACTATGAAGGCCAGGACGTGTTCGTCATTGAACGGCGTCCAATCGACCGCAATTCTGGTTATACCCGGCAGGAAGCTTGGATTGATAAAGCTTTCTACCGGCTCCTTAAAGTAGACTATTACGACCGTAAGCAGAGCCTGTTGAAAACGCTCAAGTCAACTGAATTCAAACGCTATCTTGAAAATACCTGGCGACCGTCAAAAATGTCTATGTACAACCACCAAACAGGCAAAAGTACCGACCTCCTCTGGAATCAATACAGGTTCAATACCGGCCTGAGCGACAAGGATTTCACTCGAAACAGCCTACAGCGTACTCGCTAACTGTATGCAACTAACGCTGCTTTATGCTCTGCTGATATTTAGCCTTGCAGCTGGTGCCGAGGAACGACTCTTCTGGTCCGCAGGCAGTTACTCGAAACAAGACAGCGCCCAACGTGAGGCCCGGCGTATCGCTAATGCTATCAATGTCGACACCCAGGTGCAGGCAGCCCAGACTAAGGCAGGTATCCTGCATCGCGTGTTGGTTCGGGCAACGCGACCAGATATTAAATCTGCGCTTGAGAACATCGGCATTAAGGGACCCTGGCGAGTCAGCGTTAACGACCCTGCAACGCCTTCGTTTGGCCAATTGCAGCAGCATGCAGCAACAGAACCCCAACCAGGTTTTGATGAGGTAATCCTGCCAGCGGCTGCAACTTACGCCAAAAGCAACTCAACCGTTCTCGATTCAGATTTGAACCCTACATCAAATACCATGGGAAATACTGACAACCCAGCAAATCTGGCTGGTAACAAAGAGTCTTTTTTTTTCAGCTCAGCTGACCAGGATGAACCTGCCAATAAGGGTCGATGGAGATCGGATATCGGCGTTGAGCTGAGAGCTTTTCAAAATCCCGGCATGCTCAATCTAGAGCAGAACCACGCTTCCGTCAGCTTGCAGAGCGAATATTATCGGACCTGGAACGATGGTGATGACCTGTTCGCGTTTGTTCCTTTCCTGCGCTTTGATGCCGAGGATAAGGAACGCAGTCATGCTGATATACGCGAATTAACCTGGGTACATGTAACCGACAGCTACGAGCTTCGCACAGGCATCCGCAAGGTATTCTGGGGCGTAACCGAAGCACAGCATCTGGTTGATATCATCAATCAAACGGACGCCCTTGAAAACCCGGACGGTGAAGAAAAACTGGGGCAACCCATGATCAACCTGTCCTGGCAGCAAAACTGGGGAGTTCTTGATATTTACTGGCTGATGGGTTTCCGGGAACGACGTTTCACTGGGGCATACGGGAGGCCGGCTTTCCCTTTTCAGATCGAGTCTGATGAGGCCACCTATGAGTCCAGCGCAGAACAGTATCGCAGCGACTTTGCTATCCGATGGCTGCACAGTATCGGTGATTTGGAACTAGGTGTTTCACATTTTTCGGGGACTAGCCGCGAGCCTCTACTGGTTCCTCGCTTCACCTTTAATGGCGGTATATCGACAGGCGCGGTGCTGATTCCTCATTACAATATCATTGAGCAAACAGGTTTAGATGCTCAGTACTTTCTCGGCGACTGGGCTTTTAAGGCCGAGGCTATCAGCCGCAGTGGCCAAGGTAGGCAATATCACGCAGCGACCATTGGCTTTGAGAAAACCTTTGTCGGAATTGCCGGCAGCAGAGGCGACCTGGGTCTCATAGCAGAATACCTGTACGATGCCAGAGGTCCCGCTGGCCCTGCCCTTGGTCAGGATGATATAGCAATTGGACTGCGCTATGCCTTTAACGATGCAGCAGCAACAACCGCTTTATTAGTCACCCTTATAGATCGCGAATCTCACGAATACCTGACCACATTAGAAGCCAGCAGTCGTATTGGCGAGCGGCTGAAAATAACCGTTGAGGGCTCAATTTTCGGTAATACAAGACGGGTTATCCCTGGGTTTCAGGGCTTTCTGGAGGTATTCTCTGACCCTCACGCGGACCTGGCCTTTCTGCAAAACGAGGATTTCATCAAACTCGAGCTTATCTGGTACTTGTAACCAGCCCCTGAAGCCCAGGCTACAGAATCCAGGCCAGGTGGACTTTTAGCAGAGCTCGCCTGACAGTGATCTTGCACTAGCTAAATGCAGGGCCACTGCCCACCTCTTTTTAGTCCTAGCCTCTTTTAGGACCAGCCTCTTTTAGGACCAGCCAATGCAATTAGACACATCCGCAATTAGACACATCCGCAATTAGACACATCCGCAATTAGACAAAACCATAAAGCCGCGCTGCATTGTCACAGATGATTTTCTTTTTCTGGGTGGCCGGCAAATGACCCAGTTCACGCGCTATAAATTCCTGTGAATCAGGCCAAATACCATCCGGATGAGGAAAATCCGATCCCCACATAATATTGTCTTCGCCCAATTCAGCCAATAGTTTGATACCGACCTTGTCACTTTGGTAGGTTGCCATGCACTGCCGCTGCCAATATTCGGAAGGTTTCATGGTCAAAGTCAGGTCTTTAAACTGATCCTCCCATTCCAGGTCCATGTGCTCGAGTATATAAGGAATCCAACCAATACCACTTTCACCGATCACAACATTGACATTGGAATACGCTTCAAGCACTCCGCCATAGATAAGCTCCATGACTATACGAGACATCTGCAACTGGAAGCCTGTGATAAAAACCGCAAAGGACTGCCTTCTTTGCAGCGGTTGCATGGCTTCAAAATTAGGTGGCCGACCGCCGATGGTATGAAAGTGAACCGGTAATTTGACTTCATCCAGAGCCTGCCAGAGTTTCGTCCATGAGGGATCAAATACCGGCTTCATATCCAGGGTGTTTGAGATTTCAACGCCCCGGACCTGGCCCCTTTTAGCGACTCGATGGATTTCCTCCACTGCCGCATCGATATCATGATTAGGAATGCAGGCGAGGCCGGCAAATCGCTCAGGATAACTGGCGCAGAAGTCTCCTAACCACTCGTTGTATATTCGCATCAACTCAGTGGCAGCTTGATCATCCTTGAGACGCTGCGCGGCTCCTAATATGCCGTATAGGACTTCTGCCTGTACACCATCCCGATCTTGGTCCTGGATACGAAGCTCAGGGACAGTCAGGCGGCGGATACCCTTCTTTCCGTCCTCGTAAAGACCGGTTGCTGCCATCGCATCAGATCGATGAATCTGTCCTGGAATATATTCTCGACCAGCCGAGCCCATCCCATTCTGCAAACCAAATACGGCGCCTTTTTTACTGACCCACAAAGGGCCTTTTTCGCTATCCTCGACGTACGGCATACGCCCGGCCAGGTCTCGGCTCGCCTCGGAGGTAAACAAATCCTCAGGCAGCCAAATCAGATCAATATGACAGTCTGCCGAGATAACTTCATAATCCATGGTTTCCTCTCCTTTTCATAGCCATCTCTGTTGGTACGCTTTTGCACGCCCATCTCTGCTGGTATGCCTATGCATTTTAAGCCCAACTGCCACGCCTACTTCCCTCAGGAGTGGATGTCTCTATACGACACCCAAAAGCGATTCCCGAATATCGGCCTCTGTGCCGGTCTAAACTGCGCAAACGATGACCCCGACTAAGCCAACCAGATCTGTTCTGCCACTCTATTCCGGCGTAAGGCTCCCTGGCCAGAGAATGGCATCTTCATTTATCACCAGCATTCCCGTCTCAGTATCAACAAAACCGATGGATACAAATTTCACGGTTTTCTGATCAGCCTTGTAGCCATGGTTATTGAATATCTGAATCGGCATATTAGCCCTATCATTACTACCTGCCGCTAGCGAAACCCGGCCGGTAATGCCAGCAAAATCCATTGCCCGTAAATAGCTCATCAGGTTGTCACGATTAACCACCTTACCATCAAGCTTAATGGCTTTGATCGAATGCGCGATCGCCATGATATGGTCATAACTCAGAGCGCTGGTTATGAAAGTGATTGAATCTGGATCAATCGCCTGATCCAGTCGCTGCTCGAGAGACTTTCTGAAAAGGGTCAGCTTTTTGGAACCGGCAAGCATCGCCGCAGGAGCAAAATATCCCAGGCTTCCATAGACAACTTCCGGGCTTTCACCGGAGAGAATCATTTCTGCAGCGTAAAAACTATTGCCCAATTTATTAAGGCCATGGGCATGCAAGGACCTAAAAAGCCTTACCGTATCCGGGGTAGGGGTGGTTATCACAATGTGCTCAATTCCTGCGTCTTTGACCTCGCTCATATAGCCCAGCAAGACTTGCTGGCTGGTATCTCGTGCGAAGCTATATTCTTTTAGGATCTTTATGCCATGACGTTCAGCGTAGGTATGGACCACTTTACTGGCGCCGAGCCCCCAGGCATCAGTGGTAAAAAAATAAGCAATCTCCTTTACCCCAAAATAAGCGGCTAGGTCGATCAAATAACCTTCATTGGATTCGCTCGGGTTAACCACCCTGACAAACCAGGGGAATCGCTCAGGTGAAGACAGCATCGAGGCGTTAGCACCGTAGGAAATGACTGGAACTTGGTATTTTTCTGCCATTCCAGCTATCTCAACAGCAGGTCCACTACAGTCGGCCCCCGTTAATGCAATAATATTTTTCTTCATCAAGGTTTCGGCCATTAAACCCGCATTCTCCGGCCAGCAATGATAATCGATAACATTTTCAGGGAGCATTCTGAGCACATCATCGCCTAGCATGTTTGAATTATTAATATCATCGATGGCAAGCTGGGCACCGCGCCGCGCGAAGTCTCCCCAATTTGCATACCGCCCATCACGATAGTGAAAGGTATACATACCACCAAGATCATAAACCTCAGCAAATACAGCCAGAGGGGCACATAAAAACAGGACCACAATCACCGTCCTGGGGATCATCGATGCTGGCAACAGCCTGGAAGGGTTCAACGTGATAGAGCCTTTTAGGAAGAGCTGCTTCATAGCCTTTGAATATCCATTGCCGATCTTTCTGTACCTGAACTGTGATTGAACCAAGAGAGATTTACAACAGCTTCATTCAGACCTCGTCTTCAAAGTCTGGCTGGGGCTCCAGGCCCGGTGGTACTGAGATGCCAGGGGGCAAGCTAAACCATCACCCCTGAATCCAATTAACTAAGCTGCCGGTCGACTTACCGGACTCGCTGGGAACTCTGGCCAGGCTGATTTTTGGGTATGATTTCTATCGCCTTACAGATATAGTCGCAGATCATCATAAAAACTAAATCTGCTTATGCGAAGTTTAATCCTGTTATTGATCATTGCTTTAACCTCCTGTGACATGCCTGCTCCGACATCTTCACTGGGCACCGTCATTACCAATGTCACCACCATAGACGCTGTCAACGGGGTAAAGAATCACCAGACGGTGGTGTTTTCAGAAGATGAAATCACCTATGCAGGCCCAGCAATAGAGCTTCCTGTTAACCATGAGGTCATCGACGGGAGCGGCCAATTCCTTATACCTGGACTATGGGATTTTCACGTTCATCTCACCTATGAAACAGAACTGACGGCGGTCATGCCACGTCTGTTTCTGTCCTATGGCATCACCAGCGTGCGCGATACTGGCGGGTTACTTCACAACCTCCTGCCAGTCGTCGAAAAGATGCAACAACCAGGAGCAATCGCTCCCAGAGTATTTTTTGCCGGCCCTCTCCTTGATGGATCTGATGTCGTTTACGACGGCAAATCGAGGCCAGAAATCGGTATAGCTAATGCTTCAAAGGAGCAGGCCAGAGCCAACATTGAATCACTCAAACAGGCAGGCGCTAGTTTCATCAAAATTTACGAATTGGTTTCAAAAGAGATCTTCCATGAAATGGTGACAGTGGCACGATCCCTAGACATGCCGATCGATTCCCATGTACCGTTATCCATGCTTGCGTCGATAGCAGGCCCAAAGGTCGACTCTATCGAGCATCTGCGTAATATTGAACTCGATTGTGCAACCAATGCTGAGCAGCTTCATACTGAACGGCTGGAGGTCCTCAAGAACCCGTCGGGGCTTCCTGGCTTTGAAGTCCGGTCTGCGCTGCACAGCGCACAGCGATTACCAGCAATTGCTGCCTATGATAACGAGCGGTGCACCCAGGTCCTGGACAAGCTGACAAAAACCGTGCAGGTACCGACCCTCAGACTCAATGCAATGAACAAATTTCCGCCTTTCGAGCGAGCCGATTGGCCGGAAGCTCTCAGCAGGATTCCTAATGGTATCCGAGAGCGATGGCAAACTAGCTCAGCCTCTTTAGCCAAACAAGGACCCGGTAATACCGTTTTTGCTGAATGGAGTCTGTTCCTGACGGGAAAGATGAATCAACAGGCTGTGCCCATAGGCGCTGGCACGGATACACCAATTCGCCTGTCGGTACCTGGCTATTCTTTGCATTCTGAACTTGACATGTTAGTCCGAGCTGGGCTTACGCCACTACAAGCCATCGGTGCGGCAACTATCGAACCTGCCCGGTATTTTTCAATTGAAAGCACGATGGGACAAATCGCTCCTGGCATGGTGGCTGACCTGGTATTACTCGAGAAGGACCCAATCGAAGATATCAACAACACTAAATCAATATCCAGGGTAATCAGCAAAGGCGCCCTCATGACACCGCAGCAAATTCTTGGTTCCGGCGCCAGCGAATAACGAAACGAGCAAACTACCGCTGATCATTAGGCTTTACGTGGGCCGGCCATCGCAATGACTTCAGCTGAAACATAGGATCGTATTCACTAGGCCACCGCCAACTGTGACTAAAGACAGGCTGTACTTCAATGGTATGCACCTGTGAATCGCTGGCGTTCCGATCACTGCCCACCCAGATAAATTAACATGAATATCCCTGATATTTAAATTACTATAATAACAGCTCATTTAACTTGCCGATGCAGCGCTAACGAGTCTCATCTTTAAGATTCGATTCTGCCACTATATGGCGCACTGGTAGCAGAAAATACTTGCCTGCGTGCAGATCAAAAACAGCGAGGAAACCATGAACAGTCAGTCCGATCCAGACCTCCAGCCACTGGCTTTTACTGAAGAGCATGATATCGCGGTGCCTTACATGCAGAGATTACGCGACTATTACCTCGCCCTGGGTTACGGTAACCCCTACCGCTGGGCACAGTACGCAGATGTCCCATTCACGCCTTTAAAGGTGAATCTCGATCAAGCGCGCGTTGGCCTGATCACAACGGCAGCGCCTTTTAAGGTAGGTGCTGGCGATCAAGGCCCCGGGGCAACGTACAATGCCGCAGCAAAATTCTACAAAGTCTATAGCAGGCTCACTGATGAGCCAGAAGTCCTCGGTATTTCCCACCTGGGTTATGATCGAAAACACTCCACAGCCGGCGACCTTAATTCTTTTTTCCCACTTCAAGCCCTAAGGACCGCAGCAACGCAGGGGCGTATCAAAGAAATTGCACCGCGTTTTTATGGCACGCCAACGAATAGAAGCCAGCTCACTACTATTAACCAGGATTGTGCTGATCTATTGACCATGGTAATTGAAGATGAAATCGACCTCGCCATTCTTACCGCTAACTGACCTGTTTGCCACCAGACCGTGAGTCTGACAGCGAGGTATCTAGAATCTCATGACATTCCAACGGTGATTCTGGGCAGCGCCAAGGATATTGTTGAACATTGCGGAGTGCCACGATTTGTCTTCAGCGATTTTCCACTGGGTAACTCGGCAGGCAAGCCGGATGATCTTGAATCCCAGGCGGCAACATTAGAACTAGCCTTCAAGACGCTAGAAACAGCACCCGCGCCTCGCACCACCATCCAGTCGCCACAGCGCTGGACTACCAGCTCAGACTGGAAATTGGACTTTCAGAATATCGAAACCATCCCCCAAGCTGAGATCAAGAAGAGGCGCGCGGAATTTGACAGAATCAAGGAAATCGGACAAAAAGTGAGAGATCAGACTGCAGATAATTAAATCTGAAGCTGACACTGTAACCTGGCAACTTCCAATTGTAAGGAAAGCAACAGGGGCTAACCTGGAGAACAGCTACCGTATAACAGACAGTCGATCAATGTCTTTAAGTCAGGACAGAAAAGTACCAGGAACCTAACCTTATCGTCTATCACCCGATTGCTTCTAGACCAGCTCAATTTCCTTTTGCCTGAAATTGACCAACAAACAGCCTATAGCCGAATTGAGCGTTGCCTCCCCCCTGGACTAGTCCGATCCGCCATTTCCGTTTCCCTTGCCCTTGCCGTTGCCGTTGCCGTTGCCGTTGCCGTTATAGTCCAGCAGGGTGCGGTCTCAATATTCCTGCCTGAGTACAAAATTCAGCCGCTGAAGCCTATTCGATTTATCTCAACTGGATCCGCTTAAATCCAGATCGCTGTGCTAGAGTGACTTCAGAGTATAGCGATTTATATAACCTAATGAGCAACACGGCCAGTTCAGCACTATTTCCACCTCGTTACAGAAATTACGCCCTTGGAATTCTATTCGTTGGTTATGTCGTTAATTTTGTTGATCGTTCAATTCTGGCGATCCTGCTGGAACCCATCAAACATGACCTGGCTTTGTCCGACTCGGAGCTCGGGCTCTTAGGGGGCCTTGCGTTTGCGCTTTTTTATGCGACGCTGGGGATTCCCATTGCTGCTTTAGCTGATAGATGGAGCCGGGTAAAAGTGTTGGCTATCTCTATGATGATCTGGAGCGTAATGACCGCCCTCTGCGGCATGGCTTCTAGCTTCCTAACACTACTGATGACAAGAATCGGCGTTGGCATTGGCGAGGCAGGTGCCAGTCCTCCGTCACACTCGCTGATATCAGACTATTTCCCGATCGAGTCACGCGCTACCGCCTTATCTATTTATGCCCTTGGGATTCCGTTTGGATCCATGGTTGGCAATTTCGTCGGTGGTTGGGGCGCCGAGGAACTCGGCTGGCGGATGACTTTTTACCTGGTCGGAGTGCCCGGCGTTCTCATCGCTATGCTAATCCTTGGAACACTAAAGGAGCCACCCAGGGGGCTCTCAGAAAGCCGGGCAATCAAGCAAGACGACAGTCCTCCACCGGCCATGAAAGCGGTCTTCAAGTTCCTATGGACCAAACCCTCATTCCGCCATATTGGCTTTGCAGCCGGACTACATGCTTTTGTGGGCTACGGCGCTGGCACCTGGAACGCGCCTTTTTTAATCAGAAGCCACGAAATGCCCATTACCGAAGTCGGTAGCTGGTTAGCCATTATCTCTGGCATTGGTGCGATCGGAACCTTTGCTGGCGGATACCTGGGAGACAAACTCTCGGATCGAACCGGTGACCGCCGGTGGTATTTATGGGTGTGCGGCATATCCACTCTGGTCATGGTTCCTTTCCAACTGATAGCCTATCTCTATGATGGTCTCTGGGCGGTGATCCC
>Ga0233433_10001921_pt1 | contig 18971 bp, 19 predicted proteins | sample SI_122_August201_5_FD_179868 | JGI IMG/M metagenome (GOLD analysis project Ga0233433, IMG submission 179868) | Seawater microbial communities from Saanich Inlet, British Columbia, Canada - SI_122_August2016_100_MG | ecosystem: Environmental > Aquatic > Marine > Inlet | place: Canada: British...
AAAGACAGGTAAAGGAGTTCAAATGTTCAAGCGATCTGACTTTTTTTTGTTGTTAGGCGTGATGCTTTCCTTTTTTGTATCGGGTTATTTGTGGTTTAGCGGGCAACAGATGGAGGGGCTCTTCACAGCGATATGGGTGCCGGCCATTTTGGGTTTTGGCATCTACTTTAAGCTCATGATGATCTGGGGGAAACTCAATGACTGATCAAGTTTTATTCCTGACAGGAGTAGTCGTTTTTTCCCTGATGGGCTTGGCACTGATCTTGACGATCAAAGAATTTTCCGACATGAAGCGGAAGAAAGGAAATTAGGCAACATCGAGATAGAGCGCTGCTCTTTTTGATTTAGGCAACGCTATCATAGATTTACCAGCGATGTAATGCGCTATCTGCGCTATTTGGAAAGAAGATAATTAGTTGATCGTTCAGGAATCGAGCAATATTGATTTCTGGGCTCTTATCTTAGACTGGCGCTCCCTAGGGGAATCGAACCCCTGTTTCCGGCGTGAGAGGCCAGCGTCCTAACCGCTAGACGAAGGGAGCATTTATCGGGTGCGGATGCTACCATAGCGGGACACAATTTTTCCACTTGGTCGACGTCCTGGCATTGGTTCAGGGGCCGTCCACCGGTTTAAAGCCCCGAGTACCATTAGTCTGAAACCATCCCATTCTAGCGATGCCTTCAAGGTGTCAATTCCCCGTACGTTGAGCCCTGTAGAGCATGGTTTGCAGGTTTCATCGGTAAGCAAAGGCGCTCGAAAGATTATCGAGGAACTCAAAAGCAAGGGTTTCCAGGCCGAACTCGTGGGCGGTTGTGTCCGAGATTTGTTGCTCAATAAAATTCCCAAGGATTTCGACGTCGCGACTGATGCGACGCCCGAAGAGGTTCGCCACGTTTTTGCTCGCTCTAGAATCATTGGACGTCGATTTCGAATTGTGCATGTGCGGATGGGTCGAGAGGTAATTGAAGTATCAACTTACCGCGCATCCTCTGAGCGTATCGATCCGAGGGCGGATGATGATTCGTCTTACAGTGCGTCTGGGCGCATTCTGCGTGACAATGTGTTCGGCACTCGTGATCAGGATGTTGTTCGTCGCGATTTCACGATTAATGCGCTTTATTACGACACTGAATCCAATACGGTGACTGACTATGTTGACGGATTCTCTGATGTCAAAAAACAAGTTTTACAGTTCATCGGTGATCCAGCGCGACGCATAGAGGAAGACCCGGTTCGGATGCTTCGTATTGCTCGGTTTAAATCAAAGTTAGATCTTTTTGTTGATCCAGTTTGTGAGTCGCTTTGTCGAGAATCTGCCTACCTATTGCGTCAGGTGCCTCCCGCCCGTTTATTTGACGAGATCTTGAAGCTTTTCCATAGCGGCTTTGCGGTCAGGGTCTTTTTAGAACTCCGGTCGATGGGCTTGTTTTCGGAATTATTTCCCGAAGCCGATCGCGTTTTTGACTCGAGCGATATTCATCCCGACTCGGGCATTGTTTTTAAAGGACTGGAGAATACGGATCGCCGAATTGATGAGGGCAAGCCGGTAATTGCCGCCTTTCTTTTTGCTGTCCTACTTTGGCGCTGCGTGTCGAGACGGCTTCGGTTAAGCGAGTCGACAAAGCCGGCGAGTTTGATTCAGATGCACAATGCGGCTATTGATGTGCTCGGGCGGCAGATTCAGCGCGTTGCTATTCCGCGCCGGATCTCAACGGTCGTTATGGATATTTGGGACATGCAGATTCGTCTGGAAGCGCGCCGTCCTCGAACCGTAAAGCGTCTGTTGGAACATAAGCGATTTAGGGCGGGATATGACTTTTTGTTGCTCCGATCACAAGCGGGAGAAGTAAAGGTAGAAATTGCGGATTGGTGGACAAAAATTCAGGAAGCTAATGACGAGCAGACCATTTTGATGATTCAGTCTCTGGGGAGTCCAAAAAGCCAGTCAAAGCGCCGTCGGCGACCCCGTAAACGACAGTCTAGGAAACCCTCGGAATGACTAGCGATAAAGGTTCGGTTAATGCTTGGATCGGTCTCGGTGCTAATTTGGGTGACCCACAGAAGGCGATCCAATCCGCGCTTCGCTTGCTGGTCAGTAAATCTGGCACCTCGGTTACTGCGGTGTCATCTTTTTATCGCACAGCACCCGTTGGGTTCGATGATCAACCGGATTTCCTCAATGGAGTTGCCCGAGTCAAAACAAGTCTAGGTTCGGGCGTACTTTTGGAGCGATTACTGGAAATTGAGGCAGAAATCGGCAGAATTCGGACGAGCGAGCGATTTGGTCCTAGGGTTATCGACCTTGATCTTCTTTTGTTCGGGGATCAAATAATCGATAGCGACGTATTATCGGTTCCGCATCCCCGCATGCAACTTCGTCGATTTGTTCTTGAGCCGCTCGCGGAGATCGAGGGCGAGATGGTTTTCCCGGGTGGGGTTACCTTGAGCGCCTGCCTTAGGGATTGTGATAATCAAGAGGTGGCTCGAGAAGGCATCATTGATTTCCCCGAAGCAAATTAAACGAAGGCCTCAAATTTGCCCGACAATGGGTTAAAATATTGCCTTCTGAAATGGTGTTTTATTTCATTTTTTATCCTTACGAGTGATCGCTTGGACATAATACTCAATCATGAATTCTGAGCCTGAAGCGGGCAAGATTCTGTCGGGGATGCGTCCAACAGGACGTTTACATCTTGGCCATTATCACGGCGTTTTAAAAAACTGGGTAAGGTTGCAAGAGCGAAGTCAATGCTTCTTTTTTGTGGCTGATTGGCATGCATTGACGACGCATTATGATGACCCCAGTGAGATGGGCACCCATGTTTGGGATATGCTGGTCGATTGGTTGGCGGCCGGCGTCGATCCTGAGCGAGCCACTCTATTTATCCAGTCCCGAGTCCCTCAACATGCCGAACTTCACTTGTTGCTTTCGATGGTGACACCGTTGGGCTGGCTTTTAAGGGTTCCAAGCTTCAAGGATCAGCAACAGAAATTGAAAGAACGGGATTTGGCAACCTACGGCTTCTTGGGGTATCCGTTGTTACAGAGCGCTGATATTTTGATGTATCGCGCGACTGGAGTGCCCGTCGGGGAGGATCAGGTTCCTCATGTGGAGCTAACCCGTGAGATTGCTCGAAGATTCAATCATATTTTTGGGCGAGATGGCGCTTTTGAAGAGAAAGCAGGCGAGGCGGTTAAAGGGCTTGGTAAGAAGCTCGCCAAGCAGTTCAGTCAAGCGAGAGGGCGGTGGCAACAAGAGGGTGATCAGGAAGCCTATGATCAGGCCTTAGCGGTCATTCAGCAGTCTGTAAATATATCGGCAGAAAATAAAGAGCGACTCGTCGGTTTTCTGGATGGGGGAGGTCGCGAAATTTTACCGGAGCCGGCGGCATTATTAACACCTGCTGCTAAGATGCCGGGGCTTGATGGCCAGAAGATGTCAAAATCTTATAACAATACGATACAAATGCGGGATGATCCTGACAGAGTCAATTCCCGTTTGATGTCGATGCCTACTGATCCCGCTCGGCAGCGGCGAAATGATCCGGGAGATCCCGAGCGTTGTCCAGTATGGGAGTTGCACAAGATCTATACCGCCAGCGACACACGTGAGACGCTCTCGGCCGGATGCAAGAGCGCGGGCATTGGTTGCGTGGATTGTAAAAAACCTTTGCTCGAAAAAATACTTGAAGAACAAGCAGAACTGCAGGATCGCGCCAGACCGTTTGAGCAAAATCCTGGCCGAGTCCGCGAGGTGATTGAGTTGGGGTGTGAACGGGCGCGTGAAGTCGCGGAAGAGACGCTTAATGAAGTACGTTTAGCTGTGGGAACAAAATATCAATGAGTAGTAAAACGGTCACTAAAACCGACCAGGCGCATTCGTTGCAGAACGCTACGGCGGTTGTTGAGGGAAAACCCCTGGAACAATGGCCGAAAGATCTTTATATCCCTCCTGAAGCGCTCGAGGTGGTTTTGGAAAGCTTTCAGGGGCCGCTCGATTTATTGCTTTATCTTATTCGAAAGCAGAATATCGATATCCTTAATTTGCCAATTGCAGATATTACGCGCCAGTACACGCATTACATCGATCTTATGCAACAGATGCGTCTTGATCTTGCCGGAGATTACCTTGTGATGGCAACGATGCTCGCCGAAATCAAGTCACGAATGCTTCTTCCGCGCCCGGATCCGGATGAAGAGGATGAGGATGACCCCCGTGCCGTACTTATTCGTCGACTTCAAGAATACGAGCGATTCAAGAATGCGGCAGAGAGTCTTGATATGCGGCCTCGACTTGAGCGGGATCTCCATCTGGCTTATGCCGCTGTGGAAGACCCTGATCCGCCCAAGATAGTTGTGGAAGTATCACTGGATGACTTGGTTGCGGCAATGCGAGTGGCAATGGTGGCTGCGTCACGTCGGCAGCATTTGCAAATGGTCCCCGAGACTTTTTCAGTTCGCGAACGGATGAGCCAGGTTTTGGAGCGTGTTCGCAGCGGTGAATATGTTGCACTAGGAGATTTTTTTACGCCTGAAGAGGGTCGAATGGGTCTAGTTGTTAGCTTTATATCAATCCTCGAACTGGTCAGGGACGGTATTCTTTTAGTGACCCAAGCAGGAGAGTTTGCCCCTATTCACGTCAGAGTTAAACCTTCATGAAAGTTAAACCCGAGATGGTCAGCGCTCTTGAAGCGGCTCTTTTTTCTTCTGAACGTCCATTAGGTGTTCGGGAACTCTTAGCGCTTTTTGACAAGCGTACCAAGAAAGAATCTATTGAGGCTGGGATTCGTCAATTGCAGGAAGACTACAAGGGGCGAGGAGTCGAATTGGTGGAAGTGGCTGGCGGCTTTAGATTTCAAACTCATGTCGACCATGCGCCGGCCCTTCGGATACTGCGGGAGAGGCGTCCACCTCGTTACTCTCGAGCGCTGCTTGAAACCCTTGCCATTATTGCCTATCGGCAGCCGGTCACTCGTGGCGATATTGAAGAAATTCGCGGAGTCACAGTGACGACTGAAATTATGCGGGTCTTGATTGAACGTGAGTGGATCACACAGTCCGGAACGAGAGAAGTGCCGGGGCATCCCGCGCTCTATGTCACGACCGCGTTGTTTCTTGAGTACTTCGGACTCGATTCGATTGGCGCGCTGCCGACATTAGATGAGGAGCGACAATTGGTGGAAATTGCGAAAGAGCTTGGTATTGATATGCCTGAATCTTTACAGATAACAGCGCCCCTGCCGGAGGATGAAGAGGGTGTTCAAGCGAGTGACGATTTTGCTGACGTTGCTGATCTTGAGGATGCAGAGGAAACCGCAAACACCAGTCAGCTCGAAGATGGCGATTTAAATTTTAAAGAGGACAGCGACAATTCGGATGAGGCAGTGATTAAGCGAGTCGCCGTAAATTCGGAATTTGACTGAGCGGATTCATAAAGCACTAGCGAGAGCGGGTCTCGGCTCACGCCGAGAGATTGAAGCGTGGATAATGGAAGGCCGCGTTATCGTTAATGAACGCCCAGCGGTGCTTGGGCAGCAACTTACCTCAAACTGTCGGGTCGTCGTGGATGGCGAGCATGTTCGGCTTGCAAGACAATCGGCTGCCGCCGGGCAGGTGCTGTTGTACCATAAACCGATCGGTGAAATTTGTTCTCGCAGTGATCCACAAGGTCGGCCTAATGTTTTTGATAGCCTGCCCCGACTGCGCGGCAAGCGTTGGGTGTCGGTTGGTCGTCTCGATATAAATACATCAGGCTTGATGATGTTCACCACTGATGGTGAGCTCGCCAATCGACTCATGCATCCGTCGAGCGAGATGGAGCGCGAATATCGTTGTCGCGTGCGCGGTAATGTTTCCGGTGAAGCGTTAAGTCAATTACTTAAGGGCGTCAAACTAGACGGTCACTTGTGCCGCTTTGAATCAGTGATCGGGAAGCCCGGCACGGGCGCAAATTGCTGGTTTAGAGTGGTCATCAAAGAGGGACGTTATCGAGAGGTTCGTCGAATGTGGCAAAGTATCGGATGCTCGGTTAATCGACTGATTCGCGTTCGATATGGACCATTTTCCCTGGATCATCGACATCAACCCGGGGAGAGTGTGGAGCTGGGAGAGGATTTAAAAAAGCTCTTGATTCGAAGCATTGGAAGAAAACCAACGCTTCAAGCGGAGAAGAAGACCGGTCAGCCCAAGCGTCTGCGAGCATCCTCAAAAGGTCGAACAAGAATCACAAAAAATCGACGACAAAAGCCAAGAGTTTAAACAAAGCAAATGTGGCGCTCGAGACGGGGCAAGAGGGCTAGCGCGCTAACGGTCTTTCTTTGGATTTAAATGGGTCGCGTCGCCGTTAATCCGACCCGTAAAATTAAACGCTTTCCCGAACCCCTTGATCCATTGTCCACCCAGAGGCTCCAGGGAAAATATCTGAAAGTCAGGAAGCGTGCTCAAGGTGTCGATAATGTCTCCGAAGCGTTCCGAGAATCTTGGAATGAGTGTTTGCCACTCGGCAGTGTTTTGGTCAAATCGTCTTGTCGCGCATTGGAACTGTAACCGCCGGCGCGCATAAATTTGAACGCACTTGTCTTCGTTCTCAATAAAAAGCAGCGTTGCGCGAGAGTCGCGAATTAGGTTTGGAGTGTGAGCCGAGAGATGGCTGGCTAGAATATGAAACACACCATCATGATCGATATACGGAGAGTAGCTGAGATCGGGCGATCCATCTTGGTTTATGGTTGACAGCAATACTGATTCAAAGTCCGCTAAAAAAAATTCGCACTCTGTTTTTAGTTTTGTATCGAGACTCATAGTTTTCTACCGGATAGCGATTTTATGTATTAAACCGAACAAATCCATCTTCAAGATCTGATTTCAAATCATCAATATCTTCTAATCCCGCATGGATCCGGAGAAGCTGCCCGCCTGTCTTCCACTGGGTCGCGGTTCGATGGCGCTCCGGATAAGCAGGAATCATTAGACTCTCAAATCCACCCCAGCTGGCTCCAATTCCGAAAAGTCTCATTCCGTTGACCATATCCAGCAAGCACTGGCGCGACTTGGGTTTAAGAACCACACCGAAAAGTCCCGAAGCGCCTAGGAAATCACGTTTCCAGAAGGCATGGCCGGGATGGTCGGGTAATGCGGGATGTAGCACTTGTAATACTTCATCTCGGCCTAAAAACCATTCAACTAGCGCGATGGCATTGGCTTCATGGGACTTTAATCGGGTAATTAAGGTTCGCGTGCTGCGGAGGGTGGAATAAGTATCGTCTGGCGCTGCAGTTTGTCCAAAGAGCCGATGGGTGCTTCTTACTTTCTCAGAGACATGCTCAGCCGAGACAATGATGCCCATCATGACATCACTATGTCCGCACAGATATTTGGTCGCGGCGTGAATTGAAACATCGACGCCATGGGCGAATGATTTAAAAAAGACAGGCGTCGCCCAAGTATTATCAAGAATGGTAGTCACTCCGTGCGCTTTGGCAACCGCCGTAATCGCGGGAATATCTTGTACTTCAAACGTTAGAGATCCAGGTGACTCGAGGAAGATCACTTTTGTGGTCGAGCGGATCAAAGCTTTGATATCTCCACCGATTAATGGGTCGTAGTACTCGACGCTCACGCCAAGATTCGTCAAATATTCATCGCAGAAAATTCGATTAGGCCAATAAACATTATCCGCGATAAGCAGATGATCTCCCGGTCTTAAAAAGGTCGCTAACGCAATAGATATCGCAGCAAGGCCGGAAGGCAGTAGCACTGCATCATGGCCACCTTCTAGATCGGCAACGACAGTCTCCAAATCAAAAGTGGTGGGCGTCCCCAGCAATCCATAGACAACTCGATTCTTGTTGGCTGGGTCGTGCCGTCTCTCGAAAGCATCCACATCTGAATGAAGAACGGTAGATGCTCGATAAACGGGTGTATTGACAACACCGTGATGATCTTTTGATGAGCGCCCATTGATGATTGCACGAGTTTGCTCGCTTAGATGAGTCGGATCTGGATGTTTTTTCATAATGCCGATATTTTAGCCGGTGTGGCGCTATGGTTTACGTTGAGCTTTAAGGCTTGTCTGGATGTTTTTTATATTCAAGAAGGCTAGAATTCTCAACTCTACAAGTGGGGAAAGCAAGGATCGAGAAATGACCGAAGTGAGCCGTGACTGGTACGACAGCTATATGATGCCTAACTATGCGCCGGCACAAATGATTCCGGTCAGGGGCGCTGGGTCTAGAGTGTGGGATCAGCAGGGACGTGAGTATATTGACTTTGCCGGCGGCATCGCGGTCAATTCCCTGGGTCATGCGCATCCCAAGCTTGTCGAGGTGTTGACAGATCAGGCAACCAAGCTCTGGCATACCGCAAATGTCTTCGCAACGGAGCCGGCGCTTAAGCTCGCCAAACAACTGACAGAATTAACTTTTGCGGATAAGGTGTTTTTTTCAAATTCAGGGGCTGAAGCGAACGAGGCAGCGATGAAGCTTGCGCGACGTTACGCTTATAACCATCATGGGGAGCAGAAAGACCGCATTATTGCATTTGAAAACGCGTTTCATGGCCGCACATTATTTACAGTAACGGCAGGTGGGCAAGCTAATTACCGAGAGGGATTTGGGCCACTCCCCGGTGCAATTGATCATTTACCGTTTAACGATATCGAAGCACTAGAGAGTGCGTTTGATGACAACGTGTGTGCGGTAATTGTTGAACCTGTTCAGGGCGAAGGCGGTGTGATTGCAGCTGAAGGCGATTTTATGTCGGCAATTCGGCGCCTATGTAACCGTCATGATGCACTGATGATTGTCGATGAGGTCCAATCTGGCGTCGGCCGAACGGGGACGCTATATGCTTATGAACATTTTGGTATTCGACCTGATATTTTGACGACCGCGAAGGGCATCGGTGGCGGGTTTCCTATTGCCGCAACGCTAGCAACCAATGAAGTTGCCCAATCGCTTCAAGTGGGCACCCACGGGAGCACGTGGGGTGGTAATCCGATGGGATGCGCTGTTGGCAGCGCGGTTCTTGACATTGTAAGTGACCCCGAAACGCTCGCAGGGGTTGGGAGGCGGCGGCAGGCATTAGAGGAAGCCTTGATGCAGATCGGTTTACGCTATGGGGTTTTCGATCAAGTACGGGGAATGGGTCTGTTAATCGGTTGCGTTCTTACTGATGCGTGGAAGGGTAAAGCAAGAGAGTTTCTTCAGGCCGCCCAGAGTGAGGGCGTATTTATTTTGGTTGCCGGCGCAAATGTACTTCGTCTGGCACCATCACTTCTTATCTCTTTTGACGAAATCTCTCAAGGAATGGAACGTCTTGAGAAAGCGGTTCAGGCCGTTTGCGCAACGAACGAATCGAGTTCCACAAATAAAGACGGTTAGCCCGGAATCGTATCTGCTGTTACTTGATTCTCTCGTTAATGCTAATCTGGATAACGCGTGGGTCAGCCATTGAGAAAGTCTGACTAAGTCCGACAATATCACCGGAAGTTTTCGTCGCACTTCCACTCTTTGAAATGTGCGCGCCGATCACGAGTTGTGGGTAACTCGACAGGGAATTGCCTTCTATCAAACGGTCACCATCGTTCAGCGTGATAACTCTTGGGAGGGGCAATGCGCTTAGTCGACGTGCCGCAATTGGCATCGGCGGACCGTTGGGAACTTTGACGAAGACGAAGAGCGTGTCGTTTGATCTAATGGAGGCAATTAATTCAGCCGGCACATCGACCTTTACTTCGATAACCGAATCGGTGGCAGAGGTTTGATCCTGCGTTTGGCGAATTCGGGCAATAACTGCCTCTACCTCGATACGAACGTCCGGTTCATTTGCAACCATGAGGAGTAGACGATTAAAGACTTCAAGTGCTTCATCTAGTCTTCCACTCTGCTCTGCGGCGATACCATATAGCCAGAGACCCTGAGGTTGGTCAGGACTAATGGCAAGCGCTCTTGTGATGAGTTGCTCCGCTTCTCCCGCCAATATCCCATCCTGAGTCATCGCAATTGCGTCCGCGAGCCGAATGAGAATTTCAGGATTATCGGGCTGAAGTGATCTCAGGACGCGGTAGGCTTCGACAGCCTCTGCGTATCGGCCGGTTCCCATAAGAGCATTTGCCAGGAGCGTCCATCCTCGGACGTCGTCCGGTCGATCCTTTAGCTGTTCTTTCATCTGGGCCAGCATAGTGTCGACATCGGGTTGTATTTCCGATGAGGGCGTAGTTTCGTTGGTCGGCAGCGAGTCGACATTAACCGCATCGGGACTGCCAATCATTAAGTAAATACCGAACGCGAGGATCGGGATCAATGCGCTAACGATTGAGGCGGCAAAAGGTGCGGAGAGTTGATTCTCAGAACCTTCAGGATGGGGTGATAGGTCGAACGTGAGTCCTTGTTCTAGATCGCGCCGCGAAGCGTCATACTCTGCATCACTAATTAGGCCTTGCTTTAAATCGTGTTTGAGTTCGACCTCCCGCTCCCTCGCGATTTCGACATTGATTTTGTCTCTATTAAGAGACAGTCCCTTGGGTGCTCGCAAGAAGGATGGGATTAACGCGCCGAGCGTGCTGAGCACAAGAATAGACGCGATAAGCCAAAGAAAAAACACGCCCTAATGTCCCTCGTCCAAAAGCGAAGCCGCTCTTGCCCGCGCCTGCGTTGATAATTTTATGTTGGTTTGACTTCGTCGTACCGTAATGAAAAAAACGATTAGGGCAATAAGTAAAATTCCAAAAGGCCCAATCCATAAGAGTAGGGTTTGGCCTTTAAGTGGGGGACGATACAAGACAAAATCTCCATATCGCGCCACCATGAATTCAGCGATTTCATTGTTGGAGGCGCCTGCGTTTACCATCTCAAAAGTTTTCGCTCGGAGATCCTGCGCAAGTTCGGCGTTTGAGTCCGCAAGGTTCTGGTTTTGACAGACTAAGCATCGCAATTCCGCGATCATTTTCTGATAGCGGATCTCATCTTCGGTATCAGAAAATTGATACGTTTCTATCGCGGCAAAACTCATCGTTGATGATGTAAACACGCCGACAACCAAAAGTATCTTCAAGGCTTCTAAGAAGCGTTCTGCTAATTTATGCATTCGATTGAAGATGAACATCTGATTGACCCGCAATTTTTCGGTAGCGTTTATCGGTAGCCGATAGAAAGCCGCCAATAACCATGATCAAGCCGCCAAACCAAATCCATCGGATATAGGGCTTGTAGTAGAGTCGAACGGCCCAGCTTTTTCCATCCTCAAGAGGTTCGCCTAATGCGACGTACAAATCTCGGGTCACGCCAGCATCAATAGAGGCTTCAGTCATTGGCATCTGCTGAACCAGATAGACGCGTTTTTCTGGATTGAGCGACGCAACAGTCTCTTGTTGCTCTAAAACCGTAATTTTCCCTGTGTCGGCGGTGTAATTAGGCCCATTTGATTTTTCGACTCCATCGAATCGAAATACGTAATTGCTGATCTTATAGGTCTCGCCTGGCGCCATCCTAAGATCTTTCTCGATAGAATAAATTGAAGTAAACGTGACCCCAATCACGAATACACCAATGCCAAAGTGAGCCATTGTCATGCCAAAAACTGATCTAGGAATACGTTTCATGGAGCGGATTCGGTTCCCTGAACGTGTTCGAGCCCATATCCCAGAAAGCGCACTCATCATTGTCCAAAGACCCAAAGTGCCTCCAAGAGCAGCTGCAACGCTATAGGTTTGCATCAATAATGGCCACGTCAAACCCAGAACAAGCGCGATAACAAATCCGGCGCCTAAGGGTTCAATGAGTCGGGTAAGGTTATCTTTTTTCCAACGAAGCATTGCGCCCAGACCGAGGAGCAGGGCGAGTGGCGCCGTAATGGGGATAAATACGGCATTAAAGTATGGCGGTCCCACCGACAATTTGCCCATCCCTAAAGCGTCAATAACAAGCGGGTAAAGTGTGCCCAAGAGGATCGTGGCTGCCGACACCACGAGCAATACGTTATTCAGTAGTAACCCCGCCTCTCTCGAAACTAAGTTGAATCCGCCACTGCTTTTGATCGAGGGCGCCCGCCACGCATAAAGTGCTAGGGATCCTCCCACCACAATACCGAGAAAAATGAGAATAAAAAGTCCTCGGGTGGGGTCGGTAGCGAAAGCATGCACAGAGGTCAATACACCGGATCGAACTAAAAATGTCCCGAGAAGCGATAACGAAAAAGCGAATACGGCTAGCAGAACGGTCCATGCTTTAAAAACTCCTCGCTTCTCAGTGGCAGCAAGTGAGTGAATAAGTGCGGTGCCGACCAGCCAGGGCATAAAAGATGCATTTTCAACCGGATCCCAGAACCACCAGCCTCCCCAGCCTAATTCGTAGTAGGCCCACCAACTACCGAGCGCGATACCGGCCGTTAGAAAGACCCACGCTGCGAGTGTCCATGGGCGAGACCAGCGGGCCCATGCTGAGTCCAGGCGGCCGCTGAGCAATGCGGCAATTGCAAAAGCAAATGCCACGGAGAACCCAACGTAGCCCATGTAAAGCATGGGCGGATGAATCGCGAGCCCGGGGTCTTGAAGAAGCGGATTAAGATCTCGTCCATCGATAGGCACCGGAAATTGGCGCTCAAAGGGATTGGAAGTGAACAGGATAAAAAGCAGGAATCCGACGCTCACAAGACCCATCACACCTAAAACGCGGGCCACCATTCGGTCCGGGACGCTTTTACTGAACACAGCAACTCCGCCCGACCATATCGCCAGAATGAGTGCCCAAAGAAGAAGAGAACCTTCGTGCGCGCCCCATACTCCGGAGATAAGATAGATCAGCGGAAGATTCGAGTTTGAATTCTGCGCAACATAGGCCAGCGAAAAATCATGATTGATAAAAGCGCTGGTCAGGCAGCCGTAAGAAAGAAGCACTAGGGCGAATTGCATGAGTGCCGCGGGGCGGGCCACTTTTATCCAAGGCAGGCGGTACCGCGCTGCTCCGACTAGCGGCACAACACCCTGTAGGGATGCAACCAAAAGCGCCAAAATCAGCGAGAATAGCCCAACCTCTGCGATCATTGGACACCCATCGCTTTCGCTTTATCGAGGGCATCAATGACTTCAGGCGGCATATAGGTCTCATCGTGTTTGGCGAGAACTTGGGTTGCTGTAAAAAGGCCGTTGTCATTGACGCTGCCTTGCGCCACGATACCCTGACCTTCGCGAAAAAGATCAGGCAGAATTCCCGTATACGCCACGGTTACGGTATTGGCGGTATCTGTTAGATCGAAACGGATCTCAAGGCTTTGATCTGCTCGAGAAACACTCCCGTCCACTACCATTCCGCCCAGCCTAAAAGGTGAGCCAACAGGCGCTTCCCCTGCAACAACTTGAGAAGGGCTAAAAAACAGATTAATATTTTCCTGGAGCGCCAGAAGCGCCAGACCCACCGCAATACCCACGCCGGCCACCAACAGCCCAACCAATACCAATCTTTGACGCCTTTTTGGTTTCATGAGCGCTCGGGTTGAGTCCGTTTAGCGTGTAGTTGCGATAATGTTTTTCGAAGTTTCTTATGTTTTCGAATGGGGTGCACAATTACAAGAATCATGGAAAGCGCCGTAATGCCATAGGCAGGCCAAACATAAGCGGCATATCCGCCCATTTGAAAAAATTCAAGCATGTGTTTTTCTTGCCAGTAATTCAGCAACCCAGGCCGTGCGCCTCTCGCCATTGAGAATCTCTGCCCGCACGCTTGCCAGCAAAGCAACTAAAAAATGGAACTTAAAGCCAGCGGTTGTTAGGAGTAGTGGAATCAGCATACTAATCGCAATGGATGGCTGATCAAATTTGGTGATAGTGGGACCTTGATGAAGTGTATTCCACCATTCCACCGAGAAATGAATAATAGGAAGGTTAACGACTCCAACTAATGCGAGGACCGCGCCGGCTCGTGACGCCGTGCGACGATCATCGAAGGCAGAAACCAGTGCGATATACCCGAGATATAAAAACAGCAAAATTAATTCCGAGGTCAAACGGGCATCCCACACCCACCATGTACCCCACATAGGTTTTCCCCAAAGGGATCCGGTGATTAAGGCGATGAAGGTGTAAGTGGCGCCAATCGGTGCGGTTGCCCGTGCGACTGCCTCAGCGAGTTTCATTCTCCAGATCAGGCTGATTGCGCTGCTAGTTGCCAGGACAACGTAAACGAACATCGACATCCAGGCCGACGGCACGTGTAGGTAAATGATTCTGTAGCTTTCCCCTTGTTGATAGTCAGTCGGGGCGAGATAAAGACCACCGTAAAGACCTGCTACGATCAGAATAAGGCAAGCGGCGCCAACCCAAGGGATAATTAGCCCCGAGAGATGGTAAAAACTGGGCGGGGAACCGAGTCGATGAAAACGTACAAGCCACGCGGATGGAATTGCGTTAATCATGGTAATTAAACATCACGCGCCTGAAAGAACCTCAGCAGATTTTTCGTTTAGGTGGTTTTGAAACATCAAATTTCGACGGATCCGAAAATATGCTTAAATTCTAATCCAATGACTGGATGCGGGCTATGTTTTCTTCACGTTTCCCTGGACATTTGATGACGCCATTACAACTCATATTGTCGATGTATCTTTCAAATCGAAACTCCTAGCTTCGCAGCCTTCATTTTTTATGTTTGATCGTTTGATGCCAGAAGCGCTAAATGAATCGGTTAATCGACTTGAAAGTGAGCCGGCAATTGCGATTGACTGTTTGTCAGATCAGGAGTGTCAGTCACTGGTCAGCATGGTCGACGGACTTAATTACCGAAACGCAATGCCCGTGACTGGCTCTAAGCAGCGTCCCGTTTATCAGGATTTTGAATTGGATTACTGCATTCCCGCAAAGCATGCACTTTGGCGGTTACCGGATCATCTCGGGTCCCAGATCGCTTCAATGCTTTTGAGCGTCCCGAGTGTCTCTGTAGACGAAGCCCGTCGTTTTAGATTTAATGATTTAATTGTTCAACGTTATCCTTCAGGCTGTCAGGGGATTAGCCCCCATCGGGATAGAGCAGACTATCGACTGGTTATTGGTATTCTTTTGTTGAGTGGCGATGGGAATTTTCGAATTCATCATGATCGTGACGAGAATCGAGGCCAGATTATTCCATTTATTAAAGGGCAGCTTCTGTTAATGGGTGCACCTGGCCTTTCCTCAGACTTTGTCCGTCCGTTTCATTCGGTGAGAGGAGTCAGTGTGCCAAGGCGCACGATTGGTATGCGATTTGATCGCGCACGATTGATTTGAGTGGTTGCGAATAATATCGAAAGTTCCCGATTTCAGCACATGCTCCCTAATAATGATCTCAGGTAATATCCTAGTCTATGAATGAACTTTTAATTCCGCGGACACCATCCGCTCATGACAATCCATTACTGATAAAGCAATTACTGTCGAGGCTTGCCGCCCAGCATGGCACGCGCGAGATTGTGTATGCCGGGGAAAAGCGGTTCACCTATGACGAGTTCTATCAACGAATACTGAGCCTTGCTAGCGCTTTAAAACAGATTGGAATTCGACCAGGGGACACCGTTGCCGTTATGGATTGGGATAGTCATCGGTATCTGGAGTGTTTTTTTGCAGTGCCGATCATTGGCGCGGTGTTGCACACGATAAATATTCGACTCGCACCTGAGCAGGTGCTTTATACCGTGAATCATGCAAAGGATACTGCAATTTTGGTTCACGATGAATTTCTGCCCTTATTAGAAACCCTAAAGAACAAGACACCGACTGTCAAAAAATGGATTCGCCTAACAGACATCGGGAATGACATTGATCCGACTTGGGACGACATGATCGATTCCGAATACGAGGAGATGCTCTCAACCGCCGATCGTGAATTTAAGCCGGAAGACTTTGATGAGAATATCCGCGCAACTACTTTTTATACGACAGGCACCACCGGAAACCCAAAAGGGGTTTACTTTAGTCAGCGACAGATTGTGCTACACACGCTTGGTGTGAGCGTTGGCTTGACGAGCGCTGCTGAACAAGGTCGCCTTCATGTTGATGATGTCTATATGCCGATTACGCCTATGTTTCATGTCCATGCATGGGGATTACCTTACGTTGCAACGATGCTGGGACTGAAGCAGATTTACCCGGGGCGTTATGAGCCGGAAAAACTTCTCTCATTAATCGAGTCAGAGGGCGTTACTTTTTCGCATTGTGTGCCCACCATATTGCATATGTTGCTCAGTAATGCATTAGCCGAAAAAGTTGATCTTTCAAGATGGAAAGTCATTATCGGCGGATCCGCGATGCCACCTGCGCTGGCAAAGCGAGCGCGAGATCTGGGTATCGATGTCTTTGGCGGATATGGAATGTCCGAGACCTGTCCAGTGCTTACACTCGCCCAGATCAATCTTGGTGATATCGCGGGGGATCAAAAAGAGGACCTTTCGCTTCGATGTAAGGCGGGCAGGCCAATTCCGCTCGTTGACCTTAAAGTCGTAGACGCTGAACTCAATGAAATGCCGCGCGACGGTGAAGCGACAGGGGAGATTGTGGTTCGCGCGCCATGGCTGACGCAAGGGTACCTTGATGACCCCGAACGCTCGGAGGAGTTGTGGCAGGGCGGCTATCTACATACGGGTGATATTGGTCATATTGATTCAGCTGGATATTTGAAGGTAACTGATCGACTTAAGGATGTTATTAAAAGCGGAGGAGAATGGATTTCCTCTTTGGAACTTGAAGATATCGCGCTCAGTTGTGAAGGCATTAGTGAAGCCGCAGCGATTGGTGTGCCCCACGAAAAATGGGGAGAAAGACCCCTGTTATTGGTGGTCGCGACTCAGTCGGGGCAGGGTCTGACATCCATCCGAGCGGGATTTGAAAACCTTGCGATGGAGGGTGTTTTAAGTGAATGGGCCATCCCCGACATAAAGAGTATCGATGCGATTCCCAAAACCAGCGTTGGCAAAATAGACAAGAAGAAACTGCGTGAAATGTACGGTAATCTTGCGTAAAAAGCAGTTTGCCTAGAGGTCTGTTTGGAGGGTAAACTGAAGATCCTTTCAGCCAAAAAAATAGGGGGTGATCCAATGTCGAGTGATATAGGAAACGTCACAGTTAACTTTGGTGTCTGTGTTGAATTCGGGAGCGCTCTCTCGTAGTTAAGCCAGCACCCTGTCCGGTGACAGTGTTTACTGTGACAGCCAATCACGGCGCCCCGCATCGCGGGGCGTTTTGACTTAGGGCTTCAGATCTTTAGGGCTTCAGTAATTTCGGATCGAAATCTTTCAAGTGTTTTGATCAATGCAGTGCAAAACTCTTCACACATGTCGACGGTAACCGGTAACGAAAGATTGATCATGCCCCGCCGCGCATAGAACTGTCCCAAATGCATCATCTCAAGATGAATCAATTCATAGATTTTGTGTTGGATCGGCGTTGGAGCATAGGGGAAGGTGGGTACAGTGCTTGAGAAATGCAGAGCCATCATTGATCCCATGCCGGTTAAATGAATGGGCAGGCCAAGTCGATTTAATCTTGATTTAAGCCTCTCACGAAATTGCTCTCCCTGAATAAAAAATGAATCTGCGATCTTCGTTGTAAAGACTTCGTTTAGTCCAGTAAAGCCCGCGGTCATACTCAAAATATTATTGTTAAAAGTGCCGGCATGTGACCACGCATTGGTTTTTGTAGGGTCGAATCGATCAATAATGTCCGCGCGACCGCCAAAAGCGCCAAAACTGAGACCCCCTCCGAGATATTTTCCGAGCGTTACGATATCGGGTCGAATATCCAGCATGCCATGAAGTCCCGTTGCGCCATGGCGAGACGTCATCACTTCGTCAAATATTAATAGCGCCCCTGTTTTTGATGTTTCTTCCCGAATGGTCATTAAAAATTCAGATTCACCCGGAATGCATCCTCCGGCACCGATCATAGGCTCGATAATCACAGCAGCCAGCTTTGATCCAATCGCTCTTATTCTCTTTGCCGCTTGTTCACTATCGTTGAACTGAATACGATGGGTTGGATATGGAATGTTCAGTGGACTCTCGCCTGCAAAGCTCAACACTCCCCCGTGGTAACTCCCGTCGATTACCAAAATATCGGTTCGGTTCGTGAACGCTCGGGCGCTGCTGAGCGCGAGAATATTGGCCTCGGTTCCGGAGTTGCAAAAACGCATTCGCTCGATTGCAGGGAAACGCTTGCAGAGCAGCGAGGCATACTGCGCCTCGGAAGATGTCGGTCCGCCTAAGGTTAAACCTTTCTTAAGCGCGTCAGAAATTGCAGCCATAATCTTTGGATGGCTATGACCGTAAAGACCGGCGGTGTATTCGCCCAGAAAGTCCTGGTAGGCATGCCCGTCGATATCTTCGATGAGCGCGCCTCGTGCGCGTTTGAGCGTGACAGGGAAAGGCGAGTAAAAAAGAACCGAGCGCGTGTTTGCACCAGGAAGAGAATTTTTTGCGGTCTCGAATGCGTTTCGACTATTAGGGTTTTTAGAGGTGTATTGTTTTTGAGCCGCTTCGAGCGCGTGGTTAAGGCGATAAGTTGAATTATTAGTTTCTGAGTCGACAGACGTCGCTGTTTTACTCATGTGAAGGAGTAAAATAGTGTGAGACCGAAACAAAAAAGAACAAAAAGTCCGCCAAGCGTCTGCCAAATTTTGTTATATCGGTCTCCGAAGAGAGCGGATTCGCGAAGCCAGGCGGTAGATTTTTTAAAGGCCACAATATTTAGATAACGGGCCGTTTTGGCTAATTGAAATATTCGCCAAAACGGCCGCTTCTATTATTGCTGCGCTGCAAGCATTGCGTTAACCGTTTTTCGAGCATCGTCGTCATCCATCACTGGCGTGACAACAGGAAAAGTGCACTGACCCGACCATCCCATCAGCCATGCTGTCAGCGCGCTCTGATCACTGGTTTCTACAATCATTACCCCGCAGCCATTAGGCACGTCATGCCATCGACCAATTTTTGTTACGCCCTCCGGACATTCGTT
>Ga0233433_10001933_pt1 | contig 18896 bp, 16 predicted proteins | sample SI_122_August201_5_FD_179868 | JGI IMG/M metagenome (GOLD analysis project Ga0233433, IMG submission 179868) | Seawater microbial communities from Saanich Inlet, British Columbia, Canada - SI_122_August2016_100_MG | ecosystem: Environmental > Aquatic > Marine > Inlet | place: Canada: British...
GATCCTTCCTGTGGAGCGCACCGGGCAAGGACGCCCATCCACTGCCCCGCTTTCGGTCACCGCGATGCAACTGCCGAACGAGCTCGATCTGACGAGTGAGCGCCGGACGGATTCGGTCCGGCAGTAGGGTCATCCGATCCTTCTGACCCTTTCCGCCTCGGACCGCGACCTGTGCGAGATCGAAGTCGATGTCCTTGACCCTCAAGGCCAACGCTTCGCTCACCCGCACCCCCGTCCCATAGATCATCATCCCGATGAGCCGATACTTCCCAGACAACTGAGTGAACAGGCGCTCGACCTCTCCAGGGGACAACACCGTGGGCAAGGTCTCGGGTTGTCGAGCCCGAGGAATGGAGTCGATATCCTCGAGACCCAGCACCTCCCGAAAAAAAAACGTCAGGGCCGAAGCGGCCTGATTTCGGCTCTTGGCCGCAAGGTCGCGTTCCGTCAGATGATCCAGGAACCGCTCAACGTGAGCCATGCCAATCGTCTCGATCGGGATGGCGCCCACAAATTTCAGGAATCGCTCGACCCAACGACAGTAAGCCTGTTCGGTCTTGGCGGCGTAAGCACGCGTGTGGAGTACGCGACGAAGGCGATCAAGGGCTTGAGCGGAAGCTCCGTCAGGATGGAATCTCATCCACCAAGCCTCATCCCTTGCTCGGAACGAGAGAATGTTCAGATGGGCCAGATGCTTGTGGGGCCCCAGCCAAGCCGACTTCAATACCATCTCCAATACTTCACCCCCTTCGCTCCCGAGATTCAGGAGCATCAACTCCTGGCAATCCCGCTAAAGAAGCCGCATAAAGCAGGACGTTCTCGCAATCAAGCGTGTATGCTGTCGGTAATGGGGTTGCAGGGGTCGCCGGTTCGAATCCGGCCATCCCGCCTTAAGCCCTACAACCACTCGGTTGTAGGGCTTAAGGCGTTTCTGGGGTCGACGTCGGGACGGCCGAACGAGCCTCCGTCAGAACTGCAGAAGCCGCGTGATCTTTATGGTGATTCCCTGATCGAGCACGCTCCTTTCACCGGGTGCCATACCTGTCCGGCGGCGATCGGAGATCACAATGAAGACGTCGCTCAGCGGGGCGTGGATCAGATTGAAGCGAACGTTGCTGATCAGTTCTCGGGCGACCCGATTGTATTGGACGAACGCAGATACGAAGGCCCGGGTGTTGAACCCGTAGCGGAGTCGGCCCTGTAGCAGATCCGCGTCGATGGGCTTCCCTGCGAGGGTCAGTCTATTCCGCTGGACGCTCCCTTGTAGCACGATGTGTTCGTTCGGACGGAGGGAGACCGAGCCGGTGATGGAAGTCCGATCACCGTCGAAGAAATCTCCCGCGCTCACTGAGAGCGCTCCGGACACGATTCGTCCGCTGTTGGATGTATACCCGAGCGTGGTAGCCCCGAACTCGTAGAGACCAGCAGGCAGGGTCACGCCGAGAAAAGACTCTGGGGCAAGGAATCGTTCGGTGCGCTGTGAATACGCTGCTGTAAGTCTCCCCCCGTCCAATGCGATCACCGTGAGCCCGGGCGTGATCTCTCGGCTCTCCAGCCCTCCGCCGGGTGCGTAATACTCGGTTGCGTCGACGTACGGGTTCAACTCCGTCAGCCAAGTGGTCGGCTGCTGCACGTGAATGCCCCCCGAGGCGAACCACTGGTTCATGCCCGTCCGGCTCACGAAGCCGGCTCCGGGAGAGAAGTCTTCCCCCACGTGCTTCGCCATCAGCGAAAAATCCAACAACGGGTCTCGCCAACCGACTTGTAACATGCCCGTCGTTCGGTCACCCTCTGCGATGGGATCGTCCGACAGAGCGAAGTACGTGTTCACCTGCAGGCGCGTCAGGCGGAGGTTCGCGTCGACCCCACCGGTCCGTGAAAAACTCTCTGCGGCCTGGCTCGCCGTGGCCTGACGATTCACGAACATCACGCCGACATCGGAACTCGAGAGAAAGCTGCGTCGCACCCGCGCCACGGCGAAGTTCTCCGCAGGTTGACCCTCGTCCTCCAGCGTCTGCATGTTCATGAGGCCGAGGTCGTACCGCCCAACGCGGCCTGAGAGGCGCGCGCCGCCACCGATGGGGAGGGGTTGGCGATCGTCGGAAAGTCCGATTCTTCTCGAGTGGAACAGCTTGAAGTTTTGCGGCCCCGAACCAGAGCGGAATGCGCGGGAAGCATCATCGGCAAAAGTGAAGATGCCGTCGTTCTCCAGGAAGAAATCACGCTTCTCGGGGAAGAACACTGAGAAGCGCGTCAGATTGACCTGCTCGGCATCGGTTTCGACCTGAGAAAAGTCCGTGAGCGCCGTGAGGTCGAGCGTGAGCTGAGGTGTCACCGCCCATTTGGCGTCGAGTCCTGCGTCGAAGTCGCGTTTGGGGCGGTTGTCCCGGAGTTGACCTTGGTTCCCCGACCCGATCGCGAACGGCTTGATCTGGAGGTTTCGACCCGGACTCATGGCAGGGAGACCCTCGAGCGTGCCGGCCATGGACACCCGAAAGACTCGTGATTGCCGTGTAATGGGGGCCCAGGTAGCGTACTCGTTTCGGCGTTTAATCTGTCTACTGAAGTTGAGCCCCCATACCTGAGGCTTCTCCCCAGCTGGAAAACGAAGAGTCGTGAACGGGATGCGCATCTCCATGGTCCACCCTTCGTCGTCCATCGTCGTTTCGACCTGGAAGATCCCCTCCCAAGCCGCGTTGATGGTGGCTCCGTCTCCGAACGACTGAGCGTCCCATGTGGCCCCGGCCGGGTTCGCGGCGAAGGTGAAGGCACTCTGTCGGTCCCTGCCTGCGTCGATCGCCACACCGAACAGATCGGAGTCCCCTACGGCGAAGTCTTGCTCCAAGCCAGCCGATACGGCGCGGTGGGGCTCAGCATCGTAGAGACGTGCGCCGACGTAGAGTGCTTCGTCGTCGTAGACGATTCGAATGACCGTCCGGTCCGGGGCAGGCACCCCTGCAACAGGTTGGGTCGTCCACAGCACGCCATCGGTGGTGTCAGCGCGAAGCCAGGCTTGTTCGTCCAAAACACCGTCCAGGGTGATCGACTCGACTGCTCGAGAAGCTCGGAGGCTGGGGCGCTCTTGGGTTTCCGGCGCAACGGGCGTCACAGGAGTCGACGTGGTGACCTGTTGCGCCAGAAGGGGTACCGAGGTCGTGAGCGACAGCGAGATGAGCGCGAGGGCTCGCCACGTCTGGGGTCGGGGTGTCATGGAGGAAGCTCGAATAGGGTGGTAGGCAGCCAAGCTGGGCGGCCGCCCAGCCTGCCGCTAGACGTCATCCAGTCGGAGTGGAACCCTTACCTGAAAACACATCCTGCCGGGCTCCGACGGAAGGCTGATCGCCCCCAGTGAATGTCGACCACGATGCAGAAGCGCCACTGAAGAGCGACATGGCCGCGGTCATCGACGCGACAACGCCAGTTTCCCAACAAAGATCGTGTGCTGGGGACCGCCTTTCTTCAGGCGCTGCTCACACTTCCGATCCTCCCGGATGGTCGAGAAGCGCTTCCGCAGGTTGGACGCTCCCCACCTGCTCCAGGACGTGTTTGAAGGAACGAAGTCCAGGGACGGAGAGCCCGTCTCGACTCAACAGCGGGGGGCCTCAGCCTGATTCCTTTACTCACCTATTGACCCGACCTCGGCCCGGAGAGACATGGCCACTGTGCGATCCTCGGGATGTGTCAGCCGAGCAGGTATGCGGTACATGGAACCGGACCGGCCCCTCGATTCGACACAAGGTCGCGTTTGGATCCAACATCAAGCCCCGCTCACGGCTATGGCCTTGAGCGGGGCTTGATGTTGACAATGGGGCCTGAGCGAATTTGCCTCCAGGTCCCCCTTCATTCTTAATCAGTGCGCGACTTGTGGAAGCCTCTACGCGTCCTTCAACTGTTGCACCAGAACGGTGAAAATGTTCGCAAGGGCGACACCCGCGATAACGGCAGTGAATTGGGTCAGGAAGCCGCTGGCGTAGCTACCAACCACTGGAACCACGTCCAGGTTACTGGCGATGCTCGGCAGTAAAGCTGCCAACACGTAATAGGCCATACGGGTCGACACGTCCTTAGTCGGCCGCATGAATCCCGATGCGAGGCCAAGCAGCACGAGAACCATTGGGAAATATGCGAACGTCTCCGCCGGGGCCACAGCAGCGATAAACGCAACGAGGACAGAGCCGTAAAAAACTGCTTTTTCGAGCATCTGCATTTGTAACTACTCCTGTCACAGGGAGGTGCGTGAGCACACGCACAATACACGCTTCCATCGCTTCGGTAATAACCGCAAGGCCAGGACTTAGCAAGAAACTTGCCCTGCTTGGTCTTGTGTCATTGGGCGGGGTCCGGGCCTGACGCGCACCAATCCCATATAGATAAAACGAACTCGTCCCCGCATGGCCCTCTGCCCGACTGAACTTCGCAACCTAGGACGTGCAGTGACGTGACCCGGCCGTTGGTGCATGGTGCATGGTGCATGGTGCTGGTTTTAGCTTCGGGGGGGCAGGCCAGTAGGCATCATGAGGTGAGCCCAGGGTGTGTCCTGGAACATGACGTACGGCTCACCAGTGGTGTGATCCGTACTCATGCCTTTCAACGTCGTAGCATCGACCGGGAAGGTCATGATGTGAGGACCTGTAACCACGCCATCCGCGGGATTCTCAGGCGGCCCGGCAAAAGGATCCGTGTTACTGTTGTCGTAAGAGCCCATGAGCATGTAGGACAAGCCCATCGTCTCAATCTCGGGCTCCATACCCATCATCCAGTTACCTACCCAGGCCATCGCAGGACCGTCAAAGCACATCGGATCGAGGCCAGGGGTACCGAATCTATCCGGGAAACAAGTCCAACCGTTATCGCCCTCTCTGAGCATCGCCGGAGTCTCGCCCTCAGCAGCAGGCCAGTCCAACACCATCGCACCCTCACTAACCACCGCGGGGGCAGCGCTCAACGCACTAGTAACCTTGTCATCTGCCGATGACTCAGCAGTAATTTCTGGCGAAGCCATCTCCGCCACCTGCGTTTCTTCCCCCGCCTGCTCCATGGGGCCGCACGCGGCCAACAGAATAGAAACGAGTAATACCGAGAGCGGCTTGAATAATTTCATGAAATATCTCCTGTGTGTGTAACGCTCTGTACGCCATGGACCGCTAGAGGCGACAACCAGCGCTGAAGTCGACATTTTGCAAGTTACATATCTGCACCTCGTCCTCCTATAGTGAGTGGCACCTCAACTACAGGTGAGCTTCAATCGAAGCTCTTTGTCAGCGGCAGCTCTAATTGCCCTATAAATGGCGGTTACAAATGTCCCACTCGGCGAGCAGATGAGAAGCCAGGTCCAGGGGCGCATCGGAAGGGAGTAGGCGACGCCCGTCTCTGTCGCAGCTGTGGGGTCACCGGCAGTGGCTCCACTAGTCGAAATCGGCAGCCCGGATCCTGGCGATGATGTCGGTCGTGGAGATACCAGGCGTATAGCCCACCCTGCGGTAGAGGCCCATCGCCATCGGAATCCTGTAGCAGATCTCTTCCATCTCGCTGGAAAAGTCATCTCCGTGCAGGACCAGATCTATGTTGTGGCGCTCAATCCAGGCACGGTCGATCGTGAGTGGCGCGTCGGCTACTACTTCATCGACGTAACGACAGCCCTCGACCGAAGCGACACGTTCCTTCATGGAAAATATGGGGCGGCGCTTGTAGCTCATCACGGCTTCATCCGCGTGAACGCCCACCAGGAGGTAGTCACCATGCTCCTTGGCCTGTCTGAGCATACCCACATGACCATAGTGGAATAGATCGGCAACCATGTCGACATAGACGCGTGTGATTTCGTGGCCTCCTGCTAGGAGTTCGAGTGCCGTTGATAGAAAGCGCTGTCAGACCCGTTCAGGCATCAGAGCGTCCACTCTGCCAGCGCGGTTCTGAGCATCCGGTCTATAGACGTAATCGACATGAGGGGCAAGTTGCTCACTATAGAGGATCTCTTGGTGCTCTCCGTACTCGACCCCGACTACGTAGCCACTTTGGCCGGACAGACTGAAATACACATAGCCATCTGTGTTGGTCTTTGCTTTGGCCAGCCCTGTCAGGACGGTCGTAGCGGCCAGCGACACCTCGGCCCCCTCAATCGAACGACCCTCGACGTCCAGGATCTTCAAACTACCCGTGTGCTGTCGAGGGTCGAACTCGTGGCTCAGGGCAATGAGTCCCTCGAAGGAAGCGGGGAAAATGGTCTTGGCCATCAGATCCAGGACATCTCGTTCGAACCCGCCGGCTTTCTTCGGAACCATCCATTCCGAACCATACTTGAGCCGGAGGTATTCCTCAGGCGGATTCGGGACCCAGAATTTCTCGCCAAGGAACTCGATCTCTCTCAAGTCCGTGTGGAGTCTGGCGGGGATTTGAGTCATGGGCCACTGGTAGATGCTGTCGTCAATGATCCGGTAGCAAGCCCAATCGACCTGGCAGCCGGACTTCTTCAGATCCACCGCGAGACTCAGCTCGTTAGTGCCTATGCTTACGGCGAACCCGTCTTCCTCGAACACGTCAGCTGCGCTACGTACGCGCTCTTCGGTGAGACCGTGCAGGCCGATCACCGAGCCGATATCCAGGTCGTCATCCCATTCGATGAACGCATGATCCCTCACAGCGCCTAAACACGTGCCATGGCGCAGGAAGAAGACCAGTCCGAGCCGATCCAGGATCTGCTTTATCTCTTTGAGCACGACTTCGGCCGTGCTCATGTCCATGGGCTCGACGACTGTGGCCTGCTGTGCTTTGGGCTGTTTGGCTGTGGACATGCGCCTCAGTGCACCTCGCTAGTTGCCTTCGTACACGATCCTTCCACCCACGACGGTCATGCGGACAGTAATATCTTTGATCTCGTCGACGGGTACAGCGGTCGGATCGCTCGATAGGACCACGAAGTCGGCCAACTTCCCTACCACGATCGATCCCTTGATGTCTTCCTCGAACACCGAATAGGCGCTTCCCATGGTCCAAACTCGGATCGCCTCTTCGGGCGATATCCTCTGCTCGGGGCCGTAGACATTCCCTTCCGCGCTCGTGCGCGTCACCAGGCTCTGAATGCGAAGCATCGGAATCGCGGCACTGACCCCGTAATCCGAATTGCCGGCTACGGGGATACCCATGTCGAGCGCCAACCGGTTGGTGTGCATCATGCCCCATCGATTGGCACCGAACGCCTCCATCTTGTCGCCATGCTCGTAGACATAGGAGTGGAGAACAAGCACCAGCTCGAGCTCCTTCACTCGCTGCAAAATGGCGGGACTCACCACGCTGGCATGTTCGATCCGGTGCCTGTGGTCCGATCTGGGCAGCCTCGTGAGAGCCTTCTCGAACGCATCGAGAAGCATGGTGATCTCCCGGTCACCATTCGAGTGGACACCCACTTGGAATCCCGCCTCGTGGATCGTGAAAATCAGGGAATCCAGCCCGCTCTGGGTCTGGTCGGGTGGAATCCCGTAGTAGTCTCGTTCACCCGTGGCCGGATTGAGCATGTCATAGGGCTCGAAGAGCCAGGCGGTTCTCCCTGACAAGGAATTACCGTGATGCGCCTTGATGGGACCGACCTTGACCCACGAATCCCCGAAGCCCGTGCCGAGCCCTCCCGCCTGGAATTCATCGAGGTGCTCACTGAGAACCATCATAACTACGCGAACGGGAGATCCCGGACCAACCGCCGCCCGGAACAGACGCAGTTTCTCGGGGCTCCCCCCCGCGTCGACGACCGTCGTGATCCCGGTCGCTGCGAACTGCCGGAGGGTGCGTTGGATCCCCTCCACTTCGTCCTCCTTCGTGATCGGAGCTTCGGGCACCGCTTGGCGGAGAACGCGGCAGGCGAGTTCACGGCAGACACCGTTCGGCGCTCCATCGTCGGCTCGATCGAACGCTCCTCCCAGAGGGTCCGGTGTGTCCCGGGTGATGCCGGCGGCCCTAAGTACGAAGGAGTTCGCAACCCCGAGGTGACCGCTTGAGTGTGTGATGTATATCGGGTGTCTGTTGGACGCCAGATCCAAATCCGCCCCCGTGGGGTGCCGACCGAGCTTCGTGTCCTCGTAACGCACGCCCCGAATCCACTGGCCCTCCGGAACCAGCGCTGCCTTGGCCGCGAGCGCATCGATCAGATCGGCCATCGAACCGACGCCGGCCGGGCGAAGGTCGACAGTAGCGAGGGGAGACGCCTCCGGGTACGTGGGCCGAGGGTGCATATGCGCATCGATGAACCCAGGAGTGATGGTGTGTCCTTCGGCGTCGATGACTTTCGTAGATTCGCCCACCCAGCGGCGGATCTCCGACGTGGGACCCACAGCGATGAACTTGTCTCCGCGGACCGCGAAGGCCTCGGCTCTTGAGCCAGTGTCGTCGACCGTGATGACGGTCCCATTCAGCACCACTAGATCCGCCCAAGCATCGGGGCCCGATTGGCAGGCGCCCAGAGCCAAGAGCACGCCCCACCAGCCGCGATGACGGGACCTCGCCCGCGAGCCGTAATTCCATCTCCCGCCGCTGCGGTTCCCAGCACAAGTGCCTCGGGTCGACATGAGCCGCACCTCCTTCGCGTTGTCCAACGCATCACCGTCAACCTGCGGGTTGAGCCGGTGCTCGAGCAACCTAAGGAGTCACCGCGTTGATGCATGGCTCCCGGTTCCGCCACAGGATGAGGCCGGAACGTCCCCGAGTCGGAGCCCTCACCCATGAGGTGTCCTACACCGATCCGTATGAGCAGGCGAAGTCTCAATATCAGGTGCGGGGGTTCAAGTCCCCGGGGCCAGGCGCAACGATTCCTGTCGGTTCACGGCATGATCCAGAACTGCTTCCGACTTGGGCGCCACGAGCTCTCCGTTCAACGCATTAACGGGTGTTGCGTGGCCGCGCGTTTGCGGCCTGGGATATGGCTACGGGGACCCACGCAGCCTGATGCTGGCTCGTCCCAGGCCCTCTTGTTGCCGCGCGCGCACCAATGTGGACAGGGCCCCCCACCGTCAGCACTCGCCCTCACTGAATCGTGGAAAGGCTAGAGACTTCACGCCCGATGTAGCTTTCGCTACCTACAACCGTCTACTGAGGGCGCGACCACCGGGTCAACCAGATCTAGACGGCACCCCGGCGCGGGATGTTCTTCGGTCTGGCATCCGACGCGCGCCCTTGGGGCCCGGGCTGATTCTTCCGGCGCTTCGTCGACCGCGTGCTCTCGTCCGCGCCCCTCGTGTCGACCTCGCCCTCGGTGTCTTTGGAGGCCTTTGCTTTTGCCATGGCTTCCTCTTCCATGGCCTTAAGCGCTGCGGTGCGCGTGCCCTGGTCCTCGGCCAAGTGACACTTCTTGTACTTCTTGCCCGAACCACAAGGGCAATGGTCGTTTCGCCTCGTGGTCCTCAAACGCGCTTCGTAATCGCTGTCACTCATGGGACCTCTCGATGGTTCGAACTCAATTGCGTGGCTCGCAGTTCTTCATCGGCACCGCGTCTCCGCCGATATCCTTGGCCCACTGGTTACGGCCAATGCCACGCCAACGTAATATAACCGACCCCAAGCAGATGGCTTCCCGCTGCGGGTTGTCAGAGCAGATTCCGGCATCCTCCGAGATATGGCGTGTGCGCTGTCGATAATGGGGTCGAGAGGATCGCCGCAAGCGACCGCAGCCCCATCCAGCCGTCCCGCGCCACCACCTGGCGGCAACGCGGGTGAGGGCGAGATACTCACACGCTACCTGCCCTTTCCCTAGGAGCCCGACTATCGATCCTCTAGCTGGCACGAACTGGAGCACACCGGGCACAGTGAGCGGGTTCGCCCAGTCCCCACCCAACGCCGTCCTCATGCGGTTTGCTGAAGCCGAAGCGGAGCGCGGAGGCGGCCACTGTGCGCTCGACCTGGGGTGCGGGGCCGGGCGCAACGCAGTCCCTCTAGCAGCCAAGGGATGGAGTGTCTTTGGACTGGATCTCTCATGGCCCATGCTCGTCGCCGCAGCAGCCCGCGGAGCGGAAGCAGGCGTGGCGGATCACCTGACGTGGGCCATGGCGCCCATGGAGTCCATCCCTGCCGCCGACCGAAGCTTCGACCTGATCATTGCACACGGCATCTGGAATCTGGCGCCTTCGGTGGCCCTCTTTCGGCGAGCAGTGGAAGAAGCGGCTCGTGTGGCGCGCCCGGACGCGGCACTCTTTGTGTTCACTTTCTCACGCAACACGCTTCCGCCCGACGTCCCACCCGTCCCCGGAGACCCGTTCATCTTCACGCAGTTCTCGGGGCGACCGCAGTGTTTTCTCACTGAGGACCAACTCCTCCAGGAGATGGCCTTGGTCGGTTTCGAAGCCGACCCCGCGGTTCCCCTGACGGAGTACAACCGACGACGCGGAGCGGTCGCCACGCTTGGCGGACCTCCGGTCATTTACGAGGCATCCTTCCGCTTCCGGGGCGGATGAGAGCCCTTCACAAGACTGACCCACCCATGTCGACTCACCCACAGCAACCCGATCGTCTCCAACAGTTCCTTTCGAGCCCCAGAAAGGCGCTCTGGGTCATGGCGCTTCCCATGATCGCGGGCATGACAGTCCACACGATCTACATCATCGCCGACACGGCATTCATCGGCACACTGGGCACCGACGCGCTGGCCGCAGCCACGTTCGTGGCGCCCCTGTTCTTCGTCATCGTGGCGGTGACGAATGCCCTGGGCACAGCGGTGACCGCACTGGTGGCTCAGGCGGTGGGCCGGCAGGAAGAGGGGGGAAGCGATGCTGCAGTCGGTACTGCTCTCTCCGTAGGCGTGAGCGCCGGCGTCGTAATGGGCGTAGTGGGTCTTCTGGTGGGCCGCCGCCTTCTCGCGCTCCTGGGGGCCGAGGGGAACGTGGTTCAGTTGGGGTGGGAGTACTTCGCGATCATCTCGGCCTTCCTGCCTCTGTTCTTCGTGTCCGCAGTGCTTCGCTCAATCCTCGCCGGCGAGGGCGACGCGCGCACCCCGATGCTCGTGTTGGCCATCGCCACCGTAATGAACATCGCCTTGGACGCGCTCTTCATTCTTAGAATGGATATGGGGATCAAAGGCGCAGCCCTGGCGACGATACTCGCGGTCGCGTTGTCGACAACGATTTTCAGCATGCTGCTCCTCCGGCGGAAGGTCGCCTTCGTGCGGCTACGCCTGGCAGCCCTCATGCCAACCCGCGAGCCGCTGCTCCAACTCTTCGGCCTAGCCGCACCCATTGCAGGAAGCATGCTCATCATGTCCGCGGGCTCCATGCTGTACAACTGGATGTTGTCGGACTTCGGCTCCATCGCAGTGGCCGCTTATGGTGCCGCGTCCAAGGTCGACATGATTGTCGTCCTTCCCATTTTCGGACTCTCTGGGGCCGCGGTGACTGTCGTCGGCATGTTCGCCGGCGCAGGGCGGGCAGACCTCGTCCGCTCCACCGCGCTCTATACCTACAGATGGGCCATCACACTTTCGGTGGGCGTCGGGGCGGTGGCCTTCGTCTCCTCCGGACCCATCCTCCAGGTGTTCACTGACGATCCCACGGCCATCTCTATGGGCGCGACCTACCTCGGCTTCATGATCTTCAGCTATCCGATGATGGCCGTAGGAATGACAACGGGTCGCTTGCTTCAAGGCGTGGGCCATGGCTATCCGGCGCTGCTCCTCACCACACTCCGGGTCCTACTCCTCGGCGTGCCAGGCGCGCTCCTGGCCATACATGTCTTTGGGCAGGGTATTGAAGGCGTGTGGATGGGCATTCTCGGCGGCGGAGCGGGTGCCACGATCCTCTCCGTAATCCTGGTGAGGCGGCTTGTCTGGCTCGACGACCCCACCAGAAAGGCAGCGGCGGGCTGAGGCGAGCGAGCCGTTCGCGTAGCTCGTGCGAAACTGTGGCCGAGGTGAGAGTCGGAGACCTCCAACTCCGCAACGGCCAACTACACCTCCGGGGACTCGGCGAAGAGTGGAAACGGCTCGTGAGCAACCTCGCGGAGACCCAGTCCCGACTCGGGCTGGCCAGCGTCGAGAACGTCTACGTGATGGCTCCGCGGGCCGGAACACTCTTCGTCGTCGGCGATCCGACGGGTGACGACCCACCGTTCACCGTCCAGGACACTGTCTACTTCGAGCTCAAGACCCGCGTGTTGTCGAGCGCGGGGTCGCCGAGTCTACACCGCGTCCCTGCACCGATGAATACGGGGCGTGGATCAGCGGATACGCGCCCTCGCCTCGTGGAAGATCTCCACGAGCTGCTCCGTGAGGAGCCAATCGACCATGCCCATGGGGCGGAGCTACCCCGGACAGCGATTAGTCTTCGCTTTCTTCCTTCTCGCGGAAACCGATCCGGTAATACGGGTTCACCACACTGGTGGCGACGTTCTTCAAGTGAGCACTCACGCGCTTCAAGAACCTCAAATAGATCGCAACGGTGACGGCATGCCCTGACCGCCCGGACAGGGCCTGGCCGGAGGATAGAGCCGCAACGTGCTTGTCGACCTTCTGAGCGACTCCACCGTGGGCCTCGATCACAGAACGTGCAAGATCGACGTCAGAGCTGTCCAGCATCGGAACGATATCGTCGAACATCTCTGTGACTCGGGCCTCTACCCAGGCCACTTCATCGGCCAGTTCGAGGCCGTCGAATGGCCCAGGAACAGACACTGCGAGCTCTACGATGTTCTTCGTGTAGTCCCCGATTCGCTCGATGTCGATCACGATCGACGTGAGGATCAGCCCGAGGTTGATATCCGGCTTGGATGACACCGACATGTGCGTGACGATCTTTCGGCGGACGCTGCGCTCGTACTTGTTGATCCTCCGATCACGCTTGTAGATGTCCGTCTCCATCACGCCCTCGGAATGGAGGTGCGCGACGGCGTCGTCGAACATGCTGTGCGACTCTCGGAGCGCCAAGATCGCTTCGTCGTAGGCCTCCTGAAGCGGGCCCTCCGACTTGAACAGTGTGACGATTTCTTTCCACATGGCTTACTACCTTCGGGCTGACCAGAGTATGTACATCAAAGGTATGACGTGTGCGGCAATATACACGGCGAACACGCCGGCCGTGTTGCCTTTCGACTGCGCTGCGATGCGCCCCCACTTCGTCGCCATCCAAAGAGGCAACGCCTTGAGCGGATAATAGATGACGATCGCGAAGATGTTGAAGCTCAGATGTGCCAAGGCCACGGTCACAGCCGCCGGGCTCCCGGTGGCGAATGATGCGAGAATGGCAGTAATCGTGGTGCCGATGTTTGCACCGAGCGTATACGGGAAGACCTGACGGAGCGACAGCACTCCAGTCCCGGCGAGCGGCACGATCAGCGACGTCGTCGCCGAACTGCTCTGCACCGACGCGGTCGCGACCACACCAAGCGTGAAGCTTGCGGCGTCGTTCCGGAAGAGCACTCGATCGAAGAGCCCTTCCAACCGGGAGAGTACAGCTCCCTGCATGATCTTCATCATGCCGCGCAACGCGATGAAGAGCAGGAGCAGAGCGATGATCATGAGCGGGAGCGTGCTGGGGACCAGCCCAGTAACGAAGTCGGCCAGCGGCCGAATCACGACCTTCAGCGGACTTGCCAATTTCATTCCGCCCGCGCCTGCGAACGTGCTCTGGAGAAATACGGCAGACTTCTGCACGGGATGAAAGAAGACCTCGATGGGCAGGATCGTGAAAGCAGCCAGGAGGTTGAAAAAGTCATGCACCGTCGATGCGGCGAAGGCTCGTTCGAACTCCGCTGGCCGTGTTACATGCCCAATGGCCACGATGGTGTTGGTGGTCGTCGTCCCGATGTTGGCACCCATGATGATGGGCACAGCCAACTCGATGGTCAGCGCACCCGAGGCGACCAACCCAACCACGATCGTCGTGGTCGTCGAGGAACTCTGGATCATGCTCGTGGCCAGGAATCCAATGAGGAGTCCAGCCAGTGGATCCGACGCCGTGTTGAGGAGCTGCTCCGCCAGACCCCTGCCGCTCATCTTGAACGCGGCACTCATCAACTCGATACTCGCGAAGAAGAGGTATAAGCAAAGCAAAAAAGCCACGGCCTGCAGTACTGCTATATAGGGCTTGGTCTCAAGCTGAATGCCAAGCCGGGGGGGGTCTGTCACCAGGCCAATTCTCCACAGATGGTCGCCGACTGATTCATAAAATGAACGATTTCCAAAGTGCGCCGAAAGTGCCGCGATCCAATCCCCGGGAGTCAGTCGTATCGCCCCTCGATATCAGAGAGGCCCGCCCGCCAGAGCTCGCTCAGCGCCCTGAGTTCGCCGTCCCGAACGCTTCTCCGTCCCACCGCAATTCCGCACCGACACTCGTGCCGTTCTCAACGAGGATCCGAATGGTCATCTCGTCGGCGACATCGAAGAGTGCGCCGCCACGAGTAAATCCGATCTTGAACTCTGCAGGCCCGGCCGGCACCAGCGCGATCGGCGCCCCACCCCATCTGCCTACGATACGTCCGCTCTCCTCAAGCACGCTGATCGTGACCTGAAGCGGGCCTCCGGTCGTGGGGTCGTTCGTGTCGAACGCATAGGCCCCCACGTAACTCGCTCGCTCATCCGCAGGGAGCGCGTCCCACATGTACTCGGCAGTCTCGACGTCGACTTCTACAAAAGTCGGGCCCCAATGCATGCGCAGGGTCGCCGTGCGCGACGTGATCGCATGCACGTACCAGTTGAGCGCCTCCATGTGGGCACCCTGTTGGGGCTCGACATCAAAAGCGAGCACGACCTGGTCCGCCGGGTACGGCGAGTCGTGGTAGAGCTGGACCTCACGGTTCAACATGAAACGCCACGGCTCCCCATCCTTGAGTTCCATCCACACGGAGTAGCGACCGGGCTCGACGGTGTGGCCGTTCAACCGAATGGGCCGATCCACCTCTAGCGTGGTCGCCCAGTTCGCGCCGGGGGTCCACACCTCTCCCCAATGCACGACGCCACCGAACAGATTGTCACGTCCCCTCGCGACCGGGCGGCTAAAGTCGACCGTGAGGCGGGTTCCGTTGACGACCTGTGTCATCGTTCCCCGCTCGGAGCCACGCGGCTGGGCAGACAAGGCGGGGGCCGTGATGAGGACTGCACCCAGGACGGCAACGAAGTGGCGGATCTTCAAGGATTCCTCCGGGAGTTCATAGTTCGTGGCTCACATACACGTCCACGCACTCAGGGTCCGCCAAGATGCCTGCATGGGGCCCCGCTCAACAAGACGCCGCTCTCACTGGTCTTCGGGGTGCACAGCTAGCTTTTTCGCGAATCTACTCGCTTCCCGGATTTCATTGTCTAGATACGTGACCGCAGTTGCCGCTCTGTTGCTTTTTACTTCGGCCCCGAGCGCGATAACCGCACAAGCCGTGAACGGCGCAGACGTCCCAACAATGCGGGCTTATCGGCTTGAGGGGTCCATTTCGATCGATGGGCGACTCGACGAAGAGATCTGGTCCCGGTTCCCGGCCGCGAAGGACTTCGTCCAGAAGGAACCGGTGGAGGGCGACCCAGCCCTGAACGACTCGGAGGCATGGATCCTATACGACGACGACGCCATCTACATGGGTGCGCTCGTCCGAGACGCCACTCCCGAGACGATCATGCGCAACATGAATCGTCGGGACGCTGTCGCCCTGGGGCAGTACGACTACTTCGAAGTGATGTTCGACCCGAACCTCGACGGCCGGACCGGATATCGATTTCGAGTCACGGCAGCCAACGTCCAGACGGATCGGTACCTCTACGACGACGCGAGAGAAGACGCGGCATGGAACGCCGTCTGGGAATCAGCCGTCCGAATCGTGCCGGAAGGATGGACCATCGAATTCCGAATCCCACTGTCACAGATACGCTACGAGTCGGCGGACGGCCCGCAGACTTGGGGAATCAACTTCGGGCGGCGGCGCATATCGGATAACGAACTGACCCGCTTCGCGTTGGAATCCAGTCTCGTCACGGGACGGGTGAGCCAGTTCGGGCTCATCGAAGGGATCGATCTGGTCGGATCGCCGAGTCGCGCAGAGGCTCGGCCTTATGTGGTCTCGACCGCTCGCAGCGCCGCAGCGACTCCCGGGAACCCGTTCTTCGACGGGAGCGATATGTCCGCCCGCGCAGGCTTCGATCTCCGGTACGGGCTCGGAAGTGCGTTCACGCTGGACGCCGCCATCAACCCCGACTTCGGGCAGGTCGAGGCAGATCCAGCGGTCGTGAACCTCACCGCCTTCGAGACCTTCTTCCAAGAGCAGCGCCCGTTCTTCGTGGAAGACGCGCGTGTCTTCGACTTTCCGCTTTCTGGCAGCAACAAATCGGTCTTCTATACGAGGCGAATCGGCCGCGCGCCGCGTGGGAGAGCACCTTCGGGCGCCGACTTCACGGATGCTCCTGAGGCGAGCACGATCCTAGCCGCAACCAAGATCACGGGGCGGACGGCGAACGGACTCTCGGTGGGTGCGATGGCCGCGCTCACCGAACAGGAAGAAGGCTCGGCATTCTTCAGTGGAACGGGCGAGATCACCGAGTTCACCGTCGAACCACGGGCGGGCTTCGGCATCGTGCGTATTGAGCAGGATCTCAACGGCGGCGGCAGCAACATCGGCGGCATATTCACAGCACTAAAGCGGAGCCTTCCCGGGGACGGGTCGTTCGACGACCTCACGAGCTCGAGCTTCAATGCGGGCGTCGACTTCGGACACCACTGGAGCAACCGCGGCTACTACGTCGGTGGCTTTCTCGCGAACACTCACGTACGGGGGGACGCCGAGGCTATCACCCGCATCCAGCGCGCGTCGAATCACTACCGGCAGCGTCCCGATCTCGCCTGGGCCGAGTTGGACTCCACGGCGACGCAACTCACGGGGGCGGAATGGCGCCTTCAAGCCGAGAAGCGTCGGGGCAGCTTGCGCTGGTCCGTCTGGGCCGCTCAGGTCACGCCGGACTTCGAGGTAAACGACATCGGCTTCAGCACGTCACCGGAACGCGTCGATGGCGGAGCGAGCCTGAGTTATCAGCAGATCGAGCCGACCAGCATCTTCCGAAAATACAACGTGCGACTGACGACATTCCACAACTTCAGTCATGAAGCGTTCAACGACGTGTGGTCCCTCGACTCGTGGGATCAAGCTCATACAGCTGGCACATTCTCCGCCAATGTAAACACGACGCTCAACAACTTCTGGACCGTGAACACGAGCACGTCGTATACACCGGACCGCATGAGCCGGACGTTGACGCGCGGCGGACCGATGATGATCGATCCCGCGGTGAGGAGCTTCTCGGTGAGTGTCGGCAACGACAATCGGAGCTTCGTATGGGTGCGGTCGAGCCTGAACCTGCAACGAGGGACACGCGGCTCAGGTTCTAGCACGCGCGCGAGCCTTGGGCTCTCGGTGCAGCCTTCCGCGCGCCTCCGCCTGTCCTTCGACCCGAGGCTCACGTGGGCCGAGGAGGGCGTGCAATATGTCACCACCTCGGGAGCGCTCCCGTTCCCAACTACCTACGGCGATCGCTACCTGTTCGCAGACATCGAACGGCGGTCGCTCTCTGCGGTGACCCGGGCCAACTACACCTTCACACCGGACCTCACCTTCGAGTTCTACAGCCAGGCGCTGCTCTCATCAGGAGACTACACGCGCTACAAGCAACTGGCGGCTCCAGAGACATACTCCTTCGACGCATTCGAAGAGGGCACGTACTCCGAGGCTGGAGGCACTCCGACTTGTTTGGGCGGACGCACCTGCGAGAACTCTGTCCACACACGGTTCATCGACTTCGACGGAAACGGAACCACGGATTCGTCATTTCAGGATCGTGACTTCAATGTCCGGTCCCTCCGCACCACGGCCGTGCTGCGTTGGGAATACCGTCCGGGCTCAACGATCTTCTTTGTCTGGCAGCGCCGTCAGGCGGGCAGTTCCAGCACCGGCGACTTCGATTTCGGTCGAGATCTAGGGGCGATGTTCGACGCGAATGCAGACGATCGTTTCATCATGAAGGTGAATCTCTGGCTGTCCAACTAGACGGTCGGACGACGTTGGCCTGAGGTCCCTCACGGCGACACCTCGCCGGAGGCGATCCGCCCTCTGGGCGATGCCACTCGACGGCAGTAGTGAGAGCAGGCACGCAGCAGCGACCCCACCGAGGAGAACGCTGAAACGTGTCTACCTAGTCATCTACCACCACTCTTTCTGTAGGTCAGCCAGCGCCTCGCTCCCCGGGCACAGGTCCCCGTATGGGATGTCTACCAACGGCTTCTCCACCGTGCCTTCGAATTCATGCATGTCGTGTCCGGCTTCAGCTAGGTACAGCAGTCCTGTGGGCACCTGGCCCTTCGCGACGACACCGCCCAAGTACTCGATGACCGCCCGTCGGTCGGTCGGATCGTAGTCCTCAGAGACCTTACTTAGATGCACGGTACTTCCGTCGTGCAGCTTCACAGCGCGCGTGGTCCCCTTGTCGTATTCCGTCTTGATCTCACGCCGCAACGGAACGAAGTCGGTCTCGATGACCTCCTGGCTGTGAACGCGTGTGTACGCGTAACTCTTCGTGGACCCGACATGGTCGTTGAACGTCACGCACGGCGAGATGACATCCACGAAGGCGAAGCCCTTGTGGGCGAACGCAGCCTTCAGAATGGGAATGAGCTGCTGCTTGTCGCCAGAGAACGAACGGGCCACGAAGGTCGCGCCCAGCGTGAGCGCCACATTCACGGGGTCGATGGGGCCTTGCTGGTTGACCTCACCCTTCTTCGACTTCGAACCGATGTCAGCAGACGCGGAGAATTGCCCCTTGGTCAGGCCGTACACGCCGTTGTTCTCGAGCACATAGACCATGTCGACGTTCCGTCGCACCACGTGGCAGAACTGCCCGAGCCCGATCGACAAAGAATCTCCGTCTCCCGAAATCCCGACGTAGGTCAGGCCTTTGTTCGCGG
>Ga0233433_10001936_pt1 | contig 18893 bp, 23 predicted proteins | sample SI_122_August201_5_FD_179868 | JGI IMG/M metagenome (GOLD analysis project Ga0233433, IMG submission 179868) | Seawater microbial communities from Saanich Inlet, British Columbia, Canada - SI_122_August2016_100_MG | ecosystem: Environmental > Aquatic > Marine > Inlet | place: Canada: British...
CTATAAGTGATTTAGGGTTGGCAAAAGGTTTAAATCGAGTCGTTTAGGTGAGTCAGGTCAGGCGGATGTAACTCATTTTCGTTAGCCTGCTTATGGGTTTGCAGTATATAGGGTCAAGATTGCTATTACAGAGGGCAGTTAAATATGAGAGATAAGATTAAACTGGTGTCTTCAGCTGGCACAGGTCATTACTACACCACCAGCAAGAACAAGAAAAATACGCCGGATAAGATGGAAATCAAAAAGTTTGATCCGGTTGTTCGAAAGCATGTGCTTTATAAAGAAGCAAAAATTAAATAATTTCTCTGCGAAGTAATAGGCTGCCGCTAGCGGTCTGCTTCGCCGTCCAGTTTTCCTTCACCCTGGTTAAAGTGTGGTCTTCGGTTATAAGGATCGGGCCATGAAGGGTGTCATCCTGTATCAGATCCTTCCTTTGAACGGTCTGCAAGTCATCAGAATCAGCGGGTAATTCTAAGCTAGTGATTTCGGCGCCAGGTAGACGATCCCGGTTCAGTTTTTGCGGATCAGGCAAGGCTATTCTGCTAGGTGAGGACAAACGCAACCTGATATTGAGCAGTTCTATCGGTTGGTTCAACTGATGTCCGTATCTAGCCTTGTGCTGGAGTTGAAATTCGCTCTGGCAAGCTGAGATCGTGCTAAAAGGAACGTTAAGTGTATGGGTCTGGCCCTGATAACGAAGGTCGAGACTTGCCTGCTGGGAGACGTTAACCACTCCCTCTTCAAGTAATTCTCTGCTGCCTTGCTGAAAAAGATCTTCCAGCCATTGCTGGATCTGCTTTTCCTGTAGTGTCTCCAGCAGGCTGAGCTTTGTTTTAACCAACTCTCTGCCTGGTTGGGCACACAACATACCCAAGGCAGATAATACACCGCTGTTGAGTGGAACGATGGCGGTAGTTATTTCCAACATTTCAGCAAGATCGCATAGATGTAGTCCGCCCGCACCACCAAAACAGGCCAGGGTAAATTCGCGGGGATCAAAGCCCCTCTGGATGGAGATGAGGCGCAAGGCCTGGGCCATGTGCTCATTGGCGATCGCAATAATACCCTCTGCTGTCTGTTTGGGCGATAAATTCAACTGCTTGCCGATGAGGCTGATGGCGGTAAGCGCTTTTGAATCGTCAATCGCCATGGAACCGGCTAGAAGCTGGCTGCTGGGCAGTCGTTTCAGAACCACATTAGCATCCGTGACCGTTGCTTTTGTTCCACCTAGGCCATAACAGGCGGGTCCCGGGCTAGCGCCAGCTGAAAGTGGCCCCACTTGCAGTATGCCACCTTGGTCAACATAGGCGATTGATCCTCCCCCTGCGCCAATGGTATGGATGTCAGCCATGGGAATAGCGATTGGCAGACCGGCAATATGGCCCTGGTTAGTAATTTTGATGTCATCGTCGATTAGCGAAACATCAGTGGATGTGCCGCCCATGTCAAAGGTAATCAATTTGGTCGCTTGAACCTGACTCCTGGCTGCGCTGAGGCCGCCGGCGGGACCGGATAACAGCAGATTGATGCCGCGTTTTGCCGCTTGATCGGCTGCGATTGTCAGTCCAGAGGATTGCATGATAGTAACCGCATTAGGTGCTAAGGCATCGGAGAGCTTATTCAGGTAGTTGCTGAGTAAAGGGCCGAGTGATGCATTCATCCAGGTGGCAATACCACGTTCATATTCCCGGTACTCTGGGAGCACGAAAGACGAGCGGCTGACAAAATAGGTGGGACTGAGTTTATCTTGAATTCGTTTTTCTTCACTATCGTTAAGAAACGAAAATAGTAAATTAATGGCAACCGCCTCTGGCTTGGCTTGATTGATTTGATCGACCAGGTAATCCAGCGACGGTTCGTCCAGTTCAGCTAGTAATTCTCCCTGCGCTGATCTTCTGGTTGCGACTTCAAAGGTGAGAGCATCAGGCAGCGGTATGGTCGGTTTGCTGGGTTTTAAGTGGTAAAGCTCAGATCGGGTTTGTCGGCCGATATTTAGAACATCTGCCAGGCCTTGGTTGGTGATATAGGCAGTTTTCGCACCTTTTTGCTGCAGAGCGGCATTGGTGGCAACAGTCGTTCCATGGACGATTATAAGCCTGCCGGAGGCCAGCATGGCGGCCAGGCCTAGATCATGGATGCCTTTAAAAATAGCTTGCTCGGGAGCATCCGGGGTGGACAGGACCTTATGGGTAATGACTTTGTTGCCAGCGATCAGTACAAAATCGGTGAAGGTCCCGCCGGTATCAATTCCTAGTAAATTTTTTTCCATCAGGGTACGGAATTATTTGTGAAATAATGTCAATGCCAGTAAGTTGAGCTGGTTTCGATAGCTTAGGGTAATTGAACTGGTTACTGCAAGCAGCTATTGAAAACGGGTCACTGAGATAAGTGTTATTAGTCGTCAGATTTGTTTTTGGACAGGAGTCCTATGCCTGAATTACCTGAAGTAGAAACCACTCGTGCAGGAATCGAGCCACATATTAAGGGTCAACGCATTGATGCTGTTCATGTAAGGGAGTACCAGTTGCGCTGGCCTATTTCTCCCGGTTTAGGGCAGAGCGTAACCGGGAAGGTTGTTAGAGAAGTAAAGCGCCGAGCCAAGTACCTGTTGCTTGATACCCATGAAGGTCAGATTATGTTGCATCTGGGTATGTCGGGGAGCCTGCGGATTTTGTCAGAACAGATTGAAGCACAGGCGCATGATCATGTTGATTTCCTGTTTAGCAACGGCAAGCTACTTCGCTATAGAGACCCGAGAAAATTCGGGTCAATTTTCTGGTTACCTGACGATGAACATAAGCTCCTGAATCACTTAGGACCTGAACCTCTGCTTGAAGAATTTACCCCATCCTATCTTTTCGCCCAGTGCCGGGGTCGAAAGGTTGCCATCAAAACGCTGATCATGAATGCTCAGATTGTTGTTGGCGTGGGTAATATTTACGCTAATGAAGCGCTTTTTTCAGCTGGGATCAGGCCAACATTTCCAGCCGGAAAATTGTCTCTGAATAGATGTACTCGTCTCGTAGAGGCAATTAGAGTGGTATTAGGTAAAGCCATTGCGGCGGGAGGAACCAGCTTACGGGATTTCAGCAAGGAAGATGGTACGCCGGGTTACTTTCGCCAGGCGCTACAGGTTTATGGTCGCGACGGAGAGGATTGTTATTTTTGTCAGAAACCACTTAAAGCGGTTCGCCTTGGCGGGCGCGCAACAGTTTATTGTAGTCGTTGTCAGCGCTAACTGATTTTTCCATCTTGCACAGCCTGGGCAATGGCGGGATGAACGAAATGACTGATATCACCGCCATAGGACGCGATCTGACGTACTAGCGTTGACGAGATATAAGAATATTCTTCAGATGGCGCCAGGAATATGGTTTCCAGCGCAGGGTTTAGAACTCGATTCATGTTTAACATCTGAAATTCGTATTCAAAATCAGTCACGGTTCTGATGCCCTTGAGAATAACACTGGCGCCGACCGTTTTTGCAAAATCTACGGTCAGTCCATTGAAGCCTTGAACATCAACATTTTTAATATGTGCCAGTGCCTGTTTTGCCAGGTCAACTCTCAGAGCCAGGACACTAGGATCTTTCTGAGGGCTGGTAGCAATGCCGAGTATTACTTTATCGAATAAAAGCGATGCTCTTTGAACTAGATCCGCATGACCGTTGTGGATGGGATTGAATGTTCCCGGATACAGTACTGTGCTCATGGCTGTTTAGTTCCTGATTAAAGGCAGAATGATACATGACTTCCAGAGAGCGTCAATGTTCGTTGCGCATCAATGTAGAGTGAACCTGGCCGGCTTGTTTTTGTTTAATAATGGGCAGGTCAGCGAATTTTTTGTCCTGTCCTAGTTTAATGCCGCTTTCAATATAAATCAGGCCATCTCGCTGCAGCCATTGATTGTCTATAATCGTTTTAACCAGTGGCTGGTAGTCAGCCATTAAAAAAGGCGGGTCCATGAAAATAACATCAAAAGGGTGGGAAGATGGCGCTTCAAGGTATTTCTCTGCACTGCTGCAGTAGATTGAAAAAAGGTCAGGTGATACATTTAATTGTTGAAAGCTATTGCGCTGCTGGCGACAGACTTCAGCTTCTTGATCTACCAGTACAACCTGGCCAGCACCTCGCGAGAGAGCTTCAAAACTGAGAATACCGCTGCCTGAGAATAGTTCCAGGCACGATTTACCGGCAATCTCTCCCTGCAACCAGTTGAATAAAGTTTCTCTGACTCTGGATGGCGAGGGTCTGACCTGGGGTAGTTCGGCAAACGAAACTTTGCTACCGCGCCAGATTCCGCCGATAATTCTAAGGGATGAAGACGAAACAGTTTTAGTCAAAGTTTTAGTTGCCTACACATGGGAAATTTTAATGAGCAATGTTGCAGATACAACCGATGATGGCAAGCCGGGATTGCTGGCCAGATTCAAGCGAGGTCTTTCAAAAACACGAACCGGTCTGACCAAGAACCTGGGGCGATTGTTTTTAGGCGCAAAAACGATTGATGCTGAACTGCTGGAAGAGATCGAAACGCTACTCATAACAGGGGATTTTGGCGTTGAAGTCACTAACGAGATTATTGACGATTTAACTGACCGGGTCAGTCGTAAAGCTCTAACGGACGCAATGGCATTGCGCGAAGTTTTGCGAGAGCTGTTGATTAATATTCTTGAGCCGGTCGCTGAACCCCTCGATTTACCCGCTGACGCAGAACCCGCCGTTGTGCTAATGGTGGGCGTCAATGGCTCGGGCAAGACCACGACCTCCGGTAAGCTGGCGCACTACTATAAATCCTCAGGGCGGAAAGTACTGCTGGCAGCTGGAGATACTTTTCGCGCCGCAGCAGTTGAGCAATTGCAGGTATGGGGTGATAGGAATCAGATTGAAGTGATTGCCCAGCACACCGGAGCCGATAGTGCTTCCGTCATTTTTGATAGTATGACTGCTGCCAAATCCAGGGGTACAGACGTGTTGATAGCCGATACCGCCGGGCGATTGCAGAACAAGAAAAACCTGATGGATGAACTGGCAAAAATTGAACGGGTATTAAAAAGACAGGATGCCGAGGCGCCACAAGCTGTATTGTTGGTAATTGATGCGGGGACCGGCCAAAATGCAATTTCGCAGGCTAAAGAATTTCTGAAAGCGGTGAAGGTGACGGGAATTATTTTGACAAAACTAGATGGGACCGCCAAAGGAGGTATCTTGTTTGCGCTGGCCCGACAACTGCAACTTCCTATTCATTTCGTTGGGATAGGCGAACAGATCGATGATCTTCGTCCTTTTTCAGCTGAATTGTTCGTTGATGCAATCCTGGACAATGATTAATCATGCTTACCTTTGACCAGGTGAGTAAACGGTACCCCTCTGGTAAGGAGGCGTTGTCTGGGGTTTCTTTTAACATGGAGGCAGGCGAATTCGCTTTTCTTACTGGGCATTCTGGGGCTGGTAAAAGCACGTTAATGAAATTAATCATTGCCATGGAGCGGCCGACCAATGGGCAGATTCTGTTTAACGGCGAGAATGTTAATAGAATCTCTAATTCCCGAGTTGCCTATTTAAGAAGGCAGGTGGGTGTTGTGTTCCAGAACCACCAGCTTTTATTTGATCGTAATGTCTATGCCAATGTCGCACTCCCACTGGAAATTGGCGGGCATAGACCCAGCGAAATTCGCGGTAGGGTCAGGGCGGCTTTATCAAAGGTCGGTTTGGCAGATAGGGAGAATCATTTCCCTATTACATTATCTGGTGGTGAACAGCAGCGGGTGGGGATAGCCAGAGCGGTGGTTAATCGGCCGCCTTTATTGCTAGCTGATGAGCCCACCGGTAATCTCGATCCGGAGCTGAGTAAAGATATCATGGATCTTTTCCTGCAATTTAACCAGGTAGGGGTCACGGTTGTCATTGCAACTCATGACATATCGCTGGTTGAACGGATTGGCAACAGAAGGATCGATCTAAATCAGGGTCGGTTGAGGGATTCAAAGTGGCCAATCTAACTGCTTCCGGCGCCAGTCTGAGTCGGCAGGGGCTATCCGACAGGTTAGCCGCCTGGGGCCGTCACCATCGTTTTGTATTTAAAGATGCGTTATTGAGACTGTTTGATACCCCATTAGCGGCTATTACTACCTGGATGGTGGTTGCGATCGCGCTGGCATTGCCAATTATTCTGTATCTTTTACTTAATTATGCGGGGACCCTGCGGCAAGACTGGGATGGTAGCCCGAGAATCAGTTTGTACCTGGACCGGGATGTAGCGGAGGATGTTGCTGGTAATATGACGTCGCGCATCGCCGCACGGGCTGATATTAGTTCAGCTACTTTAATTACCAAGCAGCAGGCTTTACTGGATTTCGAACGACATAGTGGTTTTGGCGATATACTTAATTCGCTGCCCGATAATCCCTTGCCGGCTTTGATTGAAATCACGCCGCTTTCGACCGCTGGTGGTGATATTCAGCTTCTTTTGGCCTCCCTGCAGCAGGAAGAGCTGGTTGAAGAAGTGGTTTATGATGCTGAGTGGATGCTCAGACTTTTTACTATGCTTGAACTAGCCGAACGCCTGACTTTAAGTATTGGCATTGTTCTAGCTGTCGGTGTATTGCTGATTATTGGTAATACTATCCGTCTCACTATCGAAAACCGACGCAGTGAAATCGAGGTGGTTAAATTGGTTGGAGGAACAGATAGTTTTGTTCGTCGACCTTTTTTGTATCTTGGGTTCTGGCTGGGGTTGGGTGGGGCTGTAGGTGCCTGGTTGGTTGTGCAGACAAGCATCGGCTATCTTTCGGGCCCTATCGAGCGACTTGCACAGTCTTACCGGAACGATTTTGCATTGCAGTTTTTGGGAATTGAAGAAACCGCCCTGGTGCTGCTGGGCGGTAGTTTGTTAGGTGTACTGGCTTCTGTTTTCTCAGTTGGCCGACATTTGAGTCGAATCCAACCTAAATGAATAGTGCCTTCAAGGATTAGCAGTCAGATCGCAAGAGTGCTAAACTTGGCAGCCCTTGGAGGTTGGGACCTATGGCAAGTCAACTGTTACCCTATGAAATCAGCGCGCCAGGCGCAAACCTAGATGCTTATATTCGGGCAGTCAATGCTATTCCTGTGTTATCTGCCGAAGAAGAGCGTTCGCTTGGCCTGCGCCTTTATGAGGATTCTGATGTGGATGCGGCCCGGCAGTTGGTCATGGCTCATTTGCGGTTTGTTGTTTTTGTTGCGCGTTCCTATTCCGGCTATGGGTTATCTGAGGCGGACCTGATTCAAGAAGGTAATGTTGGTCTGATGAAGGCGGTAAAGCGTTTTAACCCCGAGTTTCAGGTGCGTTTGGTTTCGTTTGCAGTGCATTGGATTAAAGCTGAAATGCACGAGTTCATTCTTCGCAATTGGCGAATAGTTCGGCTTGCAACAACCAAGGCGCAACGCAAATTGTTTTTCAACCTTAGAAGTGCCAAGAAGCGCCTGGGTTGGATGGGTAATCAGGAAGTAGAGCAGGTAGCCAGTGCACTGGGTGTTAAACCAGAAGTGGTCAGGCAGATGGAAGGTAGATTGGCATCTCAGGATCAGTGCTTTGATTTACCCATGAAGGAAGATGAAGACCTTATTGCTGCCCCCGAACAATACCTGAGTTATCATGATGATGATCCGGCAGAGATTTTGGAAAGGCTGGACAGTCGGACTGATGAACAAAATAGGTTACGCGATGCGTTCAGTCATCTCGACCCCAGAGCTTTTGATATTCTCTCCCAGCGATGGTTGCAAGAGCCAAAAGCAACCCTGCATGAATTGGCCGGTCAATATGGCATATCAGCTGAGAGGGTACGTCAGCTCGAGCAAAATGCGCTTAAGAAATTGCGCCTTGGTGTGCAGACAGGATAACGACCACACATGCGCTGGATTTTAACCTTTGCAGCTCTTAGTGCCGGACTCAGTGTGGTATTAGGCGCTTTCTCAGCACATGGTCTGCGTGGCAAATTACCAGATACGCTTTTCAATGCCTTTGAAACAGGTGTGCAATACCAGATGATTCACTCCCTGGCGCTGTTCGGGGTCGGTCTGGTTATGCTTCAGTTAGGTCAGAAAACGTCCTTTAACGTGGCTGCATTGAGTTTTCTAGCCGGTATCCTGTTGTTTTCGGGAAGCCTGTACGGTCTGGCATTGCTGCAGATCAAATGGCTCGGTCCCATCACTCCTGTTGGCGGGCTATGTTTAATCGTTGGCTGGCTCGCCTTGGCCTATGGTCTCTGGTTCGAGTTAGGTTGATTCGACCAGGTAAGGAAGACGCGTGACGGGTAAAAGGACGATTCGCAGTTTTGTGACGCGCAAAGGCAGAATATCTCCAGCCCAGAGTAACGCATTACAGCAGTACCTGACAGAATTTGCGTTGCCGTTAGAGAAGCTTGCTCTGGTTTCACATCAGTTCCCCAATAACCAGCCACTCACCCTTGAAATCGGCTTTGGCATGGGCGATTCACTGCTTGAAATGTTGTTAATCTCCCCGAATAGAAATTTTCTGGGTCTGGAAGTGCATGAGGCCGGTATTGGCCATTTGATTAACGAAGCAAAAAGGGCTGAGGTCACAAATTTGAAAGTGATCAAATGTGATGCTGTCGAGGTGTTGGAAAAAAGCTCTGCTTCAGTTTTTGATCGGATACAGGTTTTTTTCCCAGATCCCTGGCACAAGAAAAAACATCATAAACGACGCTTAATCTCAGATTATTTTATGGACCTGGTTCATCGCGCGCTGCTACCCAAAGGTATCTTTCATGTTGCTACGGATTGGCAGCCGTATGCGGACCAGATGGATCAGCTGTTTCAATTGGATAAGCGGTTCCAGCGTTGCTTAATTCCATCCAGACCAGAGACCAAATACGAACGCCGGGGTCTTTCACTGGGGCACAAAGTTACCGACATCTCGTTAACCAAAATGGACTCGTGACCTTCTGCTGGGGCCGAGCTTGATTTAGTGCTTGAGAGTACGGACCTAGAGTAGGAGGCGGTGGACGAGTCCGAACTCAAATCATTAACAACAGGTCATCAAGATAGCGAAGACCGAGAGGGGTGGGTTTGACGTGGTTTTGATCGAATTGGATAAGCCCCCTGGATTTACTGCTGTTCAGGAATGGTTGTAATTGGTTTTGCGAAAGGCCGGTTGACTCCGAAAAACTGGAGAGCGTGAAACCTTCTACCAGACGCAATGCATTCATCAGATATTCGAGTAGTAGATCTTCTTCTTGTATGAGGTTAACAATGCGCTTGGGGGTGTTTAGATAATCATTCGGCACACGGGTTTTCAGCGTTCTGTGGATACCTGGCTGGGGTGTTTGAAAGCTGATCTTGCCATGAGCACCTGCACCGATCCCGATGTAATCACCGAAATTCCAGTAGTTCAGATTGTGCCTGCATGCTTTCCCGGGCCTTTTAAAGGCAGAGATTTCATAGCGTTTGAAACCAGCTTTTTGTAGATATTCGAGTCCTGTCCGGTAGATGTTCCACAGGGTCTGCTCTGCCGGCAGGTCAGGCCTATGGGTATAAAACAAGGTGTTTGGTTCGATGGTTAATTGGTACCAGGAAAGGTGTTCGCTGTTGAGCGCGATGGCCTGGTCGAGATCACTCATGGCAGCCTCGATCGTTTGCCCCGGGAGACCGTGCATCAGGTCGAGGTTTATATTTTCAAACTCAGCTGCACGAGCAGCCTCAAATGCCCTGTATGCTGCAGCCTTATTGTGAACTCGACCAAGTTTTTTAAGTGCCGCATCAGAAAAACTCTGTATGCCAAGACTTAGCCGATTCACACCCGCTTCACGAAATGCTTTGAAACAGTTGATATCACTGCTTCCAGGGTTTGCTTCTACCGTACATTCGGTATCTGCCTGAAGAGGAAGAAACTGATTAATTCCGGTAAACAACCGCTTGATTGCGGTTTCGGATAACAGACTTGGTGTTCCACCGCCAATGAAAATACTCGATAGCCTGCGTGGTGTTTCAAGTTCACGAACCTCGTTTTTCAAATCAGAGAGTAATCGCTTGATATAGGCAGATTCGAGTTCTGGGTCGAGGTGAGTGGAGAGGGGCTGAACGGGCTGTTTTATGGCATGGGAATTGAAATCACAATAGGGACATTTTTTGATGCACCAGGGGATGTGTATGTACAGGGCAATAGTATCTGTTTTAGCCAACGAGAGCGGTTGTGCTGATAATTTACTCATTGACTAGCCAGGCCTTGAGTTGGGTTAGGGCTCGTCCGCGATGACTTAAGTCAGCTTTTGTTACGGCATCCAATTGAGCCGCTGTCTGGCTAAGCTGGTCTGGCAGGAACAGGGGATCATAACCAAAGCCATTTGAACCCTGCTTTTGAGTGGTGATTTCACCATGCCATCTACCTTGGGCAATGATTGGGTCAGGGTCTTGCCAGTGCCGGACAATAACAATACTGCAGTGGAAGTGGGCGTGGCGGTGCTTCTCCAGACTCATTCGCTCGAGTAGTTTGTCGCAGTTTTCCAGGTCACTTGCTTTCTCACCCGCGTATCGTGATGAGTAGATGCCGGGCGCGCCGTTAAGGCAAGCCACCGCAAGGCCGGAGTCATCGGCGAGCGCGGCCAGCCCTGTTGCCCGAGAAGCGAAGCGGGCCTTTAAGAGGGCATTTTCTAAAAAGGTTAAGCCGGTTTCTTCGGGTGTCTGCAAATCAAATTCGGATTGATCATGTAGCCTGATTTCATCCGGCAATAGCATTCGTAGTTCGGCTAGTTTATGGGAATTGCTACTGGCTATGACCAGCTCACTGAAGCTGTAATTAGAAGTATTGTCGTTGGAACGCGAGTTCATAGGTTTCCTCACTGCCCACTGGGTGAATTTGGATATTGTATCGAATGAGGTCTTTTTCGTTAATAATTTGTTCTGCCAGGTAATAAATGGTGTCCTGCTCGATAACTTCAAGGAAGTCCAGGGGGTGCAGTTGGTTGAGGATATTTTCAGCAGTGCCCGTTATAGTCGCAGCAACGGATATATCCTGGGTACGAATGGCAATATTGGTAATGATTCTGTTTCCGGAACGCACCAGACCATGTTTTGCTGCAACGCTTGCTGGAATCAGGGTCGACGAAATAGCGGTGTAGTGAATCTCGTAAGGCCCACGTATGACTCGTTGCTCGGCCGATACAGGCCAGTGAAACAGCAATAACAAAGTGCAGGTTAGCAGCCATCTAAATAACTTAGGCAATTTAGTACAGTCCTGAAATGAGTCCGTTCGGAACCCCAAAAAATACTGCCAGGGGCCGGACTAACAGGAAGTTATCAAGTAGATTGACGACCACAAAAACCAAAATAAGGGAAAAATCCAGGCCACCCATGGAGGGGACAAGTTTACGAGCTGGCTTGCATAGCGGATCAGTAATTTGTTGGACCAGCAGGATAATGGGGTGACTGGAGTAGGGCGCAATCCAGCTTGCGATTACCAGAATCAACAGGGAGAAAAAATAAATATTGAGAATATCGGAAAGAATGCCAACGACGGCCCAGGCGAGATAGATAAAATTAAATAATGAATTGCCGGCGATCGCCATGATCAGGCAAATGGCCAGGGATTGGACTAGGATTGCGCTAGCTAAAGTTGCCGTATCGAGTACACCTATAGGAGGAAAAAACAATCGAAAAGGTTTTATAGCCGGATCTGTTAGTCGCACAATACTCTGGCAGATTGGGTTGTAGTAGTCTGCTCGACTGGCTTGCATAAGAAAGCGAATCACTAAAAAAAGAACATATAGGCCAAAAAACGTTTGTACTATAAAAATACCGGCTCCTGTCCAATTGTCTGTCATGGTTTTAATCCTTTCGATTGAGCATGCCTAAAAGAATCGGCTTCAACTCTTTCCTAATTCAACGGAACGCTGTTGTGCTGCTGTTGCCGCTTTTTCTATTATAGACTGAAGGCCCTGATCAGTGAGAACCTTGCAGGCTGCCTGAGTTGTTCCACCGGGTGAGGTTACATTCTGCCTGAGTTGTGCAGGCGAATGTGGACTAATTTTCGCCATTTGCGCCGTTCCCAATGCGGTTTGCAACACCAGATGTCTGGCTGACTGCTCATCCAGGCCCAAAGTCATAGCGGCGTCAATGAGTGTTTCCATGAGGTAGAAGAAGTAAGCCGGACCACTTCCAGAGATGGCGGTAACCGTATCCAGATCATGTTCTTGTTCGAACCAGCGAGTTTCGCCAACAGACGACATCAGCTCTGTTGCCAGAGAACGGGCAGCTTTAGATAAATCATTCTCAGCAAATAGTGCCAGCATACCTTCACCGATTAGAGCCGGTGTGTTGGGCATACAGCGTACCAGGTTTGCGTGCGCCAGCCAGGTTCTAAGGGAAGTCGTGTTAATCCCCGCGGCAACGCTGATAACCAGTTGTCCTGGCTTGAGGGGAACTATCGAGGTGGCCGCCATTTTAACCTGGCCTGGTTTAACACAAATCAAGATAGCATCGGCGCCGGCAGTGGCTTCAGCGTTATCGCTGGTAACGCCAACTCCCATTTCGTTGAGTTTTTGGCGCTGAATTTCATCAGGGTCTGCTACCCAAATATCTTTGCCTGTGTAGCCATTTTCCAATAGTCCGCCCATGATGGCAGTGGCAATATTGCCACCACCTAAAAATGCAATTTTATTCATCCATTGTCCTCATGTAACGGTTATTAGGTTATTTTTGGTGCTCTTGCACCAAAGATGGCCGTTCCTATCCTAACCCAGGTTGCCCCCTCGGCAATGGCGGCTTCAAGGTCATTACTCATACCCATAGAGAGTTCCGTAAAGCCGGTCAGGTCAAGCTGATTAGAAATTGACTGGCGCAGAAGGGCAAGTTTACGAAAGCCCGCGCGCTGCTCCTGGAAGTCCAGGGATGGCCTCGGAATGGCCATCAGGCCCATTAGGGATAGCTGTGGTAGGTTGCTACAGGCCTTAACCAGGTCATAAAGCAGTTCGGCGCTTGCGCCCGACTTAGTCGCTTCGTCGTCGATGTTTACCTGGAAGAAAATACCCAGGGGTTCAAGCGAGGCGGGGCGGTGATCATTGAGGCGTTTAGCAATTTTGAAATTCGAAACACCATGCACATAAGAGAATTTTTCAGCGATTACGCGAGTCTTATTTGATTGAATTGCACCAATAAAGTGCCAATGAGCAGCGGGTAAGGCTGCGACTTTCAGTGCTGCCTCCTGCAGATAGTTTTCTCCGAAATGTAACTGCCCTGCTTCAAAGACGGAGGCGACGTCGGCGACTGATTTTGTCTTGCTGACGGCGATTAAATTGATGCTTCGATGGTCACGTTGATGCTCTATGCAAGCGGTTTTGATTCGCCTGCGCACCTGGCTAAGGTTATCTGGGATCGGGTTCATTAGGTATCAAGTTTGTGGTGTATTAGATTGTCGCATACTACTATAACGGTACAAGGCAAAAGTTTTGAATATTATTGCCTACTCAAATAATTCAGGGATTTTTAATGGATATCACCGAGCTGTTAGCGTTTAGTCAAAAACAAGGTGCATCTGATCTGCATTTATCGGCGGGTTTACCGCCTATGATTCGCGTCGACGGAGATATTCGTCGTATTAACGTCCCGTCGCTTGATTCCAAAGAAGTCTATGCGTTGATCTACGAAATTATGAACGATAAACAAAGGAAGGATTTCGAAGAGAACCTAGAGTGTGATTTCTCTTTTGAGATACCGGGTGTAGCACGGTTCAGAGTAAACGCTTTTAATCAAAACAGAGGTTCGGGCGGTGTATTCCGGACCATCCCATCGACAGTCCTAACCATGGAAGACCTCGGTATGGGAGATGTTTTTCGTAGCATAGCGGAGACCACACGAGGATTGATTCTGGTGACGGGGCCGACTGGATCGGGTAAGAGCACGACCTTGGCTGCCATGATGGACTATGTGAATGCTAATCGTTATCAGCACATTCTTACCATAGAGGACCCCATCGAGTTTGTTCATGAAAGTAAAAAATGTCTGATTAATCAAAGGGAAGTCCATAGAGATACTCTTGGCTTTGACGCAGCGCTCAGATCAGCATTACGTGAAGATCCGGATATTATTTTGGTTGGAGAGATGCGTGATTTGGAAACCATTCAGTTGGCACTAGAAGCGGCAGAAACCGGACATATGGTATTTGGCACACTGCATACCTCATCAGCCGCAAAAACCATTGATCGTATTGTCGATGTCTTCCCGGCTGCGGAAAAAGCCATGGTCCGGTCGATGTTATCGGAATCTTTGCAAGCAGTTATTTCTCAGAACCTGTTGAAGAGAAATGGCGGTGGTCGAGTGGCAGCCCATGAGATTATGTTGTGTACGCCAGCGATTCGGAATCTGATTCGCGAAGATAAAGTGGCCCAGATGTATTCGGCTATCCAGACAGGGGGTCAGATAGGGATGCAGACCCTGGATCAATCCCTAAAGAATTTAGTCCAACAAGGCACGATTTCCAGGGAAGTGGCCAGGGCAAAAGCTAAGATACCAGACGATTTCAGTTAACCCGGATACGCTTTGGGAAAGTGCCAGGTCGGTTCATGATTGGTTAAGCCAAGTTTCCAGTATTAATGCGGCTGAAAGGTCGTCTACGCGCTCAGCTCGCGAATGGTCTCTTGCTGCACGGGTGCTGAGTCGTTCATCGATCATAATATGAGGGAGTTGGTAACGCGCTGTCAGTCGATTTGCAAATTTTTCAGCACGGCGGGTCATCAGGCTGCGTGAATCATCCATGTTAGTGGGTAGCCCGACTACTATAATGTACGGTTGCCATTCGCTCATAATGGCATCAATGTCGAGCCAGTTAGGAATGCCATTGTTAGCAGCTACGATAGCCAGCGGAGTTGCGGTTCCAGTCAGACGCTGACCAACAGCAATGCCGATGTTATGGCTTCCGAAATCGAAGCCGATGGCGAACTCCGATTTCATTCGTCGCGCCCCGAGTGCTGGCCAACCAGGTTTAAATCTATACCTAGCTGTAAAGCGGCTTTATGGGGTTTGTCGGCTGGTTCACCGGTAAACAGGATGTCTTCATTAAAGGGGGTAACCAACCAGGCATCTCGGATTATTTCATCTTCCAGTTGTTGTGGTGCCCAGCCAGCGTAACCCAGTATAGCAAGAAGGTTAGCCGGGCTGGGACCGTCAGCAGATTGCTTAACCAGATCCTCGGTTGTGGTTAGATTAACGTATTGATTGATACTGACCGTGCCAGTAAATGAGGTGTCTGGGCTGTGCAGAAAAAACATTTGATCAATTGCTACTGGGCCGCCTAGCAGGACCAGTTGTTCACCTTGGCTTCGCTTCATTTCAGGGATCAGGTCGCTGAGCAGATAGTCACTGGTTTTATTAATCGTCAGGCCAAAGGCACCATCTTCATTGTGTTCGATTAAGAATATAATGGACTGTTCAAAAAAGTCCCCCGCGAGGCCCGGCATGGCGACCAGGAAGGATCCTTTCAATTGCTGTTCACCCTGCATTAGAAAAGCTTAGCCGTTCGTTCCTGCGGAATTGCCAGGTACGGATGATTTCCAGAATATCGGTGGTCTGCCGTAACTCATCTGGGAAGGGGGCATAGGGCGCAGCTAGATGGACAATCCTGATGGCGGCTTCGTCTAAGATAGAATGGCCCGAGCTTTCCAGCAGGATTACTTCTTTTAGAGAGCCATCGGGAAGTAAAGCAACCAGGAGCCGAAGGTTGCCGTAAACATGGGTTCGCCTTGCTTCATCTGGATAGTTTAGGTTGCCTATATTCTCAACTTTTCGGCGCCAGGAGTTAAGATAATAGGCCACCGGGCTAGCCAGGGTAGATAGGCTGTTAACGCGGGTAATCCTGGGTCGGCGCGCCAGCAGTTGGGTTATGTCATCGAGTTCCTGGTATTGATCAGTCGTGATACCAGCCAGCATCATCTGTGCTGTTGAGCCAAGGTTTGGGACAGTGATTTCCGTGGCTGCAAGGGGTTTGGGTAGGTTTATCGAGGTACTTTTTACTATCGGTGGATTTGGCCGCGATGGGTCTTTGGATACACTAGTTGATTGATGGCTCTGGTCGGTTGATTGGCTAGCTGATGCTGCGGCCTTGAGTTTGTAACTTTGCTGTTCGCTCCCTGACCCCAGTTGTTGATGCTGGGCGATATAATCGGCCTGCGTGGGTGCTTGATCACTCTTACTTCGAACCAGTGTGATATCCAGGGTTTGTTGTTGCGGTGATGGGTCGAGGGCTGAAAATGTAATTCCGACGATAATGACTGCATGCATAGTGAATGCAAGAAATAGCGTAAAACTCAGGCGATCTGTTGTAGTTACAGTTGAGTTGGTTGAGGTCAATGCCTGCTTCCTAAGTGTGTTTCAATGAAATCCAGGTAATCACCGGCGATATCCAGATCAAACGCCTTATCCAGTTCGCGTATACAGGTAGGGCAGGTAACATTGATCTCCGTTAGATAGTCACCGATAACATCGATACCGACGAAATAAAGCCCTTTCTCAACCAGCGCCGGGCCTACTTGGTCACATATCCAGCGATCACGGTCGGTCAGGGGCCTGCCGATACCAGATCCCCCAGCAGCTAGATTTCCGCGGGTTTCGCCGGCTGCCGGAATGCGCGCCAGGCCGTAAGGAACGGGTTCACCGTTGATGAGCAGGATTCGAGTATCACCCTGGCTGATTTCCGGGATGAACTTCTGGGCCATGATCTGGATCTGTCCCAGGTCAGTCAAAGTTTCCAGGATGACATTACGGTTGCTGTCATTTTCTTTGACCCTGAAAATAGAGCTGCCACCCATGCCGTCAAGTGGTTTGAAAATGACGTCTCGGTGTTTATCATGAAATTGTTTCAGTACCTCGGGATCTGCACTGACAACATTTTCCGGCGTGCATTGGGGGAATTGCAGGGCAAATAGTTTTTCATTGCAATCCCGGATACTGCCGGGATTATTCAATACGGGAATCCCGGCTCGAACTGCAAATTCAAGCAGGTAGGTCGCATAAACGAAATCCATGTCAAATGGCGGTTCCTTGCGCATCAGGATAATATCGAATTGGTCCGCTTGTTGATGTTGTGTTGAAATAATGTCGTACCAAGGGTCCGCCCCGGTTCTAAACTCGACCCTTTGATTATGGAGCCAGAGTTCATTTTCCTGTACGTAGAGACCGTTTAATTCGATCACGGATACTTCGAAGTTGCGAGCCTGGGCAGCCTGCATCATTGCCAGAGTGCTGTCTTTTATTGGGTTAATGGATTCAATGGGGTCCATGACTACAGCCATTTTGATGCTCAACGTCCAGCGCTCCTGATTGGTTTGGTCAAGTTCTATTGTAAACCAGTTTGCTCTTTTAAGGTTGGCAAGGCTTGAAGATGTTTATTAAGCCAGTCGGCAATTTTTCTTGGTGCGCTGGCTTTGGGTTGGCAACGGTTGATTGTGCCAGTGCTTAGTCAAAACTGTTTTTTAGATGATGATTATGCTGACGCAACCGAGAAAGTAATAGCGGTAAAGGCGTGCGTCTATCAAGGCAAAAGCACGGCCATCAGTTAATCATTTGACAGGCCGAGGCTGATTTCACTCAACCCAGATACTTTGTTTTTCTCGATGATTTTCCCGGAAAAGGTTTCCATTTCAAACTGATTACTGTTGACCAGGTCATCCGGGGTATGGGTGAGTAGTACGCTGCGCATTCGCTCGACTTCATCAACGGGGACATAGCGGTTAGTGACGTGAGTAAAACCATTTTCTTTATCGTAAATGGAGACCACGATTCTGCTGACATCCTGGATTTCGCCGCTGCGACTATACAGGCTTTCTTTTTCCTGAAATTGCTGTTCATTTAACCAAAGACACAGCGTCATATCAGAAATCTGGAAACCATGCTTGGTTGTCATCATGTACTGCCATAGTTTGAACAACTCAAATTCAATATAGCGTACCGACTCGGAGCCAGCAGAACTTGAAAGAAAGCAGCGGATTAATTTCTGTGAAGCAATATCTGCCATAGGTGTTTCTCTCTAGAATGATCAATAAATTTTGCCAGGTCGTGTCCCAGTATAACTGACAAAGCAGCTTTTGTGGATTGGGGTCCCACCACCTCGACTACTTGCCTGTAGAGATATTAAAGATACTGATCGCCTGCATAAGTTGATCATATCGAGTTGGGCTGTTTTATGCTGATGACTATCTAACGCAGGTCTCGACGGCATTTTCAGTGGTCTGCCCATCGCTGTTGCAGGAGAGCCAGGAGCGCAGCGGGTGCCGTTTCAGCCCTTAGCGTTCTGGCACCAAAGCCAAAAGGGTGAAAATCCCGCCGAATCAGGAAGGCCAGTTCCTGTTGGCTTAAGCCACCTTCTGGTCCAATTAGCAGGGTCAGTGTTCGTGGCTTGCTATGACCGTAAGAGGACAGTCTGGGTTGGCCCGCCTCGGCGACCAGTTTGAGCCCGGGCTGCAGACCAGCGACCGCCTCTGCCAGCAGTTGACCCGGCTGTAAGATGGGTAGTTGGGTGCAGCCACATTGTTCAGCTGCAGACTGGACTGCCTGTTGCAAACTGGCGTAGCTGCTTTTTTCCTGCTTGATACTGATACTGGCGTTGTCGGTTCTGACAGGGGTTATCTCGCTTACACCCAGTTCCACCGCCCTTGTGACGGCCTGATTCATCTTGTCGCGTTTTAACAGGCTCATTAGAAGGTGAATTTTGAGACTGGATTCCCGGTTGACAGGATTAAATTCAAGTATCTCTACCAGCAGGAGCTGTCTGGATCGCTCGGTTACTTTTGCCTGGTATTCACCCCCTCTGCCATTGAACAGGATAAGAGGGTCGGAAGCTTTGATTCTTAGAACATTGAGGAGATGATGGGCCTGGGGTTCACCGATTTTGATATGGGTTGCGCAGTT
>Ga0233433_10001937_pt1 | contig 18891 bp, 20 predicted proteins | sample SI_122_August201_5_FD_179868 | JGI IMG/M metagenome (GOLD analysis project Ga0233433, IMG submission 179868) | Seawater microbial communities from Saanich Inlet, British Columbia, Canada - SI_122_August2016_100_MG | ecosystem: Environmental > Aquatic > Marine > Inlet | place: Canada: British...
CGGCGAAATCATCGAGTTTGCGTTGCAGGTCACGTAGGTAGCCGGCGCAGATCGGGCAATGCAGGCCACGGAAAAAGACAACCATGGTGAAATTTTCAGGCGTTTGGTCAGCCAGCTTCCAGGTGCTGCCGCCGACGGTGGCGACTTCGAGGGCGGGAACGGGTTGGCGCGGAATGAGCGGGGTGATGCCAGTCATTGGGGTGATCCTCCAGATCGGAAATTCTTATGGGTTGAGCCGGCAGGGCCAGCGATGCGATATAATTGAAATGAACGTTCCAAAATTCAATGATGTTTTTCTAAGCGACGGCTTTTAAGGCCTCGCTGGCGATGTCGCGGAGCGTGCCATCATCGCTGTCGGCGCGGGCCAAGACGCGGATGCCCTGGACGGTGCCCGTCAGCAATCGCGCGGCAGCGCGCAAGTCGCGGCCGTTGGCAACTTCGCCGGCCTGTTGAGCGCGCAGCAAATTGTCGTAGAAGGCATCTTCCAGGCGCAGGAAAGTGATGTTCAAGCGTTCATCGATATCGGCGTTCCTGGGCGCCATCTCCACCGCCGCATTGGTTAACAAACAGCCCAAGCGCCGCCCGTCACCGCATGAAAATGCGATCAGGTCATCAAAAAAATCGGCAAGCGCCGAGCGCGGTGAGCCCGTCTGCTGGAGCCGTTCCAATCGCCGCGAGCTCACCGTCGCGATGTAATGATCCACGGCGGCCAGAAAGAAAGCGTGCTTGTCACCGAAAGTCGCATACATGGAGGCGCGATTTATGCCGGTGGCGTCGACCAAGTCCTGCATGGATGTCGCCTCGAAGCCTTGTTTCCAAAAAAGCTCCATGGCTTGGGTCAGGACGGCGGCGCGATCGAATTGCTTTTCCTTGGGCATGCTTCAAGTGATAGCAAATAATGGAATGATCATTCAAGTATTCGCTTTAGCGCCGGAATCGAGCGCCGCGCGGTGGCCCTTCAGACTTTGCACTTCGATGAAAATGCGTTTGACCTCGAGGTACGAATCCTTTATCTCCGCCTCAAGGTCAGAAATCGCCGCTTCCACGTCTTCGGATGAGATACCGTCAGCGAAATCCAGACTGAGATTGACCAGGATATCTTCCGGCCCCAGGTGCATGGTCAGCAATTCGTTCACGGCCTTAACCCCGTCGTGGGCCTCGGCGATGACGCGAATGCCACGGACCACCGGGCGCCGGGCACTTTCGCCAACCAACAATCCTTTGCATTCGTAGGCCAGCATGGCGGCGACGACGGCCAGGATCACGCCGATCGCAACCGAAGCGACACCATCCATGACCGGCATGCCGAAATATTGCCCTAGCGCGATACCGATGAATGCGATGATCAAGCCCAGCATGGCGGCCGTGTCTTCGAACAAGACGGTGAACAGCGCCGGGTCCTTGCTTTGGCGGATCGCGCTGACATAGCTGAGATGTCCTTTGCGGCTTTTGAATTCCTTGAAGGCAAAGAACCAGGCGAAGGCTTCGAACACCATCGCCGCACCCAACACGATGTAATTGATATAGGCGTTACCGATCGGGTGCGGATGGATTATTTTTTGAATCCCTTCGTACAGCGATACCCCGGCGCCGACGGCGAAAATCAAAATCGCCACGACAAAGGTCCAAAAATAGAGCTCCATCCCATACCCGAAAGGATGCGTCTCATCGGCCGGCTTTTTGGCCTTTTTCAGGCCATAGAGGATCAATCCCTGATTGCCCGTATCGACGACCGAGTGGATGGCTTCGCTCATCATCGCCGACGAACCCGTATAGAAAGCTGCGCCGAATTTGGTCACGGCGATCAGGCCGTTGCCGATCAGTGCCGCAATCACCACCTTTGTTGAGCCACCTGCCATGTGCCGTTCCCGTGTGATTGGCCAATTGTCGTTTGACCCGGCTGACATTAGGGTAAGCGGACGCGTGCTGGCAATCTATCAACGGAGACACCACATGCCGAAATTCAAATCGGGATTGAGCCGCCGCCATTTATTGGCGTCCGCTGTGGCGGTTGGCGCCGCCGGGCTGGTGCCGGGATCGCCCGCCGCCGCACCGGCCATGATGACCCGCCCCATTCCGTCCAGCGGCGAGAGATTGCCGGTCATCGGCATGGGCACCTGGGTGACGTTCAACGTCGGCGACGACATGCAACTCCGTGCGCGCTGCGTAGATGTTTTCCGCGCCTTTTTTCAGGCTGGCGGCGGGATGATTGATTCGTCGCCCATGTACGGTTCCGCCGAAGAGGTCATCGGCTATTGCCTGAAACAGTTGGGGGCGAACTCCCCCATGTTTTCGGCGACCAAGGTCTGGACGCCGTTGAAATGGCATGGCGCCAAACAGATCAAGGCGTCGCAGGAATTGAGGGGTGAAGACAAGTTTGATCTGTTTCAGGTCCATAACCTGGTCAATTGGGAAGGTCATCTGGACACCCTGCAGGCGATGAAGTCGGAGGGCCGCTTGCGCTATGTCGGGATCACCACGTCGCATGGCAGCCGACATGAGGAAATGGCCAAGATCATGGCCACGCAAGCTATCGACTTCGTGCAATTCACCTACAATGTCGAAGACCGTGACCCCGAAGCCCGGTTGCTTGGGCTGGCCGCCGATAAGGGGATCGCCGTGATCATCAACCGGCCATTTCAACGCGGATCACTGCTTGATCGTTTCCAGGGCAAGCCGTTGCCCCCGTGGGCGGCGGATATTGCCTGCACCAGTTGGGCACAGTTTTCGCTGAAGTTTATCGTCTCGCACCCGGCGGTGACCTGTGCCATTCCCGCGACGTCCCGTGTCGATCATATGCACGAAAACATGAACGTCGGGCGCGGCCCGCTTCCGGATATGAAAACGCGGGCGCGGATGGCCGCCTACGTGAAAGACCTGTAGGCCGCCGCTATGCGTCTCATGCTGTTTGAACCGGACGTCTATTTCCGTCTTTTGGCGCGCTATAATTTCGAGCTTCTGCCGACGGTCGGCGTTGCACTAATACTGGCCGTGGGATTGTTGGTTCTGTCGGTCAAGCCCGGCACCTTGGGCCGGCGGTTGATCGCCGCCGGGCTCGCCGTCTTCTGGCTGTGGACCGGGTTGGTGTTCCATGGCCTCTATTACGCCGCGATCAATTGGGCGGCTTGGGGGTTTGGCGCGTTGTTTGCCGTCCAGGGATTGGTGCTGGCATGGACAGGCGTGCTGCGCGGGCATCTGGAATTCGGGTATCCGGGCGGCGCACGCGGTTGGGCGACATTGGTACTGGCAATCAGCGCCATTGCCGGGCAACCGATCTTTCAATGGCTCAGTGGCGCGCCGGTGCTCCAGGTGCCGTTCGCCGGCACCGGCGCCGATCCGACGGTCGTGTTCACCACAACACTAATGGCGATGACCAAGCACCGGGTGCCGCGCCATGTGCTCATTCTTCCGGCGCTCTGGTTAGTGTTGGCCGGCATTCAGGCTTGGCTGCTGGCATCGACGCCAGGGGTGGCGCTGATCGCCGCCGGTTTTCTTGGCCTTGGCTTGGTGCTAGGAAGACCCCAGAAGGCTACCGCGCCAACCCGAGAAGAGAGCGAACCATGACCATCACCACCGTTTCCGAAAACGCATGTTTCGGCGGCACCCAAGGTGTCTACGAACATCGAGCCGAGAGCCTTGATTGCACCATGCGCTTCGCCGTCTTCAAGCCGCCCCAGTCGCAAAGCGTGCCGTGTCCCGTGGTCTTCTGGTTGTCGGGCCTAACGTGCACGGAAGAGAATTTCACCGTCAAAGCAGGCGCCCAACGTTATGCGGCGGAACTGGGTCTGGTCATTGTCGCGCCCGATACCAGCCCTAGAGGCGTTGATTTGCCGGGCGAGGATGAAGCTTACGATTTCGGCTCGGGCGCCGGGTTTTATTTGGACGCCACCATCGCGCCCTGGTCCAAGCACTATAAGATGGAGAGCTACATCACCGGTGAACTGCCGGCGCTGATTTTCAAACATTTCCCGGCGCGCGCCGATAAACAAGCAATCTCCGGCCATTCCATGGGCGGCCACGGGGCGCTGACGTTGGGGCTGAAAAATGCCGAAACCTATGCGTCGATCTCGGCGCTCTCACCCATCGTCGCTCCCTCGCAAGTGCCTTGGGGTGAGAAGGCGTTGACGGGATACTTGGGCGACGACAAAAGCGTCTGGGGGGCCTATGACGCGACTGCGCTGATCAACGACGGCCATCGCCATCCGAACACGATCTTGATTGACCAGGGCACGGCGGATGATTTTTTGGAACGCGAATTAAAGCCCGATCTGTTCCAGGCGGCGTGTGATGTGTCTGGCCAGCCCGTCGATATCCGGATGCAGGATGGCTACGATCATTCTTATTTCTTCATTGCCAGCTTCATCGGTGAGCATCTGGCGTTCCATGCCAAGCATCTGGCAGATTAAGCTGCTTACGACGGCTTCAAGATGGCGTCGATCTCATCATCCGAGTAACCGGCTTCGGAAAGAATCTCGCGCGTGTGCTCGCCGAATTTAGGATGATGGCGGTGCACGGGCAGGGACTTGCCGTTGAAGCGATAGGCCGTGTCAGGTGTTATGATGGCGCCTTCGCTGGGATGGTCGTAGGGACGAAAAAAACCGATGGCATTGAGATGGTCATTGGTCAGCAAATCATCGAAGCTGTTGACCCGCCCGGACGGAATATCCGCCTCACTCATCACGGTAAGCCAATCTTCGCTGGTACGCTCCGTTAGAAGCCCGCCGGCAATCTTATACAGATCATCGATATTGTGTGATCGAGCGTTCATGGTCGCGAAACGTGGGTCGTCACAGAGTTCCGCCCGCCCCGCCAAGTTCCAAAATCGCCGCCACTGGCTGTCCGTGTAAGGCAGCATGCAGATGTAGCCGTCCTTGGTGGCGTGCGGCCGGCGGTAGGCGGAAACCGCGCGGGCATACCCGGCCTCCCCCTCGGCGGGTACGAAGGTCCGGCCATAGAGATGCTCAACCAGATTGTAGGCGACCATCCCTTCGAACATACCGATCTCCAGATACAGCCCCTGACCTGTACGCTGGCGCTGGATAATGGCGGCGAGAATGCCGTTGGCGGCGATCAGGCCGGTGTTCTTATCGACAAACGAAGACGGCACCAGCGCCGGCTGACCGTCACGCAGCGCGAAGGTTTCGGCGATGCCGGCCTCACCTTGGACGACATCGTCATAGGCCGGCCGGCCGCCGTAGGGCCCGTGCGCGTGATAGCCGTGGAGCCCGGCATAAATGATGCCCGGATTGCGTGCCAGGACAGCTTCGGGTGAGAATCCAAGTGCCGCGATCTTATGCGGGCGGATGGCGTGTAAGAACACATCAGCGCCGTCGATCAGGCGCCACAGCGCCTCTTTGGCCGGTGCCGTTTTCAAATCTAGCTCAATACTGCGTTTGTTGCGGTTCAAGCCGAAGTGCACGGCGCTCATGCCGGTGCTGCGGCCTGGCCCGGCATTGCGGATACCGTCCCCGCCGGGCGCTTCGATTTTGATCACATCGGCACCAAAATCGCCAAGAATTTGCGCGGCGTAGGGGCCAGCCAGCGTTGTCGTCAGGTCGAAGACGCGAATGCCGGCCAGTGGTAGGTCCACTGTGTCACTCATGATGCCTAGACCCGTTGTGAGAACCGCCGCCCGACCAAGGCGGCAGCAATGTTGACTTTCTGGATGTCGATGGCGCCGCCGGCGATGCCCCAGGCCCAGCCGTCGCGCATTTTCTGTTCAATGGGATATTCTCGGGAATACCCGTAGCCACCCATCAGCTGCATGCATTTACCGGTGACGTCGCGGACGATTTCATTGGCGAAGCATTTGGCGATGGAACTTTCGCCGACCGACGGCAGATCGCTTTCGGCGTTGACCACGGCGCGGTAAAGCAACAGCCGCGACGCATCGAGTTTCATTTTCATTTCTGCCAAGTGTAACTGCACGGCCTGGAAATCGACGATGGGCTTGCCGAATTGCTGGCGTTCCTGAACGTATTCCAAAACATAATCGAAGGCCGACTGGGCAATGGCCAGACTCATGGTGGTATTGCCGCAGCGCTCCAAATCAAAGGCCTCCATGAGCTTGCGAAACCCACCCGCCGGCACAACCATGTTTTCCATCGGCACCTCGACGTTGTCGAAAAACATGTCGGCGCTGTGAATACCGCGAAAGCCCATGTGTTGTTCGCGTTTGCCAAAAGAAAAACCTTCGGTGCCTTTTTCGACAAGCACCGCGCCGATGCCTTTGGCGCCGGGGTCGTCGGACATGCGGCTGTAGACGACGTAGGCGTCGGAATGGCCGGCGCCGGAACACCAGCGCTTCTGGCCGTTGACGATGATCTTGTCGCCACGGACTTCGGCCTTTGTGGTGAGGTCGGTCAATGCCGTGCCGGCGTTCGGTTCCGACATGGCGACGGCGACCATCATTTCGCCGGCGCAAACCTTCGGCACGATGCGCTCGCGCATGGCTTCGGGGGCGAAGTGGGCGATAGCCAGAACGGGCCCGAAGCAGCTCTCGAAGATGGGAAAGGCCAGGGCCGGCGACAATTTGGCGACTTCTTCAAGAACCAGCACGGCATCCAAATGCGAACCGCCGACGCCGCCCAGGTTTTCGTCGATGTTGACGCCCAAGAGACCCATGTCGGCGAATTGCTTCATGATTTCCGGGCCGGGGGCCTGATCGGCTTCCTCGATTTGCTTGGCCGCGTCGCGCAATTCTCCGTCGGCAAATCGACGGACCGTTTCCTGCAGGGCCGTTTGTTCCGCGTTCAAAGTGAAATCCATGTGCCGCTCCTTGATGGTTCGTTCGCCGACGCTGCGTGCCTGCCGCCAGGCCGCAACGCAAGATGATCGACGCGCGTAAGATTGTAAACGAACCCGCATTTCTCACGTTGAAATCAGGGTGTGGGGCCGAGCGGGATCTCCCCTGAGAGCCGCGCGAAATTTGCAGGTCTGACCCGCGAATGAATTGGATTGCGTTGGGGGCTGGACAGGTTTAAACGGAGCCGAAATCGCACCGCATTTGCGGCGTGGGCATAGTGTTTTTTTGAGTACGTGATATGTCCATTCGCCAAACGTTAACGTCCGTAACCTCACTGCTTGCCGGCATGGCGTTGCTGATGCTCGGCAATGGCGCCTTGGCGACGATGCTGTCGATCAGCATGGCCGAAGCAGGCACCGCGGCGTGGCTGATCGGTGTGGTCATGGCGCAGTATTACGTCGGCATCGTGCTGGGCACGACGTTCAGCCACAAGGTGATCGTTTCCGTCGGCCATATCCGGGCCTTCGCGACATTTGGCTCAACCATGTCGGCGGCGACGCTGGCGCATGCCTTTGTCGCCGACCCGTGGTTTTGGGCGGTCATGCGGCTCACTGTCGGGTTCTGCGCGGTTGGCATGTTCATGTGTTCGGAAAGCTGGCTCAGCGCCAAATCGACCAATGAAACTCGGGGCAGTGTCTTCGCGTTGTATCAATTTACAGTTTATTTGTTTCAGGGCTTATCCCAGTTTCTGGTGAATTTGCCCGACGAGACCGGTTTCACGCTGTATGCCCTTTTGTCCGTTTTAATGAGTTTGGCGATTGTGCCGGTGGCGGTGACCCGCGTCGTTGCGCCGCCTTTGCCGGAAAATACCCGGTTCAATTTTGTCGAACTTTGGCGCGCCTCGCCGTCCGGCATGACGGCGGCGCTGGCATCCGGAATGATCCTCGGCGCCTTCTATGGTGTCGCGCCGCTGTTTGCACAAATGACCGGCCTAGACCGTGCCGGCATCGCGGCGTTCATGAGTGCGGTGATTATCGGTGGGCTGGTGCTTCAGTATCCCGTCGGGCGGTTTTCCGACGGTCGAGATCGGCGCGTCGTGATGCTGGCGATTTGCGCCGGCGTTTTATTCACGTGCTTCGCCTTGATGGGCAAGGACGTTTACAACGGCAATGGCCTGTTGGCCTTGGGTGCATTGTTCGGCGGGTTGGCCTTCACGCTCTATCCGCTGTCCGTTGCCTACACCAATGATTTCCTGACGCCCGATGAATTGGTGCCGATGACCGGCGGCTTGTTGATGGCTTATGGAAGCGGCGCGGCTCTTGGCCCCTTGGGGGGATCGGCCGCGGTGCAGCTCATCGGACCCAACGGTTTGTTCGGTTTCATCGGTCTGATCACCTTCGTCCTGGCTGTGGTGATCGTGCTACGCATGCGCAAACGCGACGCGCCTTCCGCCGAAGACCAAGGTAATTTTCAAGTCATGCCTCGGACCTCGCCGGTTGCCAGCGGCATGGACCCGCGCACCGAAGCGGATTAAGTCACTGGTGCCTGATGGCTTTTGAAAATCAAACTAGGTGTCGATCTGATAGTGGGTTATGCTTGTGCTTCCTTTCGGGCTCAAAGGGAAGCGGTGAAAAATGAGCGGCGACGGCACAGCAAAATCCGAACCCGGCGGCGCCGACTACGACGAACTTATCTCATCCATTGGCAGACATCGCGAAACCACGGTTTTGTGGCCCGTTAAGACCGATGCGGATAAAGGAAATCGTCTTCATCAGGCTTATATCGCCAATTTGATAAACGCAATTTTTACGCCTGGTTCGGTGCGCGATTTCATGCACGGAAGTTTTGCCGGGCCGGGCGCCGAGTACGAGAACCTGAATGCGTTTATGGGACAGTTGCGGGGATTTTTCTCGCAAAATCTTGGCAGCGCCATGACCGATGCGCCGATGGGGGCGGTCGATGGGGATCTCATTGAACAGGCCCGCAACCTGGCTGAATTTGAAAGAAGTTTTCAGACCAACAGCGCGCGCTATCAGAAATCCGAAAAGCCAAATCCCGAGGCTATTTATTGGCCGGACCCGACGCACCAAGACCATCCGTCGTCGCTTTATGAGACGTTGCCGATGGTTGAAAAATTTGAACTTCTCGATAAATCCACGCCGGTGGGGTCTGCCGGCAGTTGTTTTGCCAGCGAAATCGCCTACTACCTGCAGGACAACAAATTTAATTATGTCATTTCGGAATCTGATGAGGCCGATGGGCCGCGTCCTGAATCCAGCGCCCGGTGGGGCATCATTTTCAATACACCAAGCTTTAAACAATTGGCGGAAAAAGCCTTCAATGAACGGACCATGCCGAAATTGGTTGAGTACCATCCCGGTGGGCAATATTGGCAAGATCCTTTCCGCGAGAACATTCCCTTTCCGACGATTGATGAATTGGAGGCGAATCGTGATCCGCACATCGCGGCGTGCCGCGATGCCTTTGAGACGTGCGAGGTGTTTTTCATCACGCTCGGGCTCAATGAATGTTGGGAGTTCCGCCCGGACGGTGCCGTGGCAACAAGATATTGAAGAATTGGGTGACGACCACGTGTTTGAGCACACATCCCGGGCGACACTGTTGACCAATCCCTTCAGGCCCTTGTCGCCGCTCATCGACGAGGAAGTCGGCGTCGGCGGCCCTAAGATTTCGGAGCAATGGGTCTGGTCGGTGCGCTGCTGCCGAGCGGTTAGTCAAAGCAGCGGTTGGAGCGGGTGAGGGGAATCGAACCCCCGTATGCAGCTTGGGAAGCTGCTGTTCTACCATTGAACTACACCCGCACCGGCGCCGTGACCGTATTCTTGGGCCAATGGTCCGAAATTTCAATCGCCATCGGTTGATAGTGGTTCGGCAAAACCGAAGATCATGGCGGTCTTCCCTAGCCAACGGCGCCGTCACAATCGGTAGGTATGTTCAGTTGAGATCAGGGCCTTCATTTATTAATGACACCTAATAAACTAAATTTGATTGGCCCGTGATGCCTATGGCGTATTATCCAGGCAACCGAAACTCGGTTACCGAAACGAAGAAAACAAATTCATGCCCAACATGCCTCATCGTGAAGCGCTCCCGATTGACCCTGCTAAGTTCCAGGACCCTATGGTCACTGCCAAGGGTGAGGAGCGAGCCGTCGTCGCCTTAACCCGATTATCAACGGTCTGGTTCAATACCGGTAGCCTCTGCAATATCACCTGCAAGAGCTGCTACATGGACTCCAGCCCGACGAACGACGCGTTGGTGTATCTCAGTTTTGATGACGTCCGGCGGTATTTGGATGAAATCAAATCTGAAGGCTATCCGGTTGATGAGATCGCTTTCACCGGTGGAGAACCGTTCATGAACCCCGCGCTCCCCGACATGCTGGCGGAAAGCTTGGGCCGCGGGTATCGAGTGCTGATTTTAAGCAACGCCATGAAGCCCATGTACCATCGCCGCGCCCGGCTTTTGGAGTTGCGTGCCAAGCATGGCGACGCGTTGGCCATTCGGGTCTCGATCGATCATTTCACCCAGGAGAAACACGAAGCCATCCGCGGGCCCGGAACATGGGCGCCGGTAATCGAGGGATTGCGCTGGTTGGCCGAAAACGGTTTCAATTTCGCGGTTGCCGGACGAACCTGTTGGGATGAAACCGATGCCCAGGCCCGCGCGGGATATGCGGCGTTCTTTGCCGAACACAACATTCAGATCGATGCCGAGGACCCGGCGCGATTGGTGCTGTTTCCAGAAATGGACATCGTCGCCGATGTCCCTGAGATCACTGTCAATTGCTGGGATATTCTGGGGATCAAGCCGGAAACTATCATGTGCGCGACGTCGCGCATGGTGGTCCGAAAAAAAGGCGCCGATCAGCCGGTCGTCGTGCCGTGCACGCTGCTGCCTTACGACGATGATTTTGAATTGGGCGTGGATTTAGCGCAATCGGCCGGCGGTGTGCGCCTGAACCATCCGCATTGTGCGAAATTTTGCGTCCTCGGCGGCGCATCGTGCAGCCCTGATTGAGGAACGGCCAAAATATGCAATCCCCGAACATGCAGTCCAATGAGTCTTATTCGCTGACCACCAACGCGATCACTATTACGGTGCAACCGTTTTTTTTGGAAGATCAGTCTGAGCCCGAAGAGAACCGCTATTTCTGGGCTTATCACGTGCACATTGAGAACAATGGCAACGCCACGGCACAATTGTTGACCCGTCATTGGCGGATCGTTGATGCGCGAGGCAGCGCCCACGACGTGATCGGTGATGGCGTGGTTGGTGAACAACCGGTTCTGGCGCCGGGCGAAGCCTTCGAATACACCAGCGGCACGCCGTTGACGACATCATCGGGCTTTATGTCGGGGAGTTTTCGGATGATCGGTGAAGGCGGTTTGGTTTTCGATGTCGCGGTGCCGGCGTTTTCACTAGATAGCCAGGACGGCCCCAGACCTGTGCATTGATCGGGCCAGCGTATCGCTACTGATCGGCATGTGCCGATCCACGCCGCGAACGGCTCTTTACTTGACGTGTCGCCACTCACAACCCATGTCTTGCGGACTATGATAGTGCGACAAAAGAAAGGATCGCCTCCGTGACACCAGAAAAACCTTTGAGCGTTGTTGAAACGGGCGCCGACACTGATCGTATGGATCAAGGCGCCGGGGCGGACGTTGAGCGGCCAAGTCGGGCTGAAGCTGAGGATGCCGTTCGGACCTTAATTAAATGGGCCGGCGACAATCCCGAGCGCGAAGGTTTGCAAGATACCCCATCGCGCGTGGTCCGCGCTTATGAGGAGTTTTTTGAGGGATATAGCGCTTCACCGCGCGAAATTCTGGAGCGCACCTTCGAAGAGGTAGAAGGCTATGATGAGATTGTATTGCTGAAGGACATTCGGTTCGAGTCTCATTGCGAACACCATATGGCGCCGATCATCGGGCGTGCTCATGTCGCCTACTTGCCGCATCGCCGCGTCGTCGGCATTTCCAAACTTGCACGGCTGATCAAGGTATATGCAAAACGGCTGCAAATTCAGGAAAAGATGACGGCTCAGATTGCCAATACCATAGATGAAATCCTGCAGCCGAAAGGCACCGCCGTCGTTATTGAAGCCGCGCATCAGTGCATGACGACCCGCGGCGTGCACAAGCCCGGCGTGACCATGGTCACCAGCCGCATGCTGGGCGCATTCCGTGATGACGGCGCGACGCGGCGGGAATTTCTGGCGATGGTCGGTAATCCGGCATCCGGAAACGCCGTATTCGTCTAGCCCTATGCGGCCAAATTGTTTTCCGTTTGGCGATTTTGTAAATCAGGCGGGTAGGCCATTCACCGAATTCCGGTTGACCCACCCCGGCCAAAGCGGTTCAGTTCGGATGCGCGCCGTTGCAACGCGCAATCCGGGGCAGAACGGAATAGGATAATTATGGATTTCCGGCCGGTTTTTCTGGTCATCGGCATCCTTTTGTCGACCTTGGCGGTCATGATGGCTGTTCCTGGCGTGGTCGATTATTTTGCCGGCCATCCCGATTGGGAGGTCTTTATGGTGTCCGCCGGGGTGACGCTGTTCGTCGGCGTTGCCACCGCGTTGACGTGCCGTACCGGAAGTGCCCGCATGGTGCCGCGCCAAGCTTTCGTGATGACGACGTTGAGCTGGATCGCCCTGGCATTGTTCGCCGCATTGCCGTTGAAGTTTTCGGAACTCAATTTGAGTTTCACCGATGCGGTTTTTGAGGCTATGTCGGGATTGACGACGACGGGCTCGACCGTGATCACCGGGCTGGATCATGCACCGCCGGGTGTTCTGATTTGGCGGGCGATTTTGCAATGGTTGGGCGGCATCGGGATTATCGTTATGGCCATTGCCGTGTTGCCGATGCTTCGTGTCGGCGGCATGCAATTGTTCCGGATGGAAAGTTCCGATCAGTCGGAAAAAGCCTTGCCGCGGGCGGCGCAGATCGCCACGGCGATTGGCGTCATTTACCTGATTTTGACCGGCATTTGGGCGTTGGCGTACTGGTTTGCCGGGATGCGCGGTTTCGATGCCGTCGCCCATGCAATGACGACTATTGCCACCGGCGGCTTTTCGACATCGGACGGATCGATTGGACATTTCGACAGCATCTGGGTGGATTATATTGCCGTCGCCGGGATGATTATCGGGGCGCTGCCGTTTGTGTTGTATTTGAAAACGATCCAGGGCGAATGGGGCGCGCTCTATCGCGACACGCAGGTCCAATGGTTCATCACGGCTGTGGTGCTGATCATCTTGGTGATTGCCGGCTGGCTTTGGCTGGAACGCAATGCATCGCTCGAACACGCACTCCGACTTGCCGCCTTTAACATTGTCTCGATTATCACGGGCACTGGGTATGCGACTGACGACTTCAGCCAGTGGGGGCACTTCGCGCTGCCCATATTCTTTTTCATCATGTTCGTCGGCGGGTGTGCCGGATCAACGACCTGCGGCATAAAAGTTTTCCGAATCCAGGTCCTTTATGCGGCGGCGCGCACGCAAATTCACCATTTGCTGCAGCCGCACGGCATTTTCGTGCCTTATTATAACCGCCAACCCATTTCCGATGAGGTGATCACGTCGGTCCTGAGTTTCTTTTTCATGTGGTTTTTTACATTTTGCCTGCTGGCGTTGGGCTTGGGCTTCCTTGGATTGGATTTTATAACGGCTTTTTCAAGCGCCGCGTCGGCCATCGCTAACGTGGGGCCGGGCCTCGGTCCGATCGTCGGCCCGGCCGGTACATTTCAGCCGCTTCCCGATGCTGCGAAATGGCTTTTGACCGCCGGCATGTTGCTGGGGCGGTTGGAGTTATTTACGGTAATTGTGTTGTTTACTCGCAGTTTCTGGCGCGGCTAGCGAAAAATCAGTGGAAAATTAGGAGATTTTCGAGTATTCCGCAGTGTGCGCCTTGAATAGGGGTTTGAAACGGCCCTAGAATGCGGGGTAAAACTAATTTAGATGGGGGATCGTGGTGCGAAACCGCCACATAGGTTTTCGTGGTCTTAAGGAACCGATGGCCGCAAGAAGTTGGCTCGGCCTGACCAAACAGTAAACATAAGGATTGATAACTAAGAGGATGTCCTAAATGAAACAGTTTAAACTTGTCCTGGCCGGCCTCGCTGCGGTGTTGTTGTCAGGTTGCGCATTAAATGTCGACACGATGGGTGTCGCTGGTATGCAAACCACACGTGATGGCTTCAAGCAGGCCTTGCATAAAGAATACGTCGCACTTGCGAAATCCGAAAACGATGAAGGTGACGGCGCCGATGCTGAGTATTTCCTCGGTAAGGCTAAAGACGCCGGTCTCGGTCTCGATGTTTTGCCACAGCAAATGGGTGAGCGGAACCTTCCCGGCAAAACTAAAGGCGCCATTGCCGCCGCCCGTACCCAGCTTGTGAACAAGCTTTGGAATGGTGCCGGCGAGTTGACGCCTGGTCCGTCCGCGCGCGCCCAGGCGATGTTTGATTGCTGGATGCAAGAGCAGGAAGAGAATAACCAGCCTGATCACATCCGCGCCTGCCGCCAGGGTTTCCACGCCGCGCTCTTTGACATGAAGGTCAAAGAAAAAATGATGGCGAAGATGCCGGCGAAGATGCCGATGAAAAAGATGGCGCCGCCGGCCCGTATGCCCGCGCCGTACGTCGTGTACTTCGGTTTCGACAGCGCGGATATTACCGAATCAGAAATGGTTAAGGTTAAACAGGCTTATGCGGATTACCGTCTGCGCAAGCCGGGCAAAATCTTGGTTGCCGGCCATACCGACTCATCGGGTGACAAAGATTACAACTTGGGCCTCTCGCGCCATCGCGCCGCCGAAGTTGGTAATCGCCTGATGGAATTGGGTGTGCCGCGCAAAATCGTTAAGAAATCGCGCTTCGGTGAAATTGCTCCGGTTGTCGAATCCGGGGACAGCAAGCGTGAAGGCAAAAACCGCCGCGTAACGATCACGTTCCTGCGCTAAACCGGTTTTTCACGAAGACCTTAAAATGCCGGAGGCGCCGCATTGGCGCCTCCGGTTTCTTCGTTTCTACATCTTGCATTAACGGTAGTTTGTATTAATTACCGCAGCCACCGGCCAAGATAGTTTTTGGTGTTGGCTTCCATTTCGCGGTTAAAGTCCTTCATCAAAAGATCCACCGTCTCAAACCAGATTTTCTCGCGTTCATTGAGGGTGACATCTTCGCGTGCGGTAATAGAGCGGCTCGCATTAGCGCCCGCCGCTGCCAGCACTTTGCCGCTGTCATCCTTCAATTCTAATGTCGCGCGCACTGCCATGTCATAGCGGTGCGATTGCTGTTTGGTCAGCTTGCCTTTGAAACTGGTATCTTTTTGCAATGTTGTTTCCCGGGCGCTGGCATCCTCAATGATCATGCGAAGTGTGCCTCCCCGCCCGACCGCCTTGACCCGATCTTTGGCCCATTGCTCTACGGCCGCTGCCGGAGCCAATGGCATAAGGTGCTCGATATGTGGCGCGGATAACTTGCTAGCAAATCGATTTTCGATCTCAATCTTCGCAACATCGACATTAAATGCGGGCATATGTGAGAACGTTATCTCTGGAAGCCGCTGGGTCGGCGGCGAGGTTTCACATGCACCGAGAAGAGTCGCGGCCAGAATTATCGGTGTGGCGGCACGGAAAATTTTCATCGTTCGGTACTCCAATTTGCGACCTATCGGTAGGGCCTTGCCAGATCATTTTGATTTTAAGCGAACAGCCTTTCCAAGGCATCGTTATCAAATACATAGTCGTTGCCGCAGAATTCGCAAGTAACGGTGATTACGCCGTCTTCGCGCATGGCTTCAATTTCCGTGCGCGGGAATGATGCCAGCGTCGTGGCCACTCGGTCTTCGCTGCACCGACAGGCGTGACGGAGTGGCATGGACTCGAATACTCGAACACCACGTTCATGGAACATCTGATATAACAAATCCGCTGGCACCAAATCTGCGTCCAACAGTTCTTTGGCCGTCACCGTGCTGGTTAAAACGGCGGCTTCCCGCCAAGGCTCCAACGGGTCATCGAAGCCCCCAGGCCCGGCGTCCGGCATTTTCTGGACAACAAATGCTGCGGCCCGCATGGCGCCGTCATCAGCGCGCCTCGCCGTCAGGACAATCGCCGTCTCCAATTGCTCGGAATCCCGAAAATAGGTTTGTGCGCAGTCGGCCAGTGTCGCGCCGGTCAATTCGGTGATGCCTTGGTATCGGTCGGTTTCAGGGCCTTGATCAACGGTGAAGGCAAGATGGCCACCACCTAACAGGCGTGGCACCAGTCCGCCGCCGGTATCCTTGGTCTCGGCCAACACGTCGGCGTTGAATTGGGCATAGCCGCGGATGTCGCCGCCGCTGGTAAGATCGGCGAGCAATATCTTCACCGGACCGTTTCCCTGCGCTTGCAAGGTGAAAACCCCATCATATTTGAGCCCACTGGCCAAGGCCGTGCCCAAGGCCATGGTTTCCGCCAACAGTTCGGCGACGTCTTTGGGGTAACGTCCGCCGCCGGTAATTTCCTCGACACTATCGCCTAGTCGAACCAACCGGCCGCGAACGCCCAGCGCGTCAACCTGGAAGGATTGAACGAAATCACCAAACTCCCGCCCAGTATCTGTGCCGCTTTCAGTCTGATGAATTTTTGTCATTGGCTTAGAATAATGTCCGGTAGTGATAGGCATATACGGTACGAAAGCCGAAACGTTCATAGAGCGCACGGGCGCGTGGGTTGCTTTGTTCCACCTGCAGATAAAGACCCAGGGCGCCTTGTGCAACCGCCCAATCGGCCAATCCCTTTAGCATCAAAGAACCAATGCCTTTACCACGCATCGATTGGCGGGTCTGCATGCCGAATATGCCGAGCCATGCGCTTTCATATACGCCAAGGGCGACCCCCAGAACTTCATCGTCGCGTTGAAAAGTAAGAAATGCGGGATGGCCGGTAATTTGTTTAATGACGGCGCTAACATCGCGGTTGAAACCTGCGGCATAAACTTCGGTTCATGCCGGAGTGAGTTCGTCGCCCACATGAATGGTTCCCTCGGCGCTCGCGGGCGTCGTCATTGCTTCGGCGCGGGTAATTTGAATATCGACAGGCGCTTCGACTTCATAGCCACGTTGTTCGAGTTCATCATCCAGACCATCGGGCAGGGAGCCGCGTGTTACTTGAAACCGTGGTGGCTGGTTGCGCGCGGCGTAAAAATTCTCGACGGCGGCAATGCGATCGGAAAAAATCATGGCGCCGGCGCAGGCGTTCGGAAATACCGAATTGACGCGGCGCGGCGGCGACGGGCTAGCGCGTAGCACCCATCCATCAAGGTGTTGGCGTTCAACCGCCGGCCATGCGGCGGCGGCGATCTGTTCAAGTCAGCGAACGTCGTCATTAGAAAGTTTGGGTGTATTGAAGATTTCAAGACCGGGCGTACCGGGCCTCATTCAAGGCACCACGACAGAATGCCTTTCTGCGCATGCAGGCGGTTTTCCGCCTCATCCCAAACGACGGACCTAGGTCCATCCATGACTTCATCGGTGACCTCTTCGCCACGATGTGCGGGCAGGCAATGCATGAACAGGGCGTCGTCTTTCGCACCGGCCATCAACTTGGCGTCCACTTGGAACGGCATCAATATTTGACGGCGCATTTCCGGGTTTTCATCGCCCATGGATACCCAGGTATCGGTGACGACTAGGTCAGCGCCATCAACGGCTTCTTCAGCGTGATCGATCTGATGAATGTCGCCGCCATGATCGGCCGCCCAGTTCAGCACGTCTTCTGACGGCTGCAGGCTGCCAGGGCAGGCCAGACGTAGCGTAAAGCCCAGCCGCACGGCGGCATGGATCCAGCTTTTCGCGACGTTGTTGCCGTCGCCGCTCCAGGTCACGACCCGGCCTTCTATGGAACCACGGTGTTCCTCATAGGTCATGATGTCGGCCATGATCTGGCATGGGTGCGAGGCATCCGTGAGGCCATTGATCACCGGCACCGTGGCGTATGCCGCCAAATCGTCCAGTTTGGCTGGATCATCGGTTCGGATCATGATCGCATCGGCGTAGCGCGACAGGACACGTGCCGTGTCAGCCGGAGTCTCTCCGCGGCCCAGCTGCGATTCCTGCTCACCCATGACGACCACCATGCCGCCCAATTGCTGCATACCGACCTGGAAGGAAACTCTGGTGCGGGTCGAGGGTTTTTCAAAAATCATCACCAGCGTTTTGCCGTCAAATGGCTTCGGGCGATCACCAGTGGTCCAGGCGGATTTCAGCTCATTGCCGCGCGCCAGGATGTCGCGAAGCGCGCCGGCCTCAAGCTTATCAAGATCCAGAAAATGCTGAGGATCGGACATATCAAGCGGCCTTTGTGGTCATTTCACCCACCGCGGCATCCAAGATCGACAACGCTTCCTCCACATGGGTGGCTTCAATGGTCAATGGCGGCACCATGCGGACAATGTTGTCGCCCGCCGGCACCGTCAATAGGCCGCCGGCCATCAACTTGCCGACCAGCGTGCCGTTCTCGCCATTCTCACCCTGACATTGCAGGCCCTGCATCAAGCCCATGCCGCGGTGGCCGGCCAGGATGTCAGGATACTTTTTGACCAAGGCGTCCAGGCCGTTTGCTAATTGCTCGGCGCGTGCCGTGACATTGTCCATGAACCCGTCGGCCAGGACGACGTCGACGACCGCGTTGCCGACCGCCATGGCCAGCGGATTGCCGCCAAAGGTTGAGCCATGGCTGCCGGCTTTCATGGCGTCCGCAACGGCTTCCGTGGCCAGCGTCGCACCGATAGGAAATCCACCGCCCAGCCCTTTCGCCGAGGCCAGGATATCGGGCGCCGCGCCTGACCATTCGTGGGCATAAAGTTTGCCCGTGCGGCCGATCCCACATTGCACTTCGTCGTACATCAACAAAATGCCGAACTCGTCGGCCACCGCGCGAAGTTCTTTGAGATAGTCTGCGTCGACGGGACGAATACCGCCTTCGCCCTGCACCGGCTCAATGACAATGCCGGCCGTCTCTGGCGTAATTGCGGCGCGCATTTCGTTCATGTTGCCGAATGCAACTTGATCGAAACCGTCAACCAGCGGCCCGAACCCGGCGGTATGTTTTTCCTGGCGACCCGAAGAGATG
>Ga0233433_10001940_pt1 | contig 18868 bp, 15 predicted proteins | sample SI_122_August201_5_FD_179868 | JGI IMG/M metagenome (GOLD analysis project Ga0233433, IMG submission 179868) | Seawater microbial communities from Saanich Inlet, British Columbia, Canada - SI_122_August2016_100_MG | ecosystem: Environmental > Aquatic > Marine > Inlet | place: Canada: British...
AACAAATCCATCTTCAAATATGGCGTCTTGAAAATCTCCATTGTTTCACCCTCATCCGCCCTGCGGCCACCTTCTCCCTGAGGGAGAAGGAATCAAGTGGGACGCGATTGACTAAGTCCCGGCCTCGAACTTGCCAAGACGTGGGCGCTCACACAGGATGTGGCGGCGCTGCCATCGCTTGGCCAAGCGCCGAAAACAGCCTCATGAGCCGCTTCCTGCATTTTCCTGTTTTGCTTCGCATTTACCTGCTATCACTCGTCGCGGGCTTGCCCTTGGCCAAGGCTGTCGAGCCGACGACGACTTTGCCGCTGCTGGTGCAACTCGAGGGCCAAGCGCTGGTTCCGTTTTTTCTCGAGCAAAAACAGGCCGGCCTTGACGGCGCTGCCCTCGGCCAAGCGATTCAACGCCAAGTCAGCCGCATCGCCGCCGAGCAGGACGCCTTGGCCAAGTGGCTCGAGGCCGATGGTGCCCGGGTAACCCGCCGCTATTCGCGGCTGGTCAATGCCCTACGGGTTCGGATTCTCCCAGAGTCGAGGGCCACTTTGGCCAAGCGGGCCAACGTGAAAAGAGTCGAGCGACTTCGGGTGTACGAACGACTGACCGCGAAAAGTGTGCCCGCCATTGGCGCAAAAACGGTGTGGGGAACACTAACCACTGGCTTCGACGGCGCGGGCATGCGCATTGCGGTAATCGACTCCGGGCTGGACTATACGCACGCCATGTTCGGCGGTGCTGGCACTAAGGAGGCGTATCAATCCAACGACGCCACAAAAATCGAGGAGGGCACGTTCCCCACCGACAAAGTCGATGGCTGGGATTTTGCCGGCAAGGATTACTCCGGGGCAGATGACGTACCGTTGCCGGACGGCGACCCACTGGATCGCTCCGGCTACGGCCACGGCACCCACGTGGCGGGCATCGTCGCCGGTGTTGGCGTGACGAAACAGGGGCGTCCGTATGAGGGCGACTATTATGCGGGGCTGGACTACTCCGAGTTCCTCCTCCGGCCCGGCGTGGCGCCGAAGGCCAAATTGTTCGCGCTGAAAATTTTCGGCGACAACGCGCTGGGCACAACGAACCTCGTCCTCGATGCACTTGAGTGGTGCGCCGACCCCAATGCCGACAACGACTTTTCCGACCGCTTGGACGTGGTCAACCTCTCGCTCGGCTCCACGCTCGGCCTCGAGGAAAAACATGAGGCCGAGGCCGAGGTGTATACCAACCTCACGCGGCTGGGCAGCGTGATCGTCTCGGGAGCCGGCAACTCTAGCAACGACAATTTCTACCTCGTTGCCGCGCCGGGCGTGGAGCGCTCCGTTATCGCCGTCGGCTCGGCAAAACTCGTCGGCAAAACGTATCGCATGGCGGCGCACAGCGCGCGCGGGCCATCGGCGCCGCACAGTCTGCTCAAGCCGGAGATCATCGCGCCGGGCGAGTTGATTCAATCGGCACGGATGGGCACCGGCACCGGCACCGCGTGGTTTAATGGCACGTCGCTGGCCGTGCCGCACGTCGCCGGAGCGGCGGCCTTGGCCATGCAGGCGCACTCCAACTGGAGCGCCACCGAGATCAAGGCTTTGCTGCTCAACACGGCCAAGCCGTTGCTGCACGAAGACGGCACGGTCTATCCCGAGTCGCTCGCCGGAGCCGGTTTTCTAGATGTGGCCCACGCGGTGACCGCGACGGTGACGGCGATGGCGGAGGGCTCCGACGGGCTGACCACGCTGTCGCTCGGCGCGCTGGCCGTGGCCAAGCCGTGGGAGGAGACGCGGCAAATCCGCGTGACCAATCACGGTGACGCCGAAGCCAAGTTCGATCTGTTCGTCGAGGAAACGGTCACGGAAACCGGATTTGGCATTGAGTTGCCGGTAAAAAAAATCACCGTCTCGGCCCAGTCGCACGAGTTGGTGCCGGTGCGTTTTCACGCCGACCCGGCGCAGTTCGATCGCACCGGAGATCCACTCACCCCGGCCAAGCTCAATGACCGCGCCCGGAGCTGGGTGTACGAGGTCAGCGGCAAGATCGTGCTGGCCAACGACACCGAGAAACTGCGCGTACCGTACCACGCCCTCGTCCGCGCCGCCGCCACGAAACACACCACCGAGAGCCGCATTGCGTTGCCGAACCGCAACCTCGTGTCGCTTGAGCTTTCGCTCGAGGGGGACTCGGCGCATCCGAAACCGCTCGTGTCGGTGTTCGAGTTGGCCGGTGTCAGCCCGCGCAATAATTTGCTCACCGACGCGGCTGACATCTCCGCCGATGTGCTGGCATTCGGCGTGGCGTCGGACTACCCGCAATCCGGATCAGTGGCGGAGACGACAGTTTATTTCGCCATCTCCAATGCCGGGCCGTGGACGAATCCGCACTCATTCCTGTACGATCCGCACCTGCAGATTGATACGAACTTTGATGGCTGGATCGACCACGAGCTGGCCAGTTGCAGCAACGGCGGTTTTATCAAAGACGACCTCACCGTGTCCGGCTACGCCGACGACGTGTTTCTCTCCATCCTCATCCGCGTGCCGCGTGCCGAGCGCGGCCTCGCCGACGTGGGCTACCTCAACGTCTTCCCGCCGGACGAGTTCGACACGGTGCCGTTCAACAACAGCGTGATGGTGCTGCCGATCCCGGCGCGCATGCTCGGTCTCGACGAGGAGAAAACGGACTTCGACTTTCGCGTGCTTACGCTCGGCGCGGAGCAGTACGGCTACCCCGAGATCGATCGCACGGAACTGATCCGCTACGACGTGACCAAGCCGGTCGTGCACTCGGCGTTCGGCATCAACGGCACCGTGATGTACGACGCCAACGAGCCGATCAAAATCGCCGTGGACCGCGGCTTGGCCAAGCGGGAAGGCCGACGACCCGCCGTGCTGCTGCTCCACCACATGAACACCGACGACCACAAACTGGACATCGTGCAACTCGACCTCGACGCGGATGACGCCGACGCCGACGGCGCGAGTGACGACGACGAACTCGCCGCCGGAACCGACCCAGCCGACCCGGACTCGGTATTCGCCATCCTGCCGGCTAGCCGGAAAACCGCGCTTGGCCCGGAGATCCGCTGGCACAGCGTAGCCGGCAAATCGTACCAAGTGCAGCGGGCCGCCTCGCTTGGCCAAGCGTTCGAGACCCTCCCCGGGTTGCTGCCAGCCACCCCGCCGCTCAATGTGTTCATCGACAAGACCGCCCCCAAGGAAGGGGAGCTTTTTTACCGAATCCTGAAACCGTGACCGGCGTCACAGCGTATGACCTTTGCCCAGCAGAAGGGCAGACTCTCTATTTTATGCAAAACCGTAACGCACTCCAGATTGACGAACAGGGGCGGATGACGCACCCTCGCCGCCTCATGTCCTTGAAAAAATTTATTTTGGGATTTGCCGCCTCGGCGGCGCTGCTCACGGCCAATGCCTCCGAAATTCCCAGCGGCGCGGTCACGCTCGAGCAGTGCATCCAACTCGCGCTCGAGAACAACCTAAGCCTCCGCATCACCAACTACCAGCCGCGCCTGGCCGCGCTGAGCCTGCAGGGGGCGTACGGTGCCTACGACCCGCGGTTCAGCCTCGGCGGCACGGATAGTTTTCGCGAGAGCAAGGGCCGCCAGAACCCGCTCGAGTTCACCATCCCCTCCAGTGAAACAGACTCGTTCCGGCACAACATCGGGTTGAACGGTGTGACGCCGTTCGGCACGCGGTACAACATCGGCCTGAACTCCTCGGAAACAATTGGCACCGACTCGCGAGATTTCCCGTTTGGCAGTTACGGCACCGGCTTTAACGCCACCATCACGCAGCCATTGCTAAAGGGGGCATGGATCGACGGCACGCGGATGAATATCAAGCTTCAAAAACAACAGGTCGAGAATTCCTCCCTCACAGTCATACGGCAAATCACGCAGACTGTGTCCAGCGTCGAGCTCGCGTACTACGCACTGATCGCCAGCCGCGAAAATGTGAAAGTTGCCGAGGAGACACTCGCGTTGACGGAGCAAAATTTCAGCAACCAAAAACGGCGAGCAGAGGTCGGCACCTTGGCCAAGTCGCAGCTTCCCCAACTAGAGGCCGAGCTTTATTCGCAAAAAGCCTCGCTGCTCTCTGTCCAGAATAACTTCGCCGACAGCGTCAACACACTGAAGCGGCTTTTGACTGACGATTTCGGGGCCGTCCTAGCCACCGAGTTGCTGCCAGTCGGTGAGCTCAACCCGGTGCAAACAGTGTTCAGCCGGAACGACAGTTGGGACAAGGCGCTCACCCAGCGACCGGAAATTCTGCAAAGCCAAATCTCGCTGGAGAACGCGGACATTCGACTGCGATACAACAAGAACCAGCTTTACCCCCAACTGGATCTGCGGGCCACTTACGGGCTTTCCGGCACCGACAGTTCCGTCGTCAAGTTTAAGGACAAGACTCCGTTTGTTGAGAGTAGAGCCTCGTTCAATGATGCCTTTCGCGATATCCGCCGAGGCGACTACCCGAACTACTCGATCGGCATTCAGTTCAGCATCCCCATCCCCAACCGCTCGGCCCGGGCCAGCTACAAGACCGCCCAAGAGCAGAAGGAACAGGCGGTGTTGCAACACAAGGAACTGGAGCAGTCCATCATGGTCGAGATCGACCGGCTCATCCGCGATGCCGAATATCGGTTTGAGCAAATTACCGTGTCACGACAGGCGCGGCTCAGCAGCGATTTGGCTCTGCAAAACCAGACGAAACGGTACAACGAGGGCGCCATCGAGAATTATCTGGTGCTGCAGGCTCAGCGCGATCTCACCAGCAGACGTTACACCGAAATCAACGCAAAGGTTCAATATCTCATCGCACTCTCCCGCCTGGCTCAGGCCGAGGGCAGCACACTCGAGAACAACAACATCAACGTCGATTTCGAGGAGGAATAATCCCTCAATCTCCCAGCGCCTGACTGTTGGGGCTATTCCAGCGTGATGACGGCCGAAACGGGTTGATGATCACTTGGGTACTGCTTACTGTTATCGTATAGCACGATCTCCGCCTCGCTGGTTTTCAACGGTCCCTTGGCCAATACCCAGTCAATCCGGCGCCCCCCCTTTCGTACCTGCCTAAAGCCGTTCATCGTGTTCCATTCGGCGTTGATCGTCTTCTTCGCTGTGAGCAGTGTGTCCGCAAAACCGCCGTCCTTGGTCAGTGTGTCATAGGCCTGGTTCATCCCGGCTGAGGCGTTGAAGTCTCCCACCAAGAGAATCGGCAATTTGGTTTTTAACGCGGCCACTTTCTTGTTTACCAGCAGAGCCGCCTTTTCGCGGGCCGGTTGTATGCGGTGGTCGAAGTGTGTGTTCCAAAAGTAGAATTCCTTTTTCGTTTTGCGATCGAGAAACCGAATCCACGTCACCATCCGCCGGTTGTTGTGCCCCCAGGTTGTCGAGGCGATCACGTTCGGCGTGTCAGACAGCCAAAAGTGGTCGTACTGCAAAATATCAAACCGCTCCGGCTTGTAAAAGATCGCCATGAACTCGCCCCTACTGCCACCGTCACGACCGGTTCCAAACCAGGTGTAGCCCGGGATCTTGGCATTGAGTTCCTTGAGTTGGTAAAACTTGCCCTCCTGTGTGCCGAAAATATCGGGGTTCGTTTTCTTGATGATGTCGGCCATGTGCGGCAGGCGATCCGGCCAGGCGTTGGGTTTGCTGTTGCTGGCATAGCGCAGATTGAACGTCATCACCTTCAGCGAATCGTCCGCGGACAAGCTTGGCTGAAGAAACAGGGCACCGATGATTGAGAGAAGCAGGGTTGCTCGCATGCGCATTGGCCTACGCGAACACTCCCCCGTCTGCAAGCGGGAAACGCCGCTTGGCCAAGTGCTACTCGGCTGCGAATTCCAGCCCGATGAACGCTGCACCAGCCCGCAGCCACAGCGGAATCGTGCCCAGACTGACCAGCGTGGTGACGATGGCCACCTGCGTGGCGACAACCGGGCTGCCGCCGTAAAGCCGGGCGATCAGAAGCGGGAAAATCGCTGAGGGCATTGCCGCCGCAACAAGCAGCACCTGCCGCAGCTCGGTCGAGCACGGCAGCCACTTGGCTAAGGCGATCATCGCCAGCGGCAACAGGCCAAGCCGCAGCACCACACTCACCCAGCACACGCGGAACGACGACCGAAAATCACACTCGGCGAAGTGATCCTTCACCATCGCGCCGATGAGCAGGATCGACATAGGGATGCCGCAGAGGCCAAGCGTCTCGATCGTTTCGTTGGCCAAGACGGGAATGTACTCGTGCAGGCCGGTGGCATTCACCACAAGCGCAGCGACTACCGTCACCACCGGCACGTTGATCGCCTTTCGCAACCCGGTGCACAGGTCGCCATGCAGCAGCATCACACCGAGCGACCACATCGCCAGCAGCGTGCCGACGTTGAACACGAAGAGCACTCCGACCGCACTCTCACCAAACAGCGAGGCAACGAGGGGGATCGGTACGAATCCGAAATTAAACACGCCGATGCTGATGGCAAACGTGCGCCCCCTGGCATCGGTATTGCCTGTGGCGAACATCCGCACCAGCCAGCCAACGGACATGCCCAGGCCGATCGTAAAAAAACCGATCACCGGCGGCAGCCAGACGTTCTCCGGCTTGAGCAGCTCCGGATTGCCGCTGATCTTGCTGAAGGCGAGGCACGGCAGAAGCACATTCACCGATACTTTGAGCAGGCTATCGTCCGCCGCCTTGGTCAACCAATCCATCCGCCGCAGCTGAAAACCAAGCAGTGCGATCAGAAAAACCGGCAACACCGCCGAGAGAACCTTAAGAAACTCAGCCATGATTCATCGCTTGGCCAAGCTAGGCGAGGATGGTTTGCGCGAGCGTCTCGAACTCGATGCGCTGGACGTGCCGCAACGGCTCGATCTCGGCCGGGTTGCCGTAGCGCACAGCCGCCTCGACGGCATCGACAAAGGCGAACGGATCCCAGTGGCCACCCGGGGCCAGGCGCTTGACCAAAGCCTCGTCGCCGGCGGTGTCGAGATAGTCGATCGCCTCGCTGGCCAGAGCGGGGAAACAGGGGTGATCGCCCACGCGGCGGAACCAATATTTTGCGTTCGGGTAATCAGGCTCGCGGCGGTGCATGATGCCGTGCAGGAAACTGCCGTCCGCCGAGCCAATATCCTGCGAAACGGTATGCGACTCGTCGAGATGATCATGCCACAGCAGCGCCGCCGCCTTGGCCAGGTCTGCCGACTCGCCGCTCAAACCAAGCGCACCCACCGCTTGGGCAAGCGCCGCGCTGGGCTGCGCTGACGACCTCACCTCCGGCCCAAGCCCCGGCAGGTTCCCGGTGTCGATTGCCTGCATAAACACCGTGAAGGCCGGGTTACTTGGCTGGCTCATTTTGTGGTTTCTCCGGCTCGGCGCTTTCCGTGACGGCATCGTTCGCTGTGAAAAGTTTGCCGACCTCCTCCACCGCCTTGTACGCCCCAATGAACATCATGCAGGAGGCGGCCAGGACCAGAAATCCCTTCCAAACAAGGCCCGGATGCAGGCGCCGATCCACCCGCGTCAGCAATAAATAAATGGACGCCAACGCCAAAAACGGCAGCAACGCTCCCTGCGCAAACGCCCCCATGAACACCAGCGTGACCGGTTTGCCGAACAGGGCGAAAATCACAAACGACAGCACCAGCAACACCACACAGCCGACTTTCACCATCGCGTGGCGCTCGTCGTCGGATGCGTACTGCCGGATGCCGAAGACCGGCACGGCATCGGCAAAAAGCCGGGCGTTGGCCGCCGTGGCGCCGAACACGGTTGAAAACAAAACGCAGAAGCAACCGACTTTGAACAACGCCGCGCCGGTAGGCCCGAAGGCGCTCTCGTACATTTTCGACAGCGTGTCAACCATGCCCGCGTCGCCGACCTCGAGGCCGGCGCTGTGCAGCGTCGCCGCGCCGAGCAGGTAAAACGCCACTGTCGCGCTCGTGTAAATGGCGCACGACACCCAGGCGTCCCAGCGCATCACGTTGAGCCAGCCCAGCGCACGGTCTAACCAGCCGACGGTGTTGTCGTTGTTGCCGGTGAACCGTGCGTAGCCTTTCTCAAGGCACCAATACGGATAATAAATCAACTCCGACGTGCCGACGCCAATGATGGCGAAGGCGCCGAACGCCGTCGAAAAATCTTTCGGCATCGAAAACTTCAGCCCGTCGGCGATGTCGCTGCCGCTGATGGCAAATTCTGTGAACTGCAGCGAACCCAGCGCCACACCGGTAAAGAGCGCGAATAGCACCACCATGCCGATGCACACACCCTCCACCAGCCGATACCTGCCCGAGAGCAGCAGCGCGATGCAGGCCAGCGCCACCGCGGCAATCAGCGCGAGATGCCAGCCGGAGTCGGCACTCACCATCAGGCTGGCGATGCCCCCCATCATTCCGGCCACCTGCATCGTCGAGCCGATGTACATGACCACCCAAAACCAAACCATCCATGAGACACGCAGTCGCGGCCCCGGCACGCTGTCCATCGCCTCGAGCGTTGTCTTGCCGTTGGTCACCGTGTAGCGGCCTAGCTCGATTTGAACAAATACCTTGATCAAACAGCCTAGGATGATGAACCACAGCATAGTGAAACCGACCTCGGAAGCTAGCGCTGGCGTGGCGATCAATTCGCCGGAGCCGACGATGGTCGCGGTGATGATCAGCCCCGGGCCGAGGTGCCTAATGATTCCCCGGAGGGTGGTGGGTGCGGGTTTGGTTTCCATCGGTTTAGGTTACGCTTGGTCAGGCGGCTCAGTCGAGCTTGGCCGGTTTCAAAACAATTTTGCGAATGGCCACCGGGCCGTGATCGCCCTGCAGCATCAGCGGGCCGGTCGGCTTTTCGTCGCTGAATGCCGCCCCGCGCGTCGGGCCGGTCACCTCGACGTTGTGGTGGATCAACTGACCGTTGTGGATCACTTTGACAAACTGGGCGTTCTCGATTTTTTTGCCGCTCTCGTCGAAGCGCGGCGCGCGGAACGTGATGATAAACTTCTGCCACTCGCCCGGCGGCTTGCTGGCGTTCATGATCGGCGCGGCACCCTCGAAACCGTTGCCGTTGGCCCAGCGCTGGTAGATGCCGCCGTTGTCGCCGTGGGTCAACTTGGCCTTCCCGTGGCTGTCGAGAATCTGAATCTCGTATCGGCCCTGAAAATAAATCCCGGAGTTCGAGTCTTGCGGCACCATAAACTCGATGGCCACCATCACATCGCCGTGCTCGTGTTTGCTGAACACGTTGCCAGTGCGGCCCTTGTCACCATTGACAAGCACGCCCTTGCCCTCAGCCAGCGTGAATGCCTTCGGGTTTTCCGGCGATGGCGCGGCGTTGCGCACCAACTTCCAGTCACCCAGCGGCGAGCGCCAACCGGCGAGCGACTTGCCGTTGCTGATGATGATGCTCGTCTTGAGCGGGGGCGGGGGCGGGGCCAATTGCGCCCGCGTCTGGTCAAGCGCGAGCAGGCCGCCCAAAAGCAGCAGGCCGCTCCTAGCCCAGCGCGATGGTTCGCTTGTGATGTCAAAAAAACTCATGCGGCTTCGGGACGGGATAGTATCGGGACAGCCGTCCAGCCGCAAAGCTATTCACCCTGCCAAGCGTTGTGGCGGGCCTTTTGGCATCACTGCTGCTTTTGTTTTTTTGAAAATTTGGCTTGCAAAGGCAGCGTCAAAAAATAGCCTCTGCTCCAGCCCCGTCCTGTGACGGGCAATTCACTTAGACTATATGATAAACCATAGCATCGGGGGCACGCTTTGAGTCGCCCCAAAGGAGGAAGGCGCCCGTATCGGGCACCACGGACGCGAGTAAACGGCAGGATTCGAGCCCGGGAGGTTCGGCTCCTTATGGATGATGGACAGCAACTGGGTGTGTTTTCCCTTCAGGACGCCATGCGGAAAGCCAAGGAAATGCGGCTGGACTTGGTGGAGATTTCACCCAACGCCAGCCCGCCCGTTTGCCGGATAACGGACTACGGGAAATATTCCTACGAGCAGAAGAAACTTCGCAAGGAGCAGAAAAAAGCCACCGTCACGGTCAAGATCAAGGAGATCCAGCTGCGCCCGAACATTGATCCGCACGATTTCACCTTCAAGCTGAACCACGCGATCGACTTCCTCTGTGAAGGGATGAAAGTCAAAGTGATCCTGCGTTTCCGGGGCAAGGAACTTCGCACGAAACACATCGGCGTGCAGACCATCGAGGCGTTCATCGAGAAGATCAAGCCGTGGGGAAGTTGTGACACCAAGCCGCGCGAAGCCGGCAGAAGCGTCATCGTCCTCATCAACCCGCAGCCCAAGGACCAACGGGCGCCTCACCCGAATCCCGAGGAGCGCGCCGTGGAAGTAGACTACGACGAAATCCGGCACGTCGAGGGTGCGGACATCAAAAAGCCCAACAACAGTTTTCGCAAACAGGCAATCGACAGCGCCAAGCTCCCGGCGAAAACCTAACCTGGCAACACGCCGCGTTTCTCGAGCATCTCCGCCATCACGCGGTCCATCATCAACTCCGCCAACGGCTGGGTGGCGTCGTCGAGATTGCCGTTGGCTTCCTTCAGCTCTGCAGCCGTCACTGCTTCGTCCCGCCCACGCTTGGCCAACAGCGACTCCACCGCAGCCAGCGCCGACTCGATCGCCCCACGCTGATCATCCGCTAACTCACCGCCGAGCGACTCCAGCCCCTTGCGCGTGGCGGTCAACGTCTGCTCGGCGCGCAGCTTGGCCTCGATCCAGCGCCGTTCCTCGATGTCGTCGAACGCGTGCTCGACGGATTCCTCGATCATTTGCTGCACTTCGGCGTCATCGACCTCCACGGCGGAAGCCATCTCGACGAGCTTCTCGTTGCCGGTTTTGATGTCTCGCGCGAGCACATGCAAAATGCCATCGGCGTCGATCTCGAACTGCACGCCCACCTTGGCCACGCCCGTGGGCTGCGGCTCGAACTCGAGCGTGAACCGCCCCAGGCTCCAGTTGTCCGCCGCCTTTTCACGCTCACCCTGCAGCACGTGGATGAGCACCTCCTTTTGGTAGTCGGCCACCGTCGTGAACGCCTCGCCACGCTTCACTGGGATCGTCGTGTTGCGTGGGATGAGCACGTTCATCAACCCGCCGAACGTCTCGATGCCCAGCGAAAGCGGCGTCACGTCGAGCAACAGCATGCCGCTGAAGTCGCCGGACAAAATCCCCGCCTGAATCGCCGCGCCCAGCGCGATCGCCTCGTCCGGATTCTGCGACGTGTTCAACTCCGGCCCGCCGCCGCCGCACCCAAACACTCCCGAGGCAAACTCACGTACGAGCGGCATCCGCGTCTGTCCGCCGACAAGGATCACCTGATCGAGATCGCCGCTGGCCAGGTCGGCGTCGGCGAGCGCCTTGAGGCAATACTCGCGCGAGCGCGCCACGACCGGCTTGGCCAAGCGCTCGAGCTGTTCGCGCGTCAGCGTGTATTCAAAACTAAACTCCGGCGCTAAAAACGGCAGCGCGATGGCAACATCGTTTTCCGTGGACAACCGCGCCTTAGCCTCCTCCGCCGCCTCGGCCAAGCGCGCCCAAATCGCCGGGTCGGTGGCGGCGCTTGGCCCACCCGCTTGGCCAATCTGCTCCGCCAAATGCTCGATCAGCACGCGGTCGATATCGTCGCCGCCCAGCCGCGTGTTGCCGCAGGTGGCCAGCACTTGAAACACGCCCTCGTTCAACTCGAGAATCGAGAGGTCGAACGTCCCGCCGCCGAAATCGTACACAGCTACTTTCGATTTTTCCTTCAGCGAACCCAGCCCGTAGGCCAGCGCGGCGGCGGTCGGCTCGTTAATGATGCGCTCGACTCGCAGCCCGGCCAGCTCGCCGGCATTGCGCGTGGCGTTGCGCTGGGCGTCGTTGAAATAGGCCGGCACCGTGATAACAGCCGCCTCAGGCCGATCAATCATCCCCTCGGCAGCAATCGTCCGAAGCGCCTTGAGAATCTCGGCGGACAACTCCTCCGGCGACCAGTCGCGACCGTGCAGCGGCACCGCCACCGGCCCGCTGCCCTCGGCGCGAATGGCGTACGCCGACGCAGCGACGATTGAATCCACCTCGTCGCCCCGGCGTCCCATGAACCGTTTGATGGACGTGACCGTCATCTCCGGGTGCGCCACCCGCCCGCGCTTGGCCTCCCAGCCGACCACCGGTTCGCCGGCCGCCGAGACGCGCACCACCGACGGCGTCAGCCGCCGCCCCTGGCCGTCTGCCAGCACCAGCGGAATGCCGGACTCCACAATCGCCACCAGCGAGTTGGTCGTGCCAAGGTCAATGCCAATAATCTTACCCACCGCCCAAAACCTGCCACGCCGCCACCGCCCCGGCACGCCAATTCACTCGCCTCCGCTCTTGCATCAATGCCGATTAACCAAGCGGCTCAGCGCGTCGAAGGCCTTTCCGTTCGACGGCATTACTTGTCAATAACAAGAGCTGACCCCTTCACCTTCACTCAACAGAGGCGAGTTGGATAAACCGGGAGTTGTGCTTTTTCTCCAGCCGCTTGGCGGTCTCTGCGATCCGTTTGCCGATCCGTCACTTCGCCACATACACGAGGCCGCGCTGACCTAAGTTTGCGCACGATTTCCCGGACCGGCTTTTTCTGCAGAACGTGCAGCCGCACTTGCTCCAGGGCCATCGTCAACAGGTTGCGCGTCCATTCCTTATCCCAGATTTCCCTGAACAAGTCGTCAAAGTCGTTGGGTTCGCCCGGCAAGCTTCCATCGTTTTTTGGGTGTTTTTTCTTTATTGTTTTGGAAGGCTCCAAAAACAGCTTTAAACTGCCCATCTCCTTAATGAGCGTTCTTTGTCTGTCGAGTCTTACAAATTTTCTTGAACTTCTTTTCGAGAAGGAAGCCGTTTTCTCTGTTTTACTGAGTTTTTTGGCGTTTATTTGCGGTTTTAAAAACTGAAAAAAAAGTCTTGATTTAAAAAATCGATGCTAGATTGTAGAATTTCACTCTATCCAATAAGTAACAAGTAAAGGAAAAGCCTGAATCCAAAAAAACATGCAAACAGGGCAAGAAATGAAAAAGATATCACTAACCGTCGTGGTTGCGCTGCTTTGCGGTTGCGCCAGTTACACAAAACAAACCGAACAGTTCAAAGCTCAGTGGATTGCCGGAAATACCGAGGTAGCTGCGCAAATCGCCACTGATGAGGCGGAATCCCGTGCGGATAGTAGGGATGCTATTGTCTGGCGATTGGAACAAGGCGCTGCCTTGAGGGCGGACCGCAAGCCCATGGAGAGTAACGTGGCATTTGATGAGGCTGAACCAAAAATTAAATATTATCGCGAAGATGCGGCAAGGGTTCGAGCATCGAAGGAGGCGGTAAGTGCGGTGACCAATCTGGCTGCTGTGCCCTATGAGGGTTATGGGTATGATCGGGTTATGCTTCATACCTATAAGGCCCTCAATTATCTGCAGCTTGGAGAAAAGGATGCAGCACGGGTTGAATTCAAGAGGGCTGAGAATGCACAGACGAATGAACTGGAACGAAATGCAAAACGTTTGGAAGCGGCTAGGGAGACGAAGCAAAACTCAATATTATCAAACGTAAGTCCAGACGCGAAAATTCAGGATGAATTAACTGATTTGGAGCCCAGAATTGATGAGGATTATGGTGATTTCGGCAATCCTTTCTACGATTTTATGCATGCTCTATATCTTTGGACACAAGATAATTCTGAGAATGCCCTTGTTTCCCTGCGACGCATCAACTCAACAGTCGGTGGGCTTCAGTTCCTTGAAGACGAAATTAAATTGGTCAACGATGTCCTAGCTGGAAAAAGTTCTCCGCATTTAACATATGTCGTTTATGAATCCGGTTTGGCTCCATTGCGTGAAGAAAAAACAATAGGACCTTTTCCCATCCCGGCGGGTACGGATGAGGATGGCAATCCCATTGTAATCACTTTTCATGCTGCATTACCCAAATTATCATTCCGAGGAGAACCGTCATCTATGACCGTTAGAGTTGGGGAATCTTCATTTTCTTCCACTAGGCTCTGCAATATGGATGCTGTTGTTGCCCGGGAATTCAAATCCGAACAACCGGGTGTAATTGCACGAAGTATGGTATCCGCGGCCTTAAAGGCTGTTGCATCTTATGAAGCACAAAAGCGAGCGGGAGATGTCGGCATGATAGCTGGTTTGCTTTATCAGACAGCCTCTACCCAGGCTGATCTTCGTACTTGGACATCGTTGCCCAAGGAATTTCATGTGTGCCGAGTCACTACACCAACCGACAGGGCAATTGGCATCTCCACAAGCCGCGGGGGGAGCACAAATGTGACAATCATTGACGGGTTGGTCAATATTGTCTATATTAAGGATTTCGGCCCGAACACACTGCTCAAGGTCGACCAATTTAAACTGAAATGAAATTACTGGAATTAGCGATGTCGAGGCGGGGAGGTGTCGTGGTTTTGACCGGGCTGTTGTTTTGTATTGGCCTTTGTGCCTGTACGACCTCGGGCGGAATCACTCGCGCCCAAATCGAACAGGACAAACGGGTGGTTCTTGCCGGCCCTGCAAAAATGAAAATTAGCATCGCTTCGGTTCATACTCGTTTCAATAACGGATTGTTGGAAGTACAGCTCAATGGATTGAACAAAAGTTTCAGAGACATCCAACTGCACTACAAGATTGATTGGCTGGATGAGGCCGGTTTTCAGGTGGCGACACCAAATTCAGCTTGGTTGATGAAACGGATTACAGGGAAGGAACCATTTCAATTATCCGCACTGGCCCAATCTCCCAAGATCAAGAATTTCAAGTTTTTCCTAAAATAATTGTAATAATGACTAAACAAATAAAAATAACTATGGTTAAAATAATAAATATCTGCTCTCCGTTTTGCATCTCTGCAGCACTGCTTTCCGGTTGCGCCTCAACCGCAACCTATGTGGAGCCGGGCAGCGGTAGGGGGATTGTCAGCGTGGATCAGATCAACACACAGGACTGGATCAACGCTGCTGAAAAACTCACCAATTCGCTTTTACAATCGGGGGTTTTAAACCGGGATGATGGGAAACGGTTTGTTCTGATGATCGGAAGGGTAAGAAACAACACAACGGAGCATATTGACACTGGCAACTTGGTTAAAAGTATTCGAATTTCGCTAAACAAAAGCGGCAAGGTTTTGACGACAACGGCAGTCGGGTTGGGTGGCCCTGAAGATGCCTCATCGCAGGCGGTACGCGAGTTACGAGCCTCCAAGGAGTTTAATCAGGCTACTGTTATAGGGGAAGGGAAAATGATTGCGCCCGATTACAGCTTGTCTGGAAAAATAACACAGCGAATTGTTCGCGCAGGAAGAACCAAGCAATCAGACTACAGGTTTCAGTTGTCATTGACCGATCTAAGAACAGGATTGGCCTTTTGGGAGGATGAACACGTAATTGTAAAACAAGGCAAACGAGCATCGGTTGGTTTTTAAATAAATCTAAAGTCAAAACAGCAATGAAGAAGAAATACTTGAAACGATTGATTGGTGGCTTGGCGTTGGTTGCTTCATTGCAAACTGCCATCGCAGAAAATGACACACCAGATGAATCGGAGGAAAAAGAGTTTTCCAAACCAGAACACATGTTTCCCCTTGCAGAGGAATTGTCAGGAAGCAAGATTGAACAATTCCGTGATGAATATTTGAAAAAACGGGGTTGGGGGGTTGGCTTCAATGCGGATAACCCGGGCGGCGCTTACATCGGTTGGGGAACAGCGGACATTCACCTTGGCAGTGGTGATCTGAAATTTGGCCAAGCGAGGATCATGGCTTTTCAAAAAGCACTGATGGACGCTGTTGGTGGGTTTGCCAAGGACAGCAAAAGAACTACTATGACCAAAACAGCTTCCAGAATTTTTCAGGACGACAGCGATTTCAACTCGGAAAAGTTTGAGGCTCAAGATGATCAATCCAGATTGGATAAGATTGTCGACAAGACACTGAAATTGACGGATGCCAAGCTGGATTCTGAATTGATGGAGTTGGGTGTTGATCCGGAGGAATTCAAGTCAAAGCCACCCGTGCAGAGGCAAAAGATGCTGGAGGATTCGATTTCCAGAGAGATCGTTGTCCAATCCATAAAATCCACTTCCGGAATCAGACCACTCGCGTCTTGGGAGGACACAGGACAGGTCGGAGTTCTTGTTGTCAGCAGCGACAAGATGCGAAAAATCGCACAAGGTATGGCGTCAGGCAGGATGGTGGCTTCACTCAAAAGCCCTCCTAAACAAAACGTGAAGCAGCAAATTGCTAAAATGACCCCCAACGGAGCCAAGGATTACATTGACATACATGGCGTCCGGATAATGACGGATGAAAACGGGAACCGGGCGGTGGTCGGTTTTGGGCAATGGTCGCCAGCTATTACACGCAACGATTCAAAGTTGCGAAGAAAAATTTCCACCAAAGCGGCCAGAGACATCGCGAGGAACAATGCTGATGGTTTTATTTCTGACTTTGTAAACAGCACCGTCGTCGTGAATGACCGTCAAAAACTGGTAAGCAATGCAGAAGTCAACCGCGTGATATCAGGCGGGGAAATTGAAGAAGTGGAATCCGCCGATATTGGTGCCATGTTGGACAAACTGGTGAAACAATCCGGAAGTTCCAAACTCGAAGGAGTATCAACGGTTACAACTTGGACTGCCAATCACCCTGTAACCGGTCATTTGATTGTCGGGCATGTGCTCATGTGGAGTCCCTCAACACGGGATGCGGCCAGGGGAAAGTTTCCAAAGCCCCAGAAAATCGCAGCCGGCAAAAAAGCCAAGCTCGGTAAGGACACTATTCGTCAAAGTCCTGACTTTGACGAGGACGCGGATTTTTGATGATGAAAACTAGGATTTCGCTGTTATTTGCTGGGATGGTGTTACTGCCTTCACTTCAGGCCGCCAGCAAGCTCGTCGAAAAACAGGTCACTGGGCGCGGTTTATCCCGTCAGGAAGCTGTTTTTGACGGCTTGGTGGAAGCCGTTCAACAAGTTCGTGGGCTCTCTGTTGAATCCCGACGCCAATTCACAAGCACGCTCAAGGAGTATACCGAACGGTCGCCGGGCAAACCGTCAGTGGACTTGAGCAAGGCTGAAGTTGGGCAGTCCAACAATCTGGAATCTAAAACCAGTGGCTACGTCAAATCCTACGAAGTTTTGAACTTGGCCAAGCTGCCGGACGGCACAGGCTGGGAAGCTGAGTTATTGGTGAGGATACCCGTCCTCAAGAAACTTGGCCAAGACAAGTCAAACCTCAGGACGGTGGCCTTGACGCCGTTCCGGACGAACAAGGCAACTTTCGACTTGGGCTATTCTAAGGTGAACTCCCCGACTGTCGCCGGGCAACTCGAGCAGAAAATCACAGTGCAACTCACCCAGTCACGGCGGTTTCGAATTTTGGACCGGAAATACATCCAGGAAATTCAAGGGGAAAAATCGTTGTTAAAAGAAGGGCAGGTTCCGGTCGAGGAAATGGTGCGGCTTGGCCAACGGTTGGGCGCGGATTATCTGGTTGTCGGAACCCTGCAAGAATGCAAACTGGAACTGATCCCCTACGAAATCCAGTTGACTGGCGAAAAGGGGGTCAATGCCCAAGCAAGCCTGATCGCCGATTATCGACTGCTGGGAGTGGCCCAGCAGGACGTCAAGTGGGCCAATACAATCAACCTCTATTTGGACGACCGGCAAATCAGTTCGCTGGAGCTCGGCGGCGACGCCACTCAAGTTTTGGAGGTCATGCTGAATACGGTCGGCGAACAGGTTGCCTCTGAGATTCTGGAGGTGATTTACCCGTTGAAAGTGCTCAAAGCTTCATCGGCAAGCCAAGTTTACCTGAACCAGGGGGGAGTACGGGTTGAGGAGCGGCAGAGATATGGGATTTACACAGACGGCGAAGAACTGACTGATCCCGACACCGGGCTGACAATCAAAGTGGACGGCCAAAGGGTCGCTGTAATTGAAATCACACAGGTGACGCCGAAATATTCTGTGGGCAGAATAATAGAGGGAGAATCAACGGCAATCAATATCGGTGCCATTTGTCGTAAAACGCGGCAGAAGCAGACCAACCCTCCACTACAATCCAATCCGGATTCAAACGCCTCAAAAAACACAGGAGGCGTAAAAGTGAATTTCTGAAAGTTTCAGAAAACAACGCCCGCCAGGCGTGGTTTGCTTCCAACAATTAGGTAGTCCGAGTTTGCCTTCCAACTTTCGCTGACCGACCTCAAGACCGGCCTGGCCGTCTGGGAGGAGGAAAAGCTCATCGTCAAGCAGGGCTCCCGCGCAGCCGTCAGCTGTTAGGCCAGGCGCTTGGCCAAACGCAAAAAACTTTCCGAAACCCCAGATCGCGGTGATACTCCGCGTGCCTTTGGGGCATAATTATGGATTGGCATTTCCGCTCACGCTCACACCACTGCGACGACTGCGAAACCGCGTTCGAGGACAAGCAACCGTACCACACTATTCTCTTTCGTGGCATGGGGAGCCTCGAACGCCGAGACATCTGCCCCGGTTGCTGGGAGCAAAAACACAAGACTGAGCCTGGCGCGATGGGCGGCTATATCTCCCATTGGCAGGGCGTTTACGAGGTGCCACCGCCACCGCCACCGGAAGCGATTCAAAAGGATAACGCCGAGACCCTGCTCAAGAAATTGATCGAGCAAAACGACCCCGAACACACGGAGGCCTGCTTCATTCTCGCCGTGATGCTTGAGCGCAAGCGCGTCATCAAAAATAAAGATCAGGTTCGCAACGAGGACGGCGGCCGCATGTTGATCTACGAGCATGCCAAGTCCGGCGACGTCTTCACCATCCTCGATCCCGCGCTGAAGTTGGCCGAGCTGGGGGACGTGCAGGCCAAG
>Ga0233433_10001942_pt1 | contig 18804 bp, 20 predicted proteins | sample SI_122_August201_5_FD_179868 | JGI IMG/M metagenome (GOLD analysis project Ga0233433, IMG submission 179868) | Seawater microbial communities from Saanich Inlet, British Columbia, Canada - SI_122_August2016_100_MG | ecosystem: Environmental > Aquatic > Marine > Inlet | place: Canada: British...
TATGTGTCTGCAATTATAAAATGTAACTATAACTGGCCACAATCCTTCTGCATACAAGGCAGATAGAGTTTATGGTAATATTACATTCAACATAATTAGTAAATGTCATAGGAATATGAATATGAAACGCAGAGATTTCGCCAAATACCTTACCGCTGCAGTACCGGCACTGACGAGCGTTCCAACCAGTCTATTAGCTGCTGACTCCTGGAGCTTAACTGCTGATCTTACTGAATCATGCAGCTGTGCCATTCCTTGCCCCTGTAATTTCGGACTACCTACTGATAAAAAATGTGAAGGCTCCCGACTAATTGAAATCGTATCCGGGCAAATTAACGAGATAGATCTAGCTGGTATAAAGTTCGTCGCAACGTTCGAAATGCGAAAATGGGCAAAAATTTATGTTGATGACTCAATGTCAGATGCCCAAAATGAGGCGTTTGAAGCAATCCTTCCAGTTGCTTTCGGCGGATTCAAAAAATTGGCTAAAAAAGATGTGACTCGAGTCCCTTTAACTATTGAGAGAAGTGCCAAAAAAATTCGCTTCTCTGTCCCAGAATCTACGGTAGAAATCCAAAAATTCAAAGGTCTTAATGGTGCTTCGGTCAATATAAGCGGATTACCAAAACCAAGTATGCGGGATTATGTCCAATATGAGTCTCTAGTGCACAAACATAAAAGTAATACTTCAAACTGGTCTCACGTCAAGACCAATGGCTTCACCTCTAGAATGATAGTGCACGGGTCTTAACAAGGCGAATGTTGCAATACAATATTTATAAGGAAAACTAGCATTGACTAAAGTAGTAAGATTTAACACGATTGGTGGACCAGAAGTTCTTGAAATCCTAGAAGAAGAATTAAGGTCGCCGCAAGAAAACGAAGTGCTTGTGGATATAAAGGCAGCAGGACTTAACCGCGCTGAATACCTTTATATGCAAGGCTTATACTTGGTAGAACCTAAACTTCCTTCCCGAATTGGCGTAGAAGGTGCTGGAATCATTGAAGCTATCGGACCAGGAGTGAAAAACTTTCAAGTTGGACAAGAAGTTTCGATCACCCCAAATATGTCGCCAGCAGAGTATGGTGTAATTGGTGAGAAAGCCATTATCCCAATTCAAGCTTTAGCTCCCAAATCTCCCGATACCAGTTTTGAAGAGGCGGCTGCAATTTGGATGGCCTTTCCCACAGCATATGGGGGACTAGTTGAGGTTGGTGGTTTAAAACCTGGCGCAGCTCAATATGTAGTGATATCTGCTGCCAGTTCAAGTGTCGGTATCCCAGCCATACAGATAGCGAAAGCTCATGGCGCTACTGTAATAGCAACCTCTAGAGATTTTTCAAAAAAAGATGCATTAGTAGACGCCGGTGCTGATCACGTGATAGCAACCAGCCAGGAAGATTTCGCTGCCAGAGTAATGGAGATTACCGATGGTCATGGTTTTGATATCGCGTTTGATCCTATTGGTGGACCGTTTTTAGAAGTTCTAGCTGACGGCGCCGCAATTGAGGCTTCAATTGTGGTTTATGGCGCTCTAGCGATGTCAGACACCGCTTTTCCTCTATTCCCAGCGATAGGGAAAGGTTTGCGAGTGTGCGGATTTCATCTCGTCTACAACTTATTCGACCATGCCGATCGCACCGAGCGTGCTATGAAACATCTCGGTGAAAACTTAGCCAATGGAACCTACAAACCGATTATAGATAAAGTGTTCTCTCTCACTGAAGTTTCTAAAGCTTATGAACATATGGCCGCTGGGAGGCAAATAGGAAAGATTATTGTCAGTGGTAGTTAGATCGATTCTAACTCTCTACTGAAGGGGCTCTAAAGAAAAAAGCTTGGTTGAAAGGCAATCCAAAAATTGCTGCGTGTCCCCACCAAAACTCTCAAGTTCCGCCGGATTCATAACCATTTCATAATTATTCCCATGGGCTAGAACTACACATGGAAGACGATCTTTTGTATATATGGACAGAGTCCCGGATTGTTCATTTCTATGCAAAATATCAAAAGAAATTTGCGTCTCCTTTAGGAAATTCTGCCATTCTGCCTTACCTTTCCAGGCAGGGCCGTGGGTAATATCACACAATGCACAGTCAGCGCGGCCGGAAAGTTTTCCCACAAAATACTTCAACTCTCCTATAAATCCGGAGTCGGCGTTGTAAACGCAAAACACTTGGGAACCGCCTAAGGGGGCAGACATTTCGGATATTTAACAAAAAGAAACATCAGCGCATTCATATACTTAAATCCAGTAAATTATAATCTTTTAGACTCTCAAGAGAATCGATACTCCAAATATCCCTTGTCTTCCGCCCTACAAACGGCTCATAACAAAAGCTATCCTCTTTAGGAAATCGTTTTCTACGCGCGTCAATAGCAAGCATGATGACTCGAGATCTGTCTTCTATTCGCTTCGCATCGTAAATTGCCTCCGCATTATGGACGCCCCCAGCTTTTACCCCAAGTACGGAAGATTTTCGATGAAAACCAAAATTGACCGTCACGCGAGCGCTGTCTCCTGTATTAGCAAAAGATCCGTGAACTAGTTGACGATTCGACATCACGACGTCACCGGGTGCACAAATCATCGGAACGGCACTACTTAAATATGGACTTCCCTCAGCTTCAACTAAGTTCTTAATATTTATCTTGCCCAACTTGTGTGTGCCTGGCACCACCCAAACCCCATTTCTTGCAGTGCTTCCATATAATTGCGCCATAAAGTTAAATCCGTGAGTACCCTCATCTAGCTTATCACTGTCCCAATGAGTCAAACCATCTTGATGCCATGCGACAGAGGCGCCAATACCGGGTTTTTTAATAAATAAAGCCTCGTTAAAAGGCGTGAAATCTTCTCCGTTTATTGCAGCTGCGACCCGCAGCAGTTGAGGGTGGCCATATGTCCGAAGGCAAGCATGGGAGAATTGTAACGAGCCTAATACAAGGAAGATCGCTTTTTCGGGGGTATGAGGTTGAGGACATGGCTCAGGCATTTTGACGGGATGCCTTCCACCTGCTGCAGGTGTTCCACCAAATGGGTCGGACAGTGGAGCAGCCCAGAAAAAAGTAGGCGCTTTACAGCCGACCCCTAATGCTTTTTGTCCGAATTGATTTAATTCAGAACTTTCCGCCACTGGAGCTCGTTCAAGCATAGACTCAATATCTAAATGGAGTTCATTAAGCTCATCGGTCTTTAAGACAGATTGGAATACATAAAACCCATAACGCGAATAGGCCTCACAGATATGCTGGCTTAGTCTACCATCACTCCTAAATTTGATTGGACCGCGATTACCTAAAGCGAGAGCTTTACGCTCTCCCCTTATGAAATAATTTTCCACAAGCGCAACCTCCCACAAGATGAAAACTCTGAATAGGCTTCTTGCTACTTTACAAGTAAACTTGTCGGATTCCAAAAATATGTCAAGTTTTATACCCGATGGACGAAAAAGTTAATTCTCAAAAACATCAGTCACTCTTAAAAAGGGCTATGCGAAATTTTGCGAAAGTCTTCAGTGGCAAAGCTATTGGGGCAATATCTGCCCTAGCGTATCTAGCATTAGCAGCTCAAGGCTTAGGAACGCACGACTTTGGTCTGATTGTTCTAATTCACTCATATATGCTTCTTTTTACGAGGATAATTTCATTTAAATCTCATAATATTATTGTTAAATATGGTGCTGACTATATAAATTCTAAGAATTTTTGTGACTTTCAAAAGCTAGTCAAATTTACATTTTGTCTTGATTTCTCAAGCGCTATATTTGGCACCATGGCTGGAATATTGATAATGCAACTCTTCGGCACGTACTTTGGAATCCCAGCTGAAGCCCTTTTTGTGGCATCACTCTATTGCTTTCTCAGCGTAACAAACATTAACGACACTACATCAGGTTTACTGCGGCTATTTGATCGCTTTGATCTTATCGCGATCCAAAGTCTCGTTGAGCCGACTATTCGATTAGTTGGTGTTGGACTCACTTTCTATCTGGATGGCGCTTGGCAAATGTATTTACTCGTCTGGTTTATCGCACGTATCGGGGGCTCGTTAACAATGTTCATCAGCGCCTTCAATCAATTGCGTCGGCAAAATCTTCTCAGAATTTTCGATTGGCAGTTCGTTGGCCTCTCACAACCACATCAGGGTCTTTGGCCCTTCGCATGGTCATCTAACCTTCATGGGACCGTTAATTCAGTAGGAATACAGATCGTGACACTAGCCATAGGCAGCACATTAGGCCCTGCCGGCGCCGCACTTTATAAAGTGGCTCAAGAGATTGCCGAAGTGACCATAAAAGCAGCAGCTGTTTTCAATACAGCGCTTTACCCCGAGTTGGCTAAACTTGTCAGTGAAAGCGGAGAAAGATCGCGGATAAAAACCATTATCAATCGATCAGGGAAGATCGGATGCCTCATCGGAATAGCATTTACATTATTACTTATGCTATCGGGAGAAACAGTGCTGCAAATGATTTTCGGTCCTGACTTTATAGAGGCTTACCCTGTCCTCATACTCCTGGCTATTGGTAGCACTATAGCTCTAATCACATTCCCGCACGAATCAGCTCTTTACTCTGTAGGTAAGCCTGAAACAGCACTACTTATCAAGCTTATTTCATCAACTATTCAAATCTTGGCACTTTTAGTGTTGTTGGGTCAATATGGTATAGGCGGCGCTGGGTATGCCACTATTACTGCGAATAGCGTTAGTACGGCTTTACTTCTGGTGCTTACACGACGTGTTTTAAAGTATCATTAAGAGAATAGAATCCCTTTATAGTTTATTCTCAACCGGCTAGGCGATTCATTTTTTTATGCTTAAGAACTTTCATTTTATTGGGGCAAAACATTGGATCGGATAGGCTTTTTACTTAATCACTATGATGCGCACCAGGTACCACACATTGTCCCTTATGCATTTAAATTGTCGCAATTATATCCTGAAATCGAAGTCACTATATTAACTTCAACTATCGAACAAAAAGAGTTCGCTAAAGAAATCGGGGCTAGATTTCCAAAGCATACATGTAATTTCGTAGATATTAATGCATCTTTAGCATTCGAATTGATGGATCCTCTTTTGTCCCAATTTATTTTTATGCGCAAAAGTGCCGTGCTGAGAAAAAACATCAAGCTCTTATCTGATTTTGACTCCCTAGTTGTCCCTGAAGTTACCAGTCTTTCTTTGAAAAAATATAATTCTTTTGTGAAAACAAAACTGGTATTTACTGGGCATGGTGCTGGAGACAACCAGAATATTGGCTCTTTTGACAGTCGACTTTCTGAATTCTCGCTTTGTTTATTACCTGGAAAAAAATATGCTGAAGGTCTTAGCAAACGAGGGTTTGTGACGGCAGAAAACTATGCGATTGCGGGCTATCCTAAGTTTGAAGCCGTCGCTCCTATAAACGAGAGGAAAGCACTATTCGAAAATAAAAATCCCGTTATAATTTATAATCCTCATCATCACCCCAACTATTCTTCATGGCCAGCGCTTGGTGAAAAAATTCTAGATTTTTTTTATACGAACAAAAACTATAATTTAATATTTGCGCCACATGTCTTGCTTTTTAAAAGAAAGTGGGGGAAAGGCTTCAAGCTTTCAAAAAAATATACTAACAGTGACAATATTATTATTGATGAAGGCAGTCGACGCTCGATTGATATGTCATATATGAATGCGGCGGACATTTACTTCGGCGACTGCAGCAGTCAAGTCTATGAGTATCTTTTAAAACCACGACCTTGCGTATTTTTTGATACCCTACCAAGAGAACCTAACTCGGAACTCCCTTACTCTTGTTGGAATTTTGGCCTCGTCACTAAAACAACCGATGATCTTGAACAAATTATTATATCCGCTCGTGAGTCACATGATAAATTTTCTTCCATACAACGGGAGTCATTCAGACATACCTTTGCAACTACTGAGATCAGTCCATCTGAGCGCGGGGCGCATCTTATTGCCGAATTCACACGCAAGGGAACGATAGATAAAAAATGGCAATAAAGACATTCATTGATCCACATTTATTAGCCATAGACAATATCGGATTTCATGCCGTAAAGTATAGCTAACACTTCCTCTTTCTCACGCTGCTGAACCCCGCTTTTATCTAGCGCTAATAGAGCGTCGTCCAGTACTGCAACAAACTCATCATTGCTAATGTTCATGCCTCGATGCGCCGCGACCATGTCTTGGCCGACATAATTGTTTGGCCCGCCAGTACCGGTAATAAAAAAAGTGGCGACTGAGTTTTTTACAGCAACTGGATCAGAATTCGCGTAACGTGCAGAGATATTAGGGTTCTCCATATGGATATCAGTAAGATCACTCGCGATCTTAGTAATGCCTTTCGTCCCCCCTAATCTTTCGTACAAGGATTTCATCATTACCTATTCTCCTGTTATTCATTATATGAAAATGCACATTTCTTCTATGCAACATATCAATTGATAATGTGTACTAAGCCACCTTGGCAGTCAATACTTGTAAATCGGCAAAATAGAAACTAAAGTTTAGAATCAATGGAGGAGAAATGAAATGATAGGAATTATGCTTATTTATGTAGGCGCTGTGCTTCTTGTTAACGGGATGGGCGGACTTGGACGTATCGATGCAAAATCTGCAGCAGTTCTTAATTTCATGGTTGGCTCGCTGGGAGTTGTTGTCAGTCTTCTACATCTAGTTAGAGCAGAGTCACCTGTAGAATATTTTACAGTTGCTACATTGTTTCTTTTTACATTCACCTATTTATATGTGGCAATCTCAAGCTGGTACGGTCTAGATATGCGAGGCTTCGGCTGGTATTGTTTTTTTGTCGCTTTGACTGCCATACCGACGTCTATCGTCACATTTCAAAAGGGAGACCTAAGGTTTGGAGCATTTTGGCTTATTTGGGGAGCCCTTTGGTACGCATTTTATCTCTCCAGTGCTCAAGGAAAAGATTTTGGCAAGAACTTGCCTTACGCCACCATTTTCGTCGGGGTCACCACCTGCTGGATCCCAGGCATCTTGATTCTGACAGAATACTGGTAAATGCTTTTACTGGAGATGCGGCCTCACTTCTTGAGTAAACCGAGACATAGTGTCTAAGGCGTTGGATCGAGTTTCATTCATTATGTCAAAGCAAAATTCTGTTGCACCGTTTTCTATATAGCGCTTCAAACCATGGATAATGTCTTGCGGTCGCCCTTCGCTAACGCATTGTCCTTTCCCTGGTGGCCCATCTTGGAATGTTAATGGGACTTTCACAGCGATAGGGAAATTAGAGGCACTCCGACCATTTTTTTCCAACGCGGCTTGCAATACAGGAATAGAATCTCGGAGAGCATCCGGACTAACTTTATACGGATGCCAAACATCCCCGAACTTAGCAAGTCTGGACAAAGCTGCCGGCGTGTTGCCACCGATGTAAATCGGGGGACCGGAACTCTGAAGAGGCTTAGGGCCGGTTTGCGCATTTACAAAGCTGTAGTATGGCCCGTCTATTGTAGTTTTTTGCTGAGCCCAAAGAGACTTTATGATGGCTAAGCCATCATTCGTTCTGCGTCCTCGCTCAGTGAAGTTATAACCAAGCGCTTCGAACTCCTCCCTGTACCACCCAACACCTACTCCGAAATTAACTCGTCCCAAACTGAGTTGATCCATCTCGGCAACCTGAGCTGAAACCTCAATTGGATTTCTCATCGGTAAAATCAAAACGCTCATACCAAGGCGAACTCTAGTGGTATGGGCTGCAAGAAAATTCAGCACACTAAAAGGCTGGTAATAAGTTCTTTTCCAGTCAGGAGGAAGCTCACCATCAGCTCTACCTGGGTATCGAGACGTTTTCATCTCCGGCATAATCAAATGATCACTTGCCCAAAGACAGTCCCATTTCTGCTCCTCCGCCACTTCGGCCATCCGAACAAAAGTACCTGCATTCGCATCATTGCCTCGGACCACTAACGAAATTCCAAATTGCATGCACTCCCCTTTAATTTATCTTATCTTTAGCTTAGCGGTACGATCGATTAGCAAAGATCGACTAGATCAGCCTGCAACAGCTCAGCAAGACCTAATATATTCAGTTCTATATCCAAACCTCGTCGACCACCACTGACATATACAGAATCGAAGTTACCAGCAGTCGCGTCTATAAACGTTCTCAGATTACGTTTTTGCCCAATCGGGCTAACACCCCCAAGTACATAACCCGTTACTCGTACCACTGATTTAGCGTTAGCCATTGTAGCTTTTTTCACACCAGCGGCTCTTGCAGCAGACTTCATGTTTAGTTGATGCATTACAGGTAAAACACAGACGCATAACTCTTGAGTGCTTAGCTTTACCACTAGCGTTTTGAATACCCGCTTTCGATCAATCCCCAGCTCAGCCGCAGCTTCCTCCCCATAGGATTGAATTGAAGGATCGTGCTCATACTCATGAATCTGAAAACTGAGGTTAGCTTCTCGTGCAGCTTCTATCGCTGGTGTCATTTAGCCCGAACCGAATGGCATGATTATTCTTATCGACTACCCAACTATCTCTACCCCTTTCCAAAATGAAAGATAGTTTTTAATCTCGGCCGCTGCACTTTTTGGATCTCTGTAAACCCATACCGCATCAACGTTCTCTTTATCGTCTACTGATAAAGTATGATAGTTTGCCGTTCCCTTCCAGCCGCATACTGATGTGGTAGCGCTATCTAAAAGGTACTTTTTCTCCGCCGAATCAGGTGGGAAATAGTGATTCCCTTCAACGATTACTGTTTTCTCAGACTCGGCAACAACAACTCCATTCCATATCGCTTTCATACTTATCTCCTATAAACTTACTGATCTAAAAATATTCTCATAAAGGGCAACTTTTTCCTACTTCAAGATCTAATACGCGTATTAAGCGTCCGTAGCCCACAAACGTCTGAATCCGCATCCCCAGATCAATAATTTCGCTTTCGGTGAAGTGTTCTCGCAGAATATCGAAGAGCTTATCAGAAGCATTCGACATATCACCAGCTATCGCCTCAGCATATTGCAAAGCGGATTTTTCAGCTTGGGTGAACATTTTACTATCGACATAATCTCCTATAGCCGCTATTTTCTCTTCCGTAAGACCTTCCTGTCTTGCAACTGCAAGACGTGCATGAATTCAAAGAAAGCAATCATTATACTTTGCCACCATGAGGCGAACCAACTCTGTAAGCTCGCCGCTTATTGCTCCTCGTGTTTCAAGAACAAGAGAGAAATAATAATCAACAAAAGACTTGTAGATTTCAGGTGCGTGAGAGAAAACTTGAACGAACTCGGATCCACCAAGCTCGTCATCGTAGGCATACATCACATTTTTTAACGAATCAGGAACATCAACAAAAGGTACTGAACTAACGCGAGCCATATCCCATTCCTTTTTAATTACTGGAAACCTACAGTACTCCTTCCTTATATCTCAGACAATCTTTAGGCGACAAATCGAAAATAGTTAATAGCTTTTTTATGGGTAACATTGATTTTTTTTCCAATAGGTTGCTTGTCGAATAATTGTCTCATGGTCTCTTCATCACGACTATCGGCGACTGCCATAAAACGCTCATTATTAGAAATCATCCGACCAACAATAAATCCACCCGTTTTCTTCGATCGTGAGTATTGAGCTGCATATGTCTCGATTATAGCTAACCCAGAAGCTTTTTCGACAACAGAGACTCGCTCAGAACTATCCAACAGCCTTTGATTTGGTTCACTCGATCGCGCCTCCCATGACCCTATTGCTTTGTTGCTGTACAAACCTACCGAATGTTTAGATAAGTAGCCGCCATTCGACACTACTAAAGCATTTCTCAGGTCGCTATTGCGAAGTGATGTAATTACCTCTGCAATAGCGTGCAAGCTATAATTATTACCAGCTCCTCCAAAAAATGGGAGTCCTCCTGTTACTGTAAGTTTCTTTGTTCCATCGATCGGCAAGCCCAAGTAGTGACAAGCGTTAAAAACTGCAATCGGGAAACAGCTATAGAGGTCAAATAGATCGATATTGTCCACAGTCATCTCACTATCTAGAAAGACTTTCTCTAGAGCCATCTCTTGAGCACGAGATCTAGATAATTCTTGTCGCTCTAGTAGTGGGAGCTCATCTATATCTGCGTAACTGTGCAAATAGACCCAATGTTGTTCTGGTATACCAAACTTTTTAGCTTGTCTCGTCGAAGTCATGACAACAGCTGCACTTTGATTGACTCCATCTTGAGCCACCATTCTTTTACAATAAGGTTCACAGATCAGAAAATTATCCTCTGACACTGTTGAAATTTCCGCTGGGGTATAATCAACAGGCGAAAATGAAAAAGGATTTTGCGCGGCGACTTTCGATAAAGGGGAAAGTAATTTCCCAATCTCAGCCCGATATTCCTCCATAGACAGGCGATTCTGATACCTTCTTACTTGCTCGAACAAAGCGTATACCTGAATGGGATAAGTGATCCCATGAAGCGCCTCATACTCACTGGCCATTTCTCTATCAGGCCAAAGATCCTCAAACCTCCCCACAACAGACTCATTCCAATCAAAGCTTAAACCTTGCTTTAACCCGCTTCGGACAGTTCCTAAAGCTTCAGCGCCTACAATAAGCGCAGAGCGTATATCTCCGTTATGAATAGACTCAGCCATCTGATTGACGGTGCGTTGTGGAGTCTCGCCACCTACTTCAGAGTAAAGAAGCCGTTTAGGCTCAATACACAGTCGCTTTGCAACCGACCATGGCATATTATTTGATGAGCCAAAAGGATTAGGCCACAAAATTTTATCCCTAACCGAATGTTCGAATAGTCTAGCAACAGCTAAAGTGTCTATCGTACTCGCAAAGGCCGCTTGGTCAGTAGCGTCAAGCAAGGCTAACCGTCCAGCCTCGGCGGCCATATCGGCAGGCGACAAGCTATGATCAATATTGGCAGATCTGCGATCAACATACTGAGCGCTTCCCACTAAAATAGGTATCTCTTTCATCAGTCTAGTCGATAGACTCTCTCAGCTGTCCCATAGAATAGATCGTCTTGCTCTGATTCGCTGTACTGAGCAGACATCTTCTTAAATGCATTCCATAAAACATGGTACGACAAGGCACATTTATCGACTGGGAAATTACTTTCGAACATACAACGGCTAGGACCAAAAGCATCAATCGCGGCATGATAATAGAGACTTTGTTTCTCCACGATATCATCAGAAGAAGGCGGTCTATCCTGATCCTCAAATCCAAACCCATTCCACGGCATTGCTAAGCCGCCTAGTTTAACATTTACATTAGGGCATTTAGATAGCTCTTTCAATTCACGCTCCCACTCGGTATAAACTTCATCCCTTTCCCCTACATAAGGACCAACGCCTAAAGGAGTTCCTAGATGGTCTAAAACAATAGTGGTATTCGGAAATTTCTGAGCTAACTTAGTTAAAGACCTCATCTGATGATGATATAACCATGCATCAAATACCAGATTCATATCATCTAATACTCTAAAACCCTTTACAAAATCAGGATCTGTGTAAAGCATCGGGTGATCTAGATTTGGCGTATTCATAATATCTTCACTACTATCCCAGGCTGCCATCTGTCTGATCCCTCGAAAAAGCTTACTGGAAGCCTTATGTGCATTTAGCACAGTTTGTACGCTATTCACATCGCGTAGCTCAGCAGTAGCAATGATTCCACTAATCTTTACAGCCTCTCCAACAGTGCTAAGACGCTTGGCAATAGCATCTACATATTCAGTTTCTCCTACCACTTGAAGCTCAACCGGACCATCGATGCGATAGCCCTCCCAGCACTGAAGGTATACTGTTTTCACGACATTATGAGTCCTAACATCGGAAATGAGATCATCGACACTGTAGGCAGGGAAGCCACCCCCTTCCACGAAAAAATGATGATGTGGATCTATGATTCGTCTCTCGGGATCAACAACTTCTTCGGAAACTTTCTCCAACCACTCTTTGTTAACTTTCATATGATGCACCTGCAAAGGCATACGTCGTAAGGACAACGTAGCAATTATTTTAGTGATAAATATTGAACTTCAACATTAATAGCAATAAGCTCAATTATTCAACTTTGATACTCAGCGTATCTTATTACGAAATAATGCTAAACCATTAGAAACGATTACGACATCACTTATGAAATAAAGGCTATTATTTTAAATAAAGGACCATGTTATGAAACCAGTTTGCTTAGTAATAGGTGCCGGTGCAGGAATAGGTGGGACGGTAAGCGCCCGTTTTGCAAGCGAAGGCTTTCATGCTTGCTTATGTCGACGTAGCGATGCCGTAGGCCTAAAAAAGTTAGTAGATGATATTCAAAATGACGGTTTTTCAGCCTCTGGTTTCCTCTTAAATGCGATCGAGGAAAACGCTCTCGAAGAACGGATTGCGCTAATTGAGTCAGAGATTGGGCCGATTGAAGTAGTCGTTTACAATCTAGGTGCTCAAATAGGCTCCGTCCCACTCGAGGAAACGTCCTACAAGGCATTTTCGAGAGGATGGCAGATGGGAACGTTTGGCCTATTCAGAGTAGCTAAAGCTCTATTTCCTCTTATGGAAAAACGTGGAAAGGGAGCCGTCCTAGTGACCTCCGCTACTGCAGCTGTTCGAGGGAACGCTGGCCAACACTCACATGCAGCAGCCATGGGTGGAAGACGGATGCTATGCCAATCATTAAATGCGGAGTTTTCAAACAAGGGTATTCACATAGCGCATGTCCTCATTGATGGAGCGGTCGATGCCCCGGATACTTTAGGCAAAATGCTAGGCGCTGAGAAATTTCAAGAGCTCAGGAAAACCCAAGGGTTAGAGCACGACGGGCTTCTATTACCTTCAAAAATTGCCGATACTTATTTCCACTTAGCAACCCAGCATCGTTCAGCGTGGACGCATGAAATAGACCTACGTGCTTTCTCTGACACTCCTTGGTGGAATTCGAAAACTATGCTCGACTAGTTGCTTAGCAAGATTAGAAATAATCTTAGGTAAAGTTTATCGTATCAGAAAGTTCTATAACACGGCTCTCAGCAACGATGGAAATTATGTGGCCATCAGCAAAATATTCTGACGTTCGACTGGCGTTGCTTGCCAAATTTTTCGCAATGAGTCTTCATCTTTAGTAGGGCTCATATAGCGCCCACAAAAAAACAACTCTATACAGCTCTCATTAAAAGGATAAGGTCTTAATTGATATCTATTCAAGCCAATCGGCCTAAGGTTCACAGTAACATCTTTCACCCCACTTTCTGGCACATGAGAAAAAGAAATGTTCGATCTTGATTCTTCCGAAGAGCAATTAAAATAAAGAGCTAATGTGTCAAAAAATTGGAGTTGCTTGTAGTTCTGAAGAAGATTTTTTTCTTCAATCCATCCAGCCGTCTCAGAATCTTTTATCAGCTGGTTTTTTAAGAGAACCTGTCTACTCTTCTCTTTGAGCAAGACAGTATCGGCCAACTCTCGGTTATCATCGCCCAGAATATCTAGCAATACTTTGTCTGACATTCCATAACGCCCATTATAAAGCCCTAAGCTGTGCATGCTGGAAATAAGCTCACAATACGGATGAGTCTCGCCATTAAAATCCGGGGATAACTGACTTGTCTTAATTATTTCTCCGAAAGGAGTCTGGCCCAAGTTGTAGGGCAACCCAGTATTATTATCTCGCAGAACCAAGTCATCCAAGAGGCGCCATCCTGCGTCATGGTGTCTAATTACGTATAACATCTGTTCTCGTGGGCTTACGGATTCAAACTGCTCATTTCCAAAACACCTCGCCAACTGAGCAGCAAAAGATGTGTGCTGATCCATTGTCATAACTAGATGTGTTTGATCATCTTTCGCTGATTGAACAATCATCAGTGTTTAACCTCAACTAACCGGTTTTATCTTTTATTTACATACTTTCCCAAAATGAACAGCTATAGCATTTATTTATCTGCCTAAAATAAAAGCAATCAAATTTAATCCGCGCTTGTAAATAGTCGAGTCTCACCTAATGTTCGTCCTATTCTTTTTAGCAGAAAAACAGCTGCCGCGTCGTCAATCTATCTCCACCTTTTAATTCCAAGTATCTTTAAAAACTTATCTACCATAATCAAACACTAGATTAGTGTACCCTATCAATCTGCTCGAAAACTTTACTCTCACCATTCTTCCTCAATAGCAGTACATCGTAGGCATCATGGAGATTACCTATCTCCATCCCTGGACTACCAACGGGCATACCCGGCACTGCCAGCCCAATAGCACCAGAGGGCGGGTTGGCGATAAATCTCTGAATAATATTGGCAGGGATATGACCTTCAAAGACATAGCCATTTTTAGAAACCGACGTATGGCAGGACCGGTAACGAGGTAAAATTTTCTTATCAGCCTTTAGCTTGTTTAAATCAGTGGGCTGATGTACATCTGCTTCAAAGCCTGCAGCTTCGACATGTGTGACCCATTTATCACAACATGTACAAGTTGGGCTTTTATAGACATCCAGAAATATTCGATCGACTACAGGCTCTTCAGAAATCGTGATGTTGGCAACATCGTTCTTGTCCGAACACGCGAGAACACCTAACGATAGTGCTATAAAAGCTAGCCATCGTAATCTTTTTACTACTCTTTTCATGGTAACTCCTGCAAAGAATTTTGACCATTTCGGACTTTGTAATTAGGAGTTTAAAACTCTCATTGATTCGACTTCAGGGCAAGCCTATTTTTCAGTACTCTCATCCGGTGACGACGACTTAATGCCAGATAAGCTCAAAACCAGTGTTATTTCATGGTCGAAGATTTCTGTGGATACAGAAGCTCTTTTTCAAAGCCAAACTATAACCTACAGGTACAGCTCGCATCAGAGGCTCTTGTGTAAAAAAAGGGTATTACCTGAGATATATGGCGGAGAGAGAGGGATTCGAACCCTCGATGGGCTTTTGACCCATACTCCCTTAGCAGGGGAGCGCCTTCAGCCGCTCGGCCACCTCTCCAAGTGCAATTAGCAAGCCCGAAATTATACCATTCCCAACGACTATTCGTCGATTTTAATGAAAATGGACATTGTTCGAGGTCGTATCCACTCGAATGAGTAGTTCATAATCGAGCCTAAAGCTTTACTGGTAGCGAGGTGCTTACTCTATGAGCGCCGCCAATAAAAGCGTTGCGATGACGCCAATTCTCTCGAAATGGTAGCTGTCCTCCATCAGGCCCGTTGACAAAAAAGTTAAGGTTATGTCCCGTTCAGGATCTACCGTAAAACCAGTTGAACCAGCTCCAAAGCCACCATAAGTTCGAGGGGAATTCATCACACTGAATAAACCAGGGATATCTCCTTCGCCACGCATGAAAAATCCGACCCCAATGTTCGCAGGATAAGATAGCCAGTCCCTAGTACCTCTCCACATATCAAACAAAATGTTCCTCTTTTCCCCAGTATGATTTCTAGTACAAAAATCTAACATTCCTGGTGATAATATCCGTGCATCGCCTAACGCTCCACCACGCCTAAGCATTTCAGCAAACCGGTGAACGTCCTGAACTGTAGTGATACACCCCGCCCCCGGCAACTCACATCCTGGCATAGTCAAGAGCGATCCTATTCCCTCGACAGCCTCGGGAGGTAACAGGGCAGGAATATCCTTATAAGACACTTTTACAGGGCAGAGTCTATCCATTAAATCAGCCCTGGGACCAAGACTGGTACTAACCATCCCTAACGGATCGAATATTTCCTCAGACAACATTTGTGCATAGGTGCGTCCATTACCAGCAACTTTCAAGCACATCGCAGCAATAACAGTATGTCCCAATAAAATCGAATAGTTCACTCTCTCCCCTGGCTGAGACTCGAGCGGAAGTCCACATGCAAATGAGGTAAGCTTTTCAATATTCATTAAGACATCAGGTGCCACAGCAGGAACTGCTGAAAGTAGACCGCTAGTATGCGTTAGTAAATGATAGAGATTAACTTTCTCTTTCCCCAATGTAGCGAATTCCGGGATAACTTCCGCTACAGGAGCATGCAACTTCAACAAACCTTTCTCCACAAGAGACAGCGCAAGCACATTCGTAAACTGCTTAGCAACTGACATTGTTACAAAAATCGAATCAGTAGCTAGCGTCTTATCATTCTCTCGATCGGCATATCCTTCGGTAATGGCCAGAACTACCTTGCCTTGGCGAGCGGCGATCATAGACACTCCATGACATTTTTCTTCACCTATGTCCGAAAGTATTTTCTCCTTAACGCCAGCCAGACGCTCAGGATCAAAACCTAATCCTCTGATCTCATCCAAACTGGCGGCCTCTAGTTCAACGTGGTCTTGGCTCCCCATTGTCCTCTCCTTTGTTATGTATAATTAACATCTCATCCATGAGGCATTATCTCTCCTAATGGAATATAAAAGTAAATAACTTTATTACTCTCTTTTTTTATCCAAACGTAGAACAACGGTTCTTTATGTTTTAAAAATTTTTACGTATGGTGAGAGGATACAATAATAAGAGGGAAAGGCTTATGTTTGTTGCTACAAAGGATAAGATCCTGCCTACATCTATGATAGGCTCGTTTCCAAAACCCACTTGGTTTACCGAAAATTTAAACGGCAGACCCTTCAAAGTAGCCATGAGCGACTCAAAATATAGAGAACAATACCTCGATACAGTCAGGTGTTACATTGGCGAGCAAGAACAAGCTGGCCTAGATATCTTCGTTGATGGGGACTCTCGAAATGACTTGGAAGTGGGTGGTAGATCTTGGTTTTTCTATACTATAGAGCGCCTAAACGGTATCTCTGGGTTCTCAAATTCATCCCATTTTCTTGACTATGGCGGAATGAAACCCGGTCATATACTTTACGAAGTGCAGGAAAGCTGGCACCCGCCCAGTGTCACCGAAGACATCACACACGGCGAATTGCATTTTGTTGACCTTTGGAAAACAGCCCAAAAAATGAGCCCGAAACCGGTTAAATTTGGAAACATCTGCGCAACATGTTTACCTATGATGTTGTGGAATGATCACTACAAAACAGATCAAGCGATGGTCATGGATATCGCTGCGGTCATGAATGAAGAATATATCGCCTTAGCTGATGCTGGTTGCCCGGTTATTCAAATAGAAGAGCCAGTGCACCACTTTAATTGCCAAATGGAACCACCATGTACTGATAAAGACCTAGAATTTTATACCAATGCGTTTAATCGACAAACAAAAGATGTCAAGACTGAGATTTGGGCACATACTTGCTGGGGAAACCCTAATCAACAAAGCTTCTACTGGGAACGACCCAGTTATGAACGCGCCTTGCCTTATTTTATGGAAATGAATTGTGATGTTCTTGATATTGAATGCGCCAGTAATCAAGCTCGAGATGCAAAGTTATTCAAAAATATCGATTGGAATAATTATGATAAAAAAATTGGAATTGGAGTTGTAGATCACACAAGAACCACAGTAGAAACCCCTGAAATGGTTGCCGACACTATTAGGAGGGCATTAGAATATATCCCAGAAGATAGGCTGGTCATTACGGCGGACTGCGGCTTTGGAAGAGAAGGGTTATCAAGAAGAATCGCTTTCTACAAGTGTGTGTCACTCGTTATGGGCACTAATATTGTCCGAAAGGAGCTCGGTGTCGAAGAGGCGTACGTCGCAACTGCCGACGAACAATTTGCATTCATATAGCTAGAGGCCTTAGGGGGCCGGAGAGTAACTCTGTTTGAAGCATCTCAGGGTAAGGCTCGATCGAGTATTCTTTATACCTTCAATCTTCCACAGCTTATTGATCAGAAATTCTTCATATCCTTTTGTTCCCGCCACTGCGACCTTCATAAAGCAATCATATTCTCCCGTAGTAAGGTGCGCCTCGATTACCTCAGGCATGGTCGCGATGTGATCTTCAAATGTTTTGAAGCTCTCCTCGTCCTGACTCTCAAACATAAACTCAATGATGGCAGTATCGGGTACCCCGATACTATGGCGATCATATATGGTGACATACTTCTCAATAACCCCTTCTTTTTCGAGGCGCCTGACTCTTGCCGAGCAAGGACTCGTCGATAAGCAAACCTTTTCAGCCAAGGCCAGGTTAGTTATCCGCGCATCATGGTGCAGCGCGCTTAAAATTTTGCGATCAATTTTATCCATATGTATATCCAGTAACAATTTTTGTCCCATGATAGAACATATGCTACAAAAAACAATATATAAAGGATAATTTACTATTAAATTAAAAAAATTAGGCGCAAGAGTCAATAAATATCTATTTGAATAGTGTATTATACTGTTTATAAAATTGATAGAAAGAGACATCAGTATGGGTACACAAGCAAAACGCAGTGGCGCAGAAATTTTTCTTGAAATTCTTGAAAGCGAAGGTGCAGAATATATTTTTGGGAACCCTGGCACCACAGAACTGCCCTTAATCGATGCATTACTAGACCATCCCAATATTCATTATGTTTGGGGACTCCAAGAAGCCAGCGTAGTTGCTATGGCCGATGGATATGCCCAGGCATCAGGTAAACCAGGCGTAATCAACCTCCATACCGCTGGTGGGTTTGGGAATGGTGCGGGGAATCTCTTGAACGCTCTCACTACTGGGACACCATTGATAGTCACAGCAGGTCAACAAGACACTCGTCATTCAATATATGACCCTTTGCTGCAAGGTGACTTGGTCTCCATTGCAAAACCGATATGCAAGTGGGCCGCAGAAGTCGGTTCCCCAGAGCAACTTCCTGTTTTGATACACAGAGCATTCCAAGACTCAGTAGCAACGCCGTCTGGTGCAGTTTTT
>Ga0233433_10001946_pt1 | contig 18782 bp, 20 predicted proteins | sample SI_122_August201_5_FD_179868 | JGI IMG/M metagenome (GOLD analysis project Ga0233433, IMG submission 179868) | Seawater microbial communities from Saanich Inlet, British Columbia, Canada - SI_122_August2016_100_MG | ecosystem: Environmental > Aquatic > Marine > Inlet | place: Canada: British...
CTGAAATACAGAAAATGGTTGTGCACCACCAATTTGTGTTTGATTATAATCAGAATCAACTATAAAGAATCCAGGAGTTCCTCTAACACCATTATCTCGTGCTTGTTGAGAATTGTACTGTACACGCTTTGAATATTTTTCAGAATCAAGGCATTCATTAAATAATTCCATGTCAAGATTCAAATTAAATGCAAAAGCTTTCAATCTTTCAGAACTTGCCCAACCATTATCAATTTTAGATTCTTGTGAAGTGTATAATGAATTATGATATTCCCAATACATGTTTTGATCATCTGCACAATAAGTTGCCTGAGCAGCTTTTGGTGAATCTCTACCTAAAAATGCAAAATCAACAAAAACTAAATTTACTTTACCTGTTTCAATATAATCACGCATGATTATAGGCTTAGTATCATGAAACCAATTATAACATTGATGACATTGATAATCACCAAATTCAACAATAGTAACAGGAGCTAAAGGGTCACCTAAAATTGGCGACCCCATAGCAGTGGAAATACTCCCATGAGTTCTAGTCATGTCAACATCAAATTTTTCGTTAGTTGGTGAAGACATAGATGCAGTAAGTCCCACAATAACAGAAATTATAATTATGCCTAAAATTACACCTTTCTTCTTCATTAACTAATCATTAAAAATGACTTAAAAAAACTTATTCTAAATTATGAGAAGATTTTTTTTTAAATAAATTAATAAATTTACCAATTATAGTATCAATAGGACATACATCACATGAAATGGTAGATGAATGAGTTTCAAGATGTTTAAGAAATTTTTCACGAGAATTTAAAATTAAGTCACATTTTTCACAATAGATTTTTGTATTATTAGAATTAGAAAACTTTTTCACAATTTTTAACTAAAATAATTACTTATAAAGATCATGTAGAAAATCAACAAAGATTTAGAGGTAGTGAATTCTCATATGAACATTAAGTTCAACTTGATATTGAGTAATAAAACCACAATGAGTACATGAAAACATATTTCCTTGTTGTGTTTTAGAATCATTTTTTATCACTTTACCATTTACAGAAGTGATATTGATAAATTCATTATTAGAGATTACAGCAAAATTAGAACCCTCATTAATAGAATCAAAATATTCTCTGATTGCAGATATCACTGATTCAATTTCCAAAACATCATCATCATCTAAAGTAGATAGAGTAAATTGATGGTTTTTTAAAGTAGGGATCGCCTCAACTTTGTCAGCAACATAAACTAGCAATTCATTTTGAACGGATGAAACATCCTTACAATCAATTGTGAGCATAAAATTGCAAAGATTCATCAATATTTTAGTTTAACAGTAATGTGAAAATGATTATTATGTATCAATATTAGAAATGAGAGTGTATGGGAAATTCTGAAACATTTGGAGTTCAAAAAGGACATGGAAAAGAGATAGTAGAATGGTTGAATGAACAATCAAAAAATCAAAAGACCAAACTAGAAGCAAGGTTATACAATTATGAAATTTCAACAAAAAATTTTGGGGATTTTGAAATGTTTTCATGGATAGGAGATGTTCAAATTGCAAGAAGATTGATCATTAAAGCAAGTAAAAAATTTAAGATTAAAGTAATTGAAGGAGGTTACAAACCAAAAGAAAAAGTGTTTAAAATGAAAAAATTTGATTTTGCTAAAGTCAAAAAAGGAGATAAAACTATTGGACAATTAGAATTAGCTGTTTCACGATTTGGAAATGCTCAATGGGAAATACAAGATGAAGAAAGACATTAGTTTTAATAATAACAAAGAGATGATTCAATGAAAATAGGAATCATAGGAATTGGAATGTTAGGAGAAGCCGTTGCATTAAATTTACTTAATTTAGGATATGATGTTTCAGTTTACAATAGAACAAAAGAAAAAATAATTGAAATTGAAAAAAAAGGAGCAATAGTTATGGACTCACCTAAAACAATGGCAGAAAATGTAGAATTAATTATAATAATAGTAAAAGATGCCGCAGCAGTAAAAGAAATATCATTTGGAGAAAAAGGCATCATTGAAAGTAAAAATAAAAAACTAATTGTAGCAGATATGAGTACAATTGATTCAGTTGAATCAAAACATATCGCAGAAAAATTTCAACAAAATAATATTCAAAAATTAGAAATTCCAGTAATGGGAGGCCCAAATGTTGCAATTACGGGTAAATTAGTCATGATGGCATCAGGACCAAAAGATAGTTTTGAATATTGTAAAACGATATTAGATAAAATTGCAAATCAAGTATTTTTTCTAGGAGAACAAGGAGTAGCAAATTCAATTAAGCTTGCTATGAACTTACAAATTACAATGTTAGCATTATCACTATCTGAAGGAATTACATTAGTTGAAAAATCAAAAGTTGATCCAAAGATCTTTTTACAAGTTTTAAATTCAACATATTTTAAAACAGGAATGAGTGAAAATAAAGCATTTAAAATGATAGAGGGCAAGTATCATGCAACATTCACAATGGCAAATTTGAAAAAAGACATTACAACTATGACAAACACAGCTAAAGAATTAGGAATACAATTACCCATGATAAGTAAAGCTGAAGAAATTTATCAAAATGCAATAAACGAAGGGTTAGGAGATTTAGATTATACAGGAATTATAGAACATATCAAAAGAATCAATAATCCACAAGATTAACTAGGATTACATTTTTTTAAGTATCTGCGATAAGAAAATCCAAAAATCAACATACTAATCCCAGTAATAGTACTCCACATAAGAAAAGAAATAAGATCAAATTCAGACATAAATTATAAAATATTTGGAAACATCTAAAGTTTAGGATAATAGAAAAAATATAGTTAGATCAGCCATAAAATGATTCTGAAACATCTAAATAGATTTGAGATTGACAGAATTTATGCCTGAATTTAGATGCGAAGATTGTGGAAAAAGACTATTCCATGAAAATGAGACAACGTTAGAAGTTGAAAAAACAATTCATTCAAAATTCTGTAGAAAAACCAGAGGAGAAACTCACAGTTACATGCATAGAGATCCAGCACATATGGAAACATTTGATGTGGAAAGAGAAAACGACACTACAGGCGAACCAGTATTAAAAAAATAAAAAATTTAGATATCCTCAAAATTATATCCTAGATAGTTATCATTGAATGTAATTGTCAGAAGAACATGATTATGATTTAGTTGTAGTAGGCGGCGGTCCAGCAGGATCGTCAGCAGCATTTGCGGCTGCAAAAAATGGAATTAAAGTAGCACTAATTGAAAAAGAAAACAATATTGCAGAGACAGTAAGAACCAGTGGAGTCACATGGATTGAAAGCATCAAAGAATTTGGAATACCAAATGATTGTTACAATCCAATTAAAAATTTCTCATTTGTGTCACCAAATAACCAAGTTACTATCAGTGATTCAGTAGCAACAGCTGCAGTATTAGATGTAAGAAAAACATATCAATGGTTAGCTAACGAAGCAGAAAAAATAGGAGTAGATATTTTTGTAAAAACCAACATTAACGCAGTAATTAAAAATGAACAAAACGATATCGTGGGGGTTAGTGGTATAGGAGTTAATGGAAAAATAATATTTCATGCCAAAGTAATAATTGATGCCACAGGATTCACATCCACAATTTCAAAAGCAATGGGTTTTGTTACACAATGGAAAAGGTTTGGGGCAGGTGCAGAATATGAAGCAAAAGTAGAAAATGTAGACTCAGAAACATGGTGGTTAATGGTAGGACAAGAATATACTCCTGCAGGATATGCATGGATTTTTCCATTAGGAAATAACATTGTTAGGATAGGAGTAGGGGTAGGAAAACCAGAATCAGATATAGATCCAACTCAAAGACTCAAGGAAATAATAGAGAAAAAATTAGGACCGATAAAAAAATTAGGGGAAATTATACCAATAGAATTTCATTATGGATTAATTCCAAATGATGGATTGTCACGTAAAACAGTTTTTAATAATTTAATTTTAGTAGGAGATACTGCAGGTCAAGCCAATCCCCTAGTTCTAGAAGGAATCAGATATGCAATAAAATTCGGTAGAGTTGCAGGGGAAGTGGCATCAAAGGCAATTAAAAATAAAAAAACAGATGAAAAAGCGTTATACCCATATGAAGAAAATTGGAGAAATGCAATTGAATCCAAAATTAATTCTGCAGGAAAAGTTCAAGATAGATGGATAGGGTTGTCAGACAAAGAATGGGATAAAGAACTAAACATAATCAAAGAGTTGAAAACTGAAGAATTTTTAGATTTCATAAAAGCAGATTTTGGATTATCAAATATGGTTAAATTGGCAATGAGTCATCCAAAATTAGCAGTAAGACAATTGTTTAATTTAGTCAAGGGAAAGTAAAATACAGATAAGATTTTCAAACTAGACATTAATATAAAAAAAATTATGCCATAGCAACTGCAGGAATGCAGAAGCTAGGCACAATTTTAGGCACAGATACGATTTGGTTGGTCGATTTGGACATACATAACGAATGAATTTGCTCAAGAGTCAATGTAGAACAGGTTTTACAAATCATAGATGTGTATTTGAAGCAATGGAGACATGTTGTTGCTTCAGCAAGACATCCACCACAATTTCTACAAGATTCATCAGGCAATTTCGTTTCAAAATTATTTATTAAAAATTAGTTATAAGGAGCACGTAGAATTTATTCGAATGAATCATCAGCGTCAAGAAGATTATAATTGAATAAAAAACAAGGAAAATTATGGACAATGTAAGTAAAAAGTTTGACGAGTGGGCAATGAACGGGAAAGCAGAGTCAATGGAAAAAGGACACGGAGTAAATGTTTTAAAATTTTTGAAAAAAATTTCATTTAACAAACCTTTTTCATTTTTAGATGTAGGATGTGGAAACGGTTGGGTCATAAGATACATTGCAAATATTTCAACATGTAAAAAAGCAGTAGGGATAGACAAAAGTAAAAAAATGATCATTCAAGCAAATAAAAAAATAAAAAACAATAAAGAAAGTTTCCTTTACACAGATATAGAAGAATGGAAATACACAGGAAAATTTGATTTTGTTTTTGCAATGGAATCAATATATTATGCAGATTCAATAGAAGGGGCAATTAAAAAAATATACAAATTATTAAAACCAGGAGGACAGTTTTTTTGCGGTACAGATTTTTACACAGACAATAAGGCAACAACAAAATGGGCCAACATGATGAAAATTCAAATGCATTTACATTCAAAAAAAGAATGGAAAGAATTTTTTAAAAAATCTGGCTTTATCACACAAACAAAACAAATCAAAGATTTGAAAGGTAATGAAAAATGGAAAAAAGAGATGGGAACATTATTCATTATAGGCACAAAACCTACAAAGTAATATTCAAATCACATTAGAAAGTACAAAATAACATGTGAGCTGGAGCACGACACGCTGCTACGGCAGAGGAAACTCCTCCCTCCATACAGGAAATGTGATCTGGAGATAGATAATCAGAGATGGTTGGCAACGATGCAGAAAAGAATCCAATATGGCGCACAGTGATGGTGAAAACCTGAGGTTTCCATAAAAGGAATGAAACAGACGACCCACATGGAGCAAAGCCAAACAGAACCCTAAGATCCTGTACTAGGTTCAGGTAGGCTGCAAAGCGAAATATCGTGAAAACAGAAGGAGGGTTACTCCCAGCACACATAATTATTACTTTAAAATTAAAAATATTTTTTAAAAATCTTAACTCATTTCACGGACTTGTTCTTTACAAATATCTGCATTACAACCACATGTTGCATCACATAGACAAGAACCATGCATTTCACAATCACATTCAGTTCCAATTTCTGCAGATGCAGCACATCCACATGCTGCTTCTTCACCACTAGAAGGCATAGTTTGTTCTGGAACTGTTTCTTGTGGAGTTGTCTCTTGAGGTGTAACTTCTGCTGATTCTTCATAAACACTTCTTGTTTGATTGTAATCAGTATCAGTTTTCAATTGAGCTTCACCTCTATTGGTTTGATATCCACCAGACGAGGCACTTGTTTGATATCCAACAAGATTGTTAGGATCAATTCCTTGTTGTCCTTGTGCTTGGTTTTTCATTGATCTGCTACTGATAAAGAAAAATCCAATACCAGCCACTGCAGCTAATCCAGCCATTCCATAAATAATCATAATTGGGAAACCACCAGTTGATGTTGTCATATAATCCTCAGGAGGAGTTGGAGTAACACCAATAATTTCTACACCATCTAAAATATCTAAAGCACCAAATCCAATTGAAGATAAGTTTGCAGTATCAGTAGATTGAACACTTCTTACAACATAAGTTTCGTCAGCCATTACTTCAGCTTCAAATACACGTTCAACTTGTCTTCCTTCTCTGATGCTACTTTCACCCATAGTCCAGCTAGAAACAACAAATCCTGCAATTGAATCATCCAATCCAAACGTACTAGCGTCTGCATTGATTCCAGTTGGATCAAATAAGAAGTGCCAGTTAGTTAATGGTTGTTCTAAAATAAAATCAGCGTTAATTAATTCTCTATTAAGAACACTTTCAGCTTCAGTTCCAACAAAGGTATTGTAAAGAATAGGTTCTTCAGTTTTAAGAATGTCTAAAGGAATGTTAATTTCGGTACCATCAATTACAATTGAAGAAGTTGTAGTCAATCCTCTCCATCCTAAATCAACCAATTTCTTTTGAGAGTCTTCAGTAATAATATAATCAGATATACTTCCCTCTAAAATTACACGATAATCAACAGATGTTTGTAAGTTCCTACCTTTTAGTTGAAATTCATATGTTACATTCAAGTCTGAAATTTTTGCTTGACTTCCATCTTGTTGAATTCCAGTATTTAATTTAGCAATTAATTCTTGAACTCCAGGATTAGTGGCATCAGCCATTCCAGAAGTATTCCATTCAGTTCCTCTTAATGCATCAAACAAGGAACCGCCATTTGGATATTCAATAAAGACAGTTTTTAGATAACTCATCTTAAATGGAGATTCAGAATTATTTGGATTAATTCTAGTATCCAATTGTGCACCAAATACAGGAGCACTTGTACCAATAACTATAAGACCAGCAAGTAAAATTGTTAAAATTATAGCCTTAGTCACGACTAAAATTCACTAAATAGCCGTAATAAACTTATCCTAATATCTTAGAATAAATTCTAACTCAACGAAATTAGGATCTTCTAAAAAGTAATATGGAGTAAGTGTAATGAGAAATTGTTTTAGAGGATATGATATGATTACAGTATTAGCAGGAGGAACAGGGTCGGTTAAGCTCGTCAGAGGCTTAGTTGCTCAAGAGAAAAAAGTTAACGTAATTAGTAATGTAGGAGACAATTATTGGTTATACGGACTTTATGTATGCCCAGATATAGACACAATAATTTATGGATTAGCAGATTTACTAGACCAAGACAAGGGATGGGGAATTAAAAAAGACACATTCAACTTTTTACGTCAAATGGAAGTGTTTGGCGAAGAAACATGGTTTGGTGTAGGAGATAGAGATGCAGCAACACATTTGATCAGAACAAACATGCTAAAAAATGGAAGAAATCTAAGTGACATTACAAAATGGATGTGTGAAAAATTTGCCGTTACAGCAAACATAATTCCAGTTACAGATAACACAGTGGAAACAAGAATTACTACAAACAAGGGAGAATTACATTTACAAGAATATTGGGTAAAGCACAGAGGGATGGATCCAGTGGAAGGAATTCAATATATCGGAGCAGACAAAGCAAGACCAAATCCAGAAGCAATTAATGCAATTCATGATGCAGACATGGTTATACTAGCACCAGGTAATCCACTCACATCAATTGGTCCAATGTTACAACTTAAAGGAATTAGAAAAGAATTATCAAAAATAAAGAAAAAAGTTATTGCAGTTAGTCCATTAATTGGAGACAATTCAATTAGTGGTCCTGCAGCAAAATACATGCAAGCAGCAGGAATAGAATCTAATGCTTATGGATTAGCAAAAATGTATTCAGATGTATGTTCAAATGTGATTGTAGATACAAAAGATAAAGCACTGGTTAGTAAAATCCAAGGATTAGATATGAAAGCATATGAAACTAAAATTACTATGAAAAATAAATTAGCAGAAGAAGCATTGGCAAATTTCATTCTAAAACAAGTGCACGTTTAATTTGAAAATAGCAGCAATTATTCCAGTGAAAACATTTTCAAATGCAAAAACAAGATTACAATTACCTACAGAAAAAGTAGAAGAATTATGTAAAATAATGTTAGAAGAGATATTGCAAACAATATCAATGTCACCAAAAATTGAAAAAATAATACTAGTTACAAAAGAAGAAAAAGCAATAGAAATAGGGGAAAAATTTAACGTAATTACAATAATAGATCAAAAAGAAGAAGGAGTAAATCAAGCAGTTTCTCTGGCAGACGAATACCTACTAAAAAATAATTTTAATGCATCAATTGTATTTCCTCAAGATATACCATATATCAAAACACAAGATATTGATTTTATGTTAAAACATCAAATGCACCCAAATTTTGCAATAATAGTTCCGTCACGTAAATTTGATGGAACAAATGCACTAGTAAGAATGCCAATAAATCTAATGGAAACACATTATGATAATGATAGTTATAGAAATCACATGATTACAGCAAAAGAGCATACATTAAATGTTGCAATGGTATTTGTAAAACGAATCATGCTGGATGTAGATAGTAAAGAAGATTTGAAATTCTTATTAGAACAAAATGAAAAACCAAAGCTAATGGAAAAAATTAAAAAAATTCTAAATTGAAGATTTTTTTAAAATAAACTTATTTAAAAACAAAATAGATACAGCTAACAGTCCAGAAAATAAAAATATTAATTCTAATGAAGACATCAAAGGATTAGAAAAAGCAATTTCTAATGGAACATAATTTATTTGAGAAATAAAATGAGCATATGCAAAAATAAAATAATTGGTGGCCCAATGAATTAAAAGAGATGTAATAATGCCATATCTAAAATACACCCAACCCAAAATTATACCACCTGCAGTTGCTTGAGCAAATTTACCCTCACTCCATGAATCACTAAATGCAATATGAGCAAACCCAAATGCAATACCTACGAAAACAATTACAAAAATGGCTTTTTTAGAATCAAGTATATTTAATGAAGATGGGTTACACAAACATTTTAGAAAATAACGTAAAGAAGCTCGACTAGAATATAATACAAATAAAGGAATTCCAACTAAAAGTATACGAAAAACAAATTCTTCCAACAAAGGAGCAAGAGAAACATAAAAGAACTGAATTAAATTATTGTCTCCAAGAGGAGGTACAGTAATTATTCCAAAAGACTCTTGAATGAAATTAATTAATGCAGAAACTAAAACTAGAATAGATAACCATTTTGTTACTGCAAACATGTAATTTAATTTTACATCATAATGCCCCTTAGAGATTAACGATGAAATAGATTTTAGAAAATTTTGTTTAGGACCAAGAATGGAAACTACAAAAATCGCAAGATAAAACATCCATAAAATAACAAATGCATCACCAATACTTAGATCAAAGGAAGATTGATAGAAATTGGTTTCATGAAAAAGATCTAAATGAGTTATAGGAAAATCATAATTGATGTCATCTCCAATATCAGTTTCAAATACAATATAGATTCCAATTGGAAAAGAAATTAGAAGTAATCCAAAAAGTATAGACAGTAATGCAGTAAAAGGAATTCCAAATAACTGAAGGATCTTATCAGGGTTCTGCAATTTTTCTAATGAAGTTCTATAGTATCTTCAGCAAAACCCAAATTAACTAAAGTTGCTTTAATGGTATCCCTATGATCTCCTTGTAAGAAAATGTACCCTTCTTTTGCAGTTCCGCCACAAGCATATTTATTTTTAAGATCTTTGGCAACAGTTTCTAAATTATTTAATTTTGGATCTAGACCTTCAATCATAGTGCCCTTTTTCTTGAATCTTCTAGTTTCCAATCTAATTATAATTTTAGTACTATCTTTTGCAAGTTCTCCACATGCACACAAGTCTTCAGGTAGACCACAAGTATTACAAATTACTGCCATACGTTCGAAATGAATTCAATGACACGCACTATTAAGCCTTGTTTGGCATAAAAATTAAAAATAATCATATTTTTTAAATCCAAAAAGAATGAAAAATAGTGTCTGAAGAACTTAGAAAAAAAGCAGCTGAAATGCTATTAAATGGTGCAACTCTACTTAGTGAGCCATGTCCATATTGTAAAGGAGTGAGAGTAATGAAAGAAGGACAGGCATTATGCACAAAATGTGGACGTAAACCAGAAAAGAGAAAAATATCACTGGAAAAAAATGAAGAAAAAGAAGAAAATCATCTAAAAAAGACATTGGAAAGAAAATTAGAGTCACTATCAAAAGAATTAGAACAAGAAATGAATCACGATAAACAACAAAATATACTCAAATCCATCAATGCGATATTAGAAATGAAGGATAAAATCAAATAAAAATAATAAAGTTTTTATGTTAAAATTTATTTTCCTGAATCATAATGGCAGATAAAGCAGCTCCACTTCCAGCATCAAGTGGAGGTCTTATGAGATTCTTCGAAGATGAAACAAAAGGTTTCAAAATAGATCCAAGAATAGTAGTTTCAATTCCAATTAGCTTAATTGCAATTTCATGGATAATTGATCTATTCTTCGCTCCGTGAAAAAATAATGGAAAACGAATCAGACGACGTTTCAAATATTCATAATAGATTTTCCCTTACTTTAGTAAATCCAGGTTCTCATTATTTTTCATTAGCAGCTTCTCTGGGAGTAGCATTAGTAACAGTGCTTGCAACATATTTTGGATATCTAAACAATCTCAACATAGAAGAATTTTGGTACAGAATACCAATGGTGTTAGGAATTATGGCAGCAATGCAAGTGCTAGATATCAAATTTGCAAAGAAAAAAGAATATTCAAAATCATTGCATTCGTCACTGTTTGGAAATATGTTGTGGGTAGTTACAATTCTAATGGGATTATTATCAAGTCTAGTGTTATCTAAAGAAGTATCATTATTTTTTATTACATTTGGAATGATACTTTTTGCAAGTTTTAGAATTGGGTTATACACAACAACATTAGGGGCAAGTTTGAAAAAAGCATGGGCAATTGCTTTCATTCAACCACTTGTAATGTTTTTTGTACTAATACCACAAGAATTATGGATTCCAATGTTAAGTGATGTACTAGCATTAGGATATGGATTTGCATTTTTAATTATTGCAAGTGTGTGGTCAATAGTCACAGACAGAGCAGGAAGACCAGGAATGAAAAGTACACATAAAACAATTCAAGCATATCTTGCATCACAAGGTAACGATGTTAAGGATGCTGAAGAATTAATGGAAGAACATGCAACTGAAACAAAAGTAGGAACATCACAAATTAGATTTTCGACAAATAATGAAACTGAATTTACAATGGTATTACCAGAGATACATCCAGGACCATATCATCCAGTAGGAGGAAGCAATATACCATATCTAATATACAAAAATTTAGCATCGTCTGCAATGGTAATGCACAGTATTTCAGATCATGCATTAAATTTACCCTCACGAAATGAAGTTGACAATTATCTAAAAAATTTACAAAATTTTGAAATAAAAGAAGAAGGCATGAAATGTACAGAACCAGTAGTGGTACAAATTAATAAAGCAAGAGTTACAGGAATGCTTTTTGGAAATAATCCATTGCTGTTACTATCATTATCACCACATGGTATGGAAGATATTCCAAGTTACATGAAAAAAGAGATTGAGCAATATGGAAGTAACAGAAATTTTACAAAAATAATGACAGTTGATTGTCACAATGCAATGGGAGAAGAAATATCAAAAGAAGACGGAGAAGACATGCTGAAAGCTGCAAAATCATGTTTAGATTCATTGATTACAAAAGAAAGTTTTCCAATTGAATTAGGATATGCAAATACAAATAATATGGATGTATGGACAGAAGACCTTGCAATGGGAGGGTTAGGAATTACGTGTCTAAAGATTAATGATCAAAAATATTTTCTTGGATGGGCAGATGCAAATAATATGGAAAATGGGATTAGAGAGAAAATCATAGAGAACTTCTCAAAGAACGGACAAAATTTACTAGAAATATGTACATCAGATACACATTATGCATCAGTTAAAGCCAGAAACAGAAATGGGTATTATCAATTAGGCCTAATTACAAGCGGCGATAAACTTTCAAAGTGGTTCATGGAAATTGCAGAAAAGGCAGAGTCCAAAATAAAAACAGCAAAATATGAAATTTTAGAAAATGAAACGGAAGTAAGAGTTATGGGTCAGAGTATTTACGAAGACTATTCAAAAGCTTTAGAAAATTCATTGAAAATTACCAAAATGTTTGTAATTGGTAGTTTAGGATTATTCATCACTAGTCTGTTCCTATAGTTTTCATCTGATCAATATTCCCATAAAATTCATCAATGAATGAAGAAAATTGAAAAATAGGCACAATTGGAACCTTATCGATAAAATCAATTTTATCTTGGTATAGAGTTACAATGACAGGAACAGCCATAGAACCTTCAGTCTTTGCAACATATTGTTTAGTTCGTTCAATTTGTTTGTGAACAGCAGATGTTAATGAGGACGAATTGTATCTTTTCCAATGTTTACAATCAATCAATATTGCAATACCGAGTCTAATTCCAACAACATCAATTTCCATCCTAGGTTTTGTTAACATTAAATTTTTAATTACTGCAAAATTTTTTGAAGATAAAATTTCAGCGGTTAGTCCTTCAAAATCACGCCAATCCAACGCAACAGATATTTCATCTAAAGGAAGCCCATTTTGAAGTAAAATAATTGCAATTTTTAATTTATCGCCGTCTTCAAAATAATAAAAATTATCTTTTAAATTTCCAATACCAGTATTAATAAAATTATTTAAAATAACTTTAGAATCATTTTCATCAATTTGAGTTACTTTAGAAAAATCTTCAATAGACACACCGCCTTGTATGATTCCATTTAGACCAACAATCATTTTTGGATGAATTTTCAATTATAAATTTTGAATAATATCAAGGATATAGGTTTTAGCTGAGTAACAATCAGATAAGTATGATATAGGTTTTATTACAAGCATCAGAAAATGGTAATATGAAAAAAATGCTAGTAATCATACTAGCTCTTTCAATTATAGCAATAACACACAATGAATCATTTGCAGAAAAAAATACATTTGTAGATTCAATAAAATTCATTCAATATTTAGATGAAAATACAGCATTAGAAGAAGTAAAAAATGGAAATCTTGACATGTATTATTATAGAATTTCATCAGATAGATTAGAAAATAATCAATCAAGAGAAGGATTAAAAATTTTTGATTCTACAGGTGGATCTTATAGTTTACTGGTAAATCCTGCAGAGTCAGAAAAAATCAATCCATTTTCAGACAAAGATGCAAGATTTGCATTAAATTATCTAGTAGATAGAAAACTAATTGTTAATGAATTAATGAGCGGGTATGGAGCACCAACCATATCATATTATGGACCAACAGATCCAGAATACATCACAATAATCAAAGAATTAGAAGCATTTAACTTCAAATACAATCCAACATTGGCTGAAGAAATTATTTCAAAATCAATGATAGAAAGAGGAGCTACAAAAATAGACGATAAATGGATTATGAATAACAACGAAGTGGAAATCAGGATTTTTATCAGAAGCGATGATCCAGTTAGAAAATCAATTGGCGAAATATTATCAGTGGAATTAGAAAAAATGGGATTTACAGTAAGAAAAGATTATGGAGATTTGAATAAAGCATTTGTGATAGTTTATGGTTCAAATCCAGCAGATATGAATTGGAATTTATACACAGAGGGATGGGGTCGTTCTGCATTTGTAAAATATGATTCAATAGGATTAGGACAAATGTATTCTCCATGGTTTTCAAACATGCCAGGTTTTAATGATCCGTCATATTGGAATTATAAGAATGAAAAATTAGATAAATTAACTCAAGAAATTTACAAAGGAGATTTTGAAACTTCAGAAAAAAGAACAGAATTAATTCAAGAAGCAGTTAAAGAAGGAATTAATGAATCAGTAAGAATTTTTCTAGCAAGTAAAGTCGATCAATATGTAGTGAACCAAAATGTGGAAGGAGTGATTAATGATTTAGGAGCAGGAGTTCCAAGTAGATTTACTCCAATTAATGTAAAAACTAATGATGAAAAACTAACAATTGGCGTAAAACAAATCTATCAAGGTGCATGGAATCCAATTATGGGACTAACAGATACATACAGCAGACACATCTGGGGAATAATTTCAGATCCCATTACCTTCAAACACCCATTTACAGGAGAAACATTTCCAGTTAGAGCACAATGGGAAGTCGAAACATCAGGATTAGATGAAAAAATTCAAGTACCAATTGAATCAAAAATTTGGAATCCATCACAACAAGAATGGAGCAATGTTCCTAAAAATACACTTGCCACAAGCAAAGTAACGTTTGATTTTGAATTCAGTAATTGGCATAATGGAGAATCAATGGATATGAATGACATTTTACATTCGTTGTACTTCACAATGGAGTGGGGAACACAAGCAGATGAAAATGACAAAACTTTTGATACAGAATTTACACCAAGAGCATCACAAAGTATTGAAACAATCATAGCAATAAATCAAATCGATGATGACACAATAGAAGTATATGTCAATTATTGGCATTTTGATGAAAATGAAATTGCAGAATGGGCGTCATTATGGAGTCCAGTTCCATGGGAAATAACTGCAGCGATGGAAAAAGCTGTAACGGATGGCAAAGTATCATTTTCAAGGTCAGGTGCAACAAATAAGAGCATAAATTGGCTGTCGCTGATAGTTCCAAATGATGCAGAGATTATTAAAAAATACTTGCAAGAATACAAAGATACTAAATTCATTCCAAATGCATTAAGTGAAAATCAAAAACAATATCAATATTTTGAAAACAGATACAATTCATCAATAAAGTGGATTGAAAATAACAATCATGCAGTAATTAGCAATGGTCCATTTTATTTAGAAACATATTCACCAGAATCAAGAACAATAACAGTAAAAGCATTTGAAGATAATTCATACCCACATCAAGTTGGAAAATGGTCTGAATTTGAAAATATAAAATTTCCAGTTATTAAAAAAATCTACATGGATAAAATAATTCAGCAGGGCAAAAATAGTGAAATAGTTGTTGAAACAGAAGATGCAAATTCAATATTATATTTCATTATAGACAGTAAAGGGGAAATTCAGACAACAAAAGAATTAAAGATTAACAATAATACATCCAACATAAAAATTACGTCAAAAGAATCAGAAAAATTACAAGTAGGTGCAAACAGTATCAAAATATTTGCAATATCAAATTTAGTTTTAAAGCCAGATTATTATGAATCAAGTTTTCTAATTAGTGAAACTAACTCAGACATACAGACTGCAACCATAGATCCATTAAACATAGAAAACGAATTCAATTACAATATAGAAGTAATAATAATCATAGTAATTTTAGGATTCATAGGAGTTATAACATATCTAAAAACTAGACATTAGATTAATCCATAATCAACAAGAATTGTTTGAATTTGTTCCTCACTTTCAGCTTTTGAATAATCATTCAAAAGATTTTGATTCAGATCATAGAAAGTATGACCCCACTTGAATTTATTTAATAATTCTAAACATTGTTCCTTAAAACCAAGAATAAACAATGAACCAGACAAAGCTTCAGCAGTAGTTAATTTATTTAATTTAGAATAATTTACAGGATTTCCAGCAAGTAAGGGAGGTAATTTTCGTTTTATACCATTAAATTTTTGAGAAAAAGCATGATCAGCAAGATTCCAAGAACAATCAATACCAACAATCGCACTAACAAGAGACCGATCTTTTGGAAGTAATGTTTTTTCAGCAAAAGGGTCTAAAACCAATCCCTTAGATCCAATTTTTTTTATATTTTTAGCAAGACCAAATTTCACCATTTTTGCAGCAGTGCATTTTTTTGGATCATCTTGATAAAACATTAAAACTTGTAATTTCAATTTAATTAATTATTAAACTATGAGTATTTGGAATTTACTGTAAAGTTTTGTAAGTTACTTTATAATAAAATCTAGAAACTTCATTATCTTTAATGACTTCAACATTCCAACTTGCATCAGGTAAAAATTCATCAGAAGATTGTGGCAATATACTAAATTTCTCTAACCGCACATCAGAACCAGAATATCTTACATTAAGGTTCATTCCATCAACTTGTACAACTTCAAAAATTTGTCCAGGTTTTCTAGTAGATTCACTAACCAAACAATCAGATGCAGTACCAATAATACAAATACCAGATTCAGATGAAACTTGTAAATTAACAGTTGATTGGCTATCTTTAGATACAGTTAACATAGAACCAGATAACACTCTAGGTTTTACAGGTTGATCAGAAATTATTTTTTCTTGAGTGTCAACAAAAATCAAATTTTCAGAAATACGATTAACTTTTTCAATCATAGTTTTTACAGTCGAAGTAAAATACCCATTTTCAAATTTATCAACATCAGAAGGTTTTCCAGGAATAGAAGAATTAGGATTACCAATGGAACCATTATCATCAGAGTAAGAAGTATTTGAAGTAGATTTTTCAGATACAACAGAGAAGATTTTAGGATCTGCGATTAATGAACCATATTTTCCTTTAATCACATAATCACCATCAGAAAAGGTATTAGGAAAAATTCTAACTGTAGTAGAAAAATCACCAGAAGTGTCAGGAATAGCTGTAGCTGTAAAATCTACATCATGTAATTCGAACTCATCGTTTTCATCAAAATGTCCTGGAATAGTTATAGGTTTTCCATCAGAAGTAGAAAAAGTAAAGTCGACGACTTGATAATATATGGTATTAGTAGAATCAAAATTAGAAATGTTTCCAGAAATAATTATTTCCTCATTTAACAAATATTGAAAATCATTAAGAACAAAAGTTATAGAGTCTGAAACATCAACTTCATCTACCTCAACAATATTTTCAATTAAATTAAAAGTAGTGGATGTAGTTTGATCAGAATATTCAGCAACAATAGTGTAAGTGCCATAAAGTGAGGATGTAGAAACTAATGAAATATTGGTACTAAATTGACCATCAGTAGTAAACAAATTACCATTTGCAATATCCTTACCATTAGGGTCCATTACAGTAAAGCTAAGACTTTCAAAAGGAACTATTTTAGAAGTGGTTCCAGTTAAAGAAATAGATTGATTCAATAAATATTCAGATTCATCAGTTCCAATAGTTAAAGAAGAAACAGATTCATCAAAAATTTCATCGGCCTTATAACCAACAGAAAAACTAACACTATCAGATGCATCAGCATAACTTACAACTACATCATAAGTCCCTTCGTGTATTCCAAGTACTTGATCTAATTTCAAAGTAGTTTCATAATTTAGATCCACATCAGGGTACAAAGAAACAGATTGAGAATAATTAGGTCCAGATATGTTTATTTTTATTGGTACAACTTGAAAATTAGGCTTTTCAACAAACATTTTTTCAGAAACACTTCCTTGAATTACCGCAACGTCATCAAATAGATAAGACATTTTGTCAGAAGACACAGTGACAGTAACTACTGAATCTTCAGTAGGAGTAAAAAATTCACCATTAGAACCACCAGGAGAACCAAGTGAAAACTCCCAATCAGAATAACCATCATAACTTCTTTGCCAGGATAAAAAATTATTTTGTAAATCACTAATTGAAGGGGTTTTATCAATTACAATTCCATCCGCATTTCTTAATTCAACTAATTCACCTGAATCAGTAAACCAAATTTTGGCATAAGTAAATATTAAAAATTTGTCAGGAGAGAGTATAGTTCCATCAGGAATAGTAAAGGTTTTCTTCAAAACAGTGGTTGATGCAATTTTCCAACCACTAATATCAACATCAGAATCAGTGGGATTGTAAAGTTCAACCCACTCAGATACAGCTAATGAATCATCACCGTTAGGATTAGTATCTATTTCATTTATGACAATATGTTCAGAAGGTGTTTGAGAGTATGCAGGTACACATAGTCCAATAGTTAAAGCAACAAACAGTAGTAGAAGAACAGCGTATTTCATTTGAATTTCCTATTTTTATTAATTAAATGACTCATTTTAGAATTAAATGGAGAAAAAGTTGAGCTATTTGTTAAAGTCAAAGATCTTAAAATCATCAAAATTTAATCAAATTGCACAATATTAAGAGATACGAATGAATTATTCCCCAAGTTTATCACAATTTGGACATCTTTTATTGATAATTTTAGTCCCACACTCCATACAAATTCCTTCACCCACATCTTGTTGAATTAATTGGCGTTTTTTACCCACATAGACCTTAATTCCAAAATAAAGAGCAATTACAATAATTGCAGAATATGCAGGTCCCAAGTATTGAATCAATCCAAGCATCACCAGTATCAATCCAGCAATTAAAATCAGATCACGACGCTCAAATTTCATAAAATCAAATCATATTGAATCGATAAAAGTATGCCGGGCTCAGTGCCATTAGTTCACTTCATTTTAAAGTCATTTCTCTAACTCGTCCTCATTGCCCAGTAATCTAATGGAGAGATAATTTGATAATAAGATAATGATTGTGGTGGGATCGGCGAAATTTGAATTCGCGACCTCTGCGTCCC
>Ga0233433_10001955_pt1 | contig 18735 bp, 20 predicted proteins | sample SI_122_August201_5_FD_179868 | JGI IMG/M metagenome (GOLD analysis project Ga0233433, IMG submission 179868) | Seawater microbial communities from Saanich Inlet, British Columbia, Canada - SI_122_August2016_100_MG | ecosystem: Environmental > Aquatic > Marine > Inlet | place: Canada: British...
GGTCCGGAATAGTTGGTCGTCAATACAAAAGATAAAGTCTAGCGTCGTGTCTTTTGTCGCGGCCTCCAGAGTCGGGTTGTCTTGCAAACGAAGATCATCCGTTAGCCAGTAAAGCGTGTTCATAGGGATAACCCAAATGCGATGAAGTGAAAAACAATGACCGCACAGGTGACCCCCGTGCGCATTCGACGATAGTACTTCGGCTGCTTGCTGAAAACCGAGTAATAACGCTCGCCCCAAAGCAAACAGCCAAAGAGTACGCCGAGTACCAATAGCGAACGATCGTCCATGAAAATCACCACAATGACTCCCACAATAACGATCGCGTTGCTGGCCAACAGCGTTTGACTTAGTTGCCAGCGAGAAAGGTCACGTTTCATTAGGGCGGTAGACCACCAGCTTCCCGACAAAAAGGCGATGATCGCGAGCGAGTAGGTCTTTAACAAGGTTGTAGCAAGGGGCATCTCTATCATGATGACGCAGCCAACCATGGGCACCACACCGGCCCAACCGAGCGCCAGGACCAATCGCTGATTTGCCAGCTCGTTGGCAGCTGAGGGTGGCGCTAAACCCTTTGACATGTCGGGCACCAGTATATTCTTCGTGACGCAAGAACCGACTTTTCGACCGACGTACCACACGTTCGACAAGGCTTCCCTGCCCTAGCGAAAACGGCGAACCGATCGCGTTCGTAATATCGCCCACCAGGCTTTGCATTTTTTGAAACAAGCCTTGCCGGCAATGTAACACCATTGGTTCTATAACTGCGCTGGCCGATCATCAGTGTGTTTCTGGCAAGTTTTCTTTTGCTGCTAAGATCGAGTTCTTTCGGCTTTAACAAGGGGTTTACCCTTGCAAAAAAAAGAATCTCTGAACGCAGGTAGTTGCCAACGCCGGCAATAAACTTTTGGTCGAGATATAAGGATGCCAAACGTCTGTTGTTAAAGTCCGAGCTCAGCAGCCGCTGCACTAGCGTCTCTGCGTTTAAATCATTGGCTAATAGGTCTGGGCCCAGACGCGCTAAAAAAGGGTGTTGGTAAACGTTAACCGTATCCCATAGGGAGATATCCGTGGCGCTGTAGAGTAACGCACTGTTTTCTTTCGTGTGCAGCCCAATACGGAGTGCGCGATTCGTGCGGGGCATCCTTCCCTTTTTCCTGACTTTCCACACGCCATAAAGCTGATTATGGGAATACACGGTCTTGCCCGACGAAAAATGTGTCAGCAGTGCTTTTCCACGAGTCTCTAACCCTTCAACCGTGTGACCAACGATATGCTTTTGCATACCCTTGAGCGCAGGGTGGCAGAGCTCTGCGGACTCTATCACTCGCCCCTCGAGCACCCTTGCAATGGCATCAGCGGCACGTCTTATTTCTGGACCTTCTGGCATGATAAGACGTACGACTCAACACGACAAACGGATCAACAGAGGCAACTCCCCTGGGTCCTTGTTCGGTTTACTCGAAGGTCTAGAAATGCTCGCCGGAAGCTGCTGCATGCCCGATCAGTGTAGGTAGGAAATCGTTAGGAATTTTCGCGTTTTCTCAAAAGCAGAAACAATGAAAAACTTGCCAACACTGACTCAAACCCCAGGGCCATGCCAGTGTAATCGTTAAAACCACCATCCATGAGCAAACCGGCAAGGCGCGCTGTTAAAAGTCCGACAGAAAAAGTCGCCAACATCACCAGAAACGACTCAACCAGCGTTGGTCGAAAAAAAGCAACCAGGGCCATGACACCAATCGAGGTCTGCACACCGCCATACATTGCCCGCAACTCCGTAGCCCCAGACGCCGACTCAGCGCCGATACCCACAACTTCTGCCAACATCCCCGGATTGCTGAAACACACCAGACCATAAGGCAAGAAAACGACAGCACAGAAAACTAAAAAGGTCTTCACAAACGGGGGTGACACCTAGCGCACCAACTTGAAAACTTTAATCGCTGCTTGCGCATCCTCGACAGCGGGGAATCCAGCAACGATATCCGGGTAGTCGGGCTCATATTTTTCCACATACGCCGTCATCATGGGCTGCCAACCGTCTTCCAATAAGGATGCCATAAGCGAGTAGGTATTATCACCAAGTCTCATTTCGACCGGCGCAGCCTCGCCAATCATGTTCACCCAGCCACTGTCGGCTGAGCCAACGATATAGAGCTCGTCCTGGTATTCGCTCACCCAGATGATGACCACGCGCGGAAGCGTTCCTTGAACAGCCAGTGTGATCTCGTGAACCGCAGAGGTATCGGGCCAGGTTTCAGGTGATTCTGTTGGCGTGCCACCGATAAAAAACCCGGGGACAGGTCCGAGTGGTGTGATTAAAACCAAAAGTGCTAACAGCAGAACCAGTAAGCCCGCCGCAAGTTTTACAACTTTCATCGAATCTTTCCCTAGACCATTAACACCGAACTACTTTAACAACTTTTTCCTCTGTTAGCGTTCGCTGGTAAAAAGGTGCCGTCAATAAACACCTGGACCTAAAAAGGTAGCCACGATTCTGCTTTTAAAGCCGAATAGATGAACCCATGTAATCAAGTCAAATACCTTGGAATCTCTCTGGAAACCCATCCTGCACCCCCTGGCCCAGTTATTTACCACTCTCGGTTTCGAGTATAAGACCTGGATTATTAATTGAGATCGCGGGATAGATTCTTTCCAACGAGCCCTAACATTGATCTTTCGGTTTTAAACATTGCGGGCGGCGCACATGGCGCCCAAAGGCGCCGCGTTCTCGAACGGTTTCCCGGGCGCTGCGCTATATCGCTGCCCCTTCTCGCTGGATCGCGATCCAGGCTTCTATTTTTTTTCCGGCTTTGATGGGGAGGACTCTCCAGTACATAATGAAGGGCGTGCCATCTTTCTTGTAGTTGATCGCCTTTCCTTCAAATTTACCGCCCGATTTGAGCGCTGTAGCAAGGCGTTCTGTCACCTTCTTGTCGGTACCCACACCTTGGAGAATTCGGGGTGTTTTTCCTATCACTTCTTCGGGCTTGTATCCAGTTAGCTTCTTGAATGCTTTATTCGCATAGGTGATCCGACCTTTCGCCGTGGTGTCGGTGATCAGGATTGAATCAAAACTGTTCTCGGCGAGGACCTTGAGCAGTGCCACGCTGATTTCAGCACTGCGGAGGGTTTTCTCAATTGTAGAAGCCATTTTTTATCTCGATTTTTAGGTTGTGAGACAAAGTTACGCTGCGGTACTACGTTTGGATCAGATTGACGTCCTTTTGAATTTCCCCGTTCGGTCATAGGCAACGCGTTACGCGGAATGATTCTGGGCCACCAGAGATCGCCGAAGTACCAGGATCTTCCTAGAGCAAGTCGACTGCAGCAATCATGACAGGCGCATTGCTACTCCTGTTAAATGGCGACACACACGCCAGGTGCCGGAGTAAAATTTACATTCCAAATTCTTACTCCGGCCCCGGCATTATCGCTAGTCGCCAAAGGTGTAGGCGATGTCTACTCCATAAGTACGTGGCGGCCTGACTGACGCATAGGACCATAGGCCTGCTACATCATAGCCGTGGGTATAACCATCCTCATCTGTCAGGTTGCGACCAAACAGGCTGATGGTAACGCCATTGTCGAGCGCGGCATTTAGAGAAAAATCAACCAGTGATAACAAGAAAGTCGCAAGTATCAAAAAATTATCGTCGCTGAGTATGAGAAGAATTAGCCATATTGCTCCATCTCGGTTTTTCCGATTGAGTTAATTGGAACACCGAATTGCACTGACTGTCTCGCCTGACAGCATCCCACTGGTATTTTGGTGTGGCTGCCATTTATTCGCTATGCTCGGATCAAACCGAACCAATGATAAATGGCAGGAGAAAAATGGATTCACAACTACAGGAATTACTAGATAAAAAAGCCTGCGAAGAAGTCATCGTGAGATACGGACGCACCCAAGACTGGCTGGACACGCCGGGACAGAACAGTTGCTTTTGGCCTGACGCAGATATCGACTTCGGGTTTTTCAAGGGAAACGGCGCTGATTGGGTGAAGACAGTTATGCCTCATGAGCAGGAAGCCATACGTCGATGGCATATGTCGACCAGCGTGATTATCCGCGTTAACGGAAACAAAGCCGTCGGGGAATGCTACGGCATCGCAGTGGGTACAGGGATAGATGCTGAGGGTAACCTGAGTGACAACATGTATGGTGGCCGTTATCTCGACGAACTGGAGAAACGAGATGGAGAATGGCGAATATCCAAACGCACCTACATTCTGGATTGGTCAACCTCGTTTCCGAATGCAATAGACTCAATGACACCAGATGATTTTGCCCTGAACATTTTACAGATCCGTACGCCCGATCATCCAATGTATCGCCCGCTGTAGCTGTGACCAAAACTGGTGCCTGGTAAGTTGATGAGGACGCCGTAACTCGGACAACACGATCGGGCGCTAGTTGGTCAACGAATATTTCCTGACCAGTTCGAAAAAGCAATTACCAAGTCTAACCAGATACTCTTTACCCAGCTGTCACCCGCAAGTGAGCAAAAGCTGAGTGTGATCCAAGGCAGCTATTTTGGCGTAGTTTCTTGTAACAGTCGTCAGAGGCTATTGGCCATGGATAACAATATTACGCGCAATCCCATCATCGGCTTCCTAGCTCTTGCAGCGATTCTCTTGCTTAGCGTGGCACCGATAGTATCTGGTTCGGTCCATCATTCCATTGGCATTGCACGCGATGTCAATGCCACGGTGAGCTATATAGAGCACCACCAGTACCTGGAGTCGGGCCATCATCTGATTCGTTATTATGATAACGACCTAAATCTGGTCCTGACAAAAGAGCTCAGTTATCCAGAACTGCCCCAACACCCCACCCTGCAACAGACAGACCTGGTCAATCAAACGGAAATCAAAATAGAGATAAACAACACTACCGCGCTCATGACGAGGCCAACGTCGAAAGAAGAAGGACACTTCCGATTTGAACTGACAGCAGACGTCATGATTGATGCCGGCTTCGACGCTTATATCCGCGCCAATTGGAGTTCTTTTGATGCGCAACCTTCACAGTCATTCCGGCTTGCGATAGCTGGCCAGCGGCGGCTGATTCAGATGGAACTTTCGCTGCTTGAAGACGGCGCCGACGGAGCAGTTTTTTCGGTTAAGCCACGAAATTGGCTTCTTCGCACGTTAATACCTAACATCCTTCTCAGCTATGACGCGAAACGTCAGCTTATACGCTATCAGGGTTTCTCGAACCTCAAGCAACCAGGGAGAAAGAGAAATGTAGTCATCAGTTTTGATCACTACGATTCAGCCAGACCCCTATCGATGCCACTGACGGAGTGGCTTCCAGAAATTTCAGGATTATGACCATGAAGATAAGCCTCTTACTCACACTTTTAGCACTCCTGCCCTTCGAAACCTTGGCTATTTTTAAGCCGGACTACGTCGTATTGGAAAAAAGCGGCGATCTCGAGATCCGCCAGTACTCCTCATTAATCGTCGCGCGCACGAGGGTAGAAGCCGATTTCACAGAGGCCGGGAACATGGCCTTTAGGCGGCTCGCGGGATACATATTTGGGAATAACTCGGGCAACGAGAAGATATCAATGACCGCGCCAGTCACAATGTCGCCCGAGGCTGATAGCGACGGCGCCTACTGGATTAGCTTTTTTATGCCGGCAGAGTATTCTCTTAGCGACCTTCCAGCTCCTGCCGATGGCGCGGTCGAGATAACGCGGGTTCCTGCGTCCAAGATGGCGGTCGTGTCGTACAAGGGAGGCTGGGGCGAAAAGAACTACATAACGCACAAGGATCGTCTGATGACCCTGTTATCGGCAACCGAATGGACCATCAGCGGTGAGCCAATATGGGCCAGATACAACTCGCCTTTTCGTCCCTCGTTCATGCGGTCCAATGAGATAATGGTCGCGGTCGAATGAAGGCAGGGTGTTCGTCACCACTGTGAGCTTCCAGGTTCCCCTTTAATCGGGCCCACTAGGTCGCCGCTCACCCACCCTCCGTAGAAACCACCCGGTTGTGCCTCCATGCGCGCACCGTCAATATAGCAATCAACCCTCGCGGGATAAAAAGCAACCCAGCGATGAATGGACTGGAACTCTTCAAACATCTCTACGTAGCGCCAACCGACATTGGCTCTTTCCTGCAGTGATAAGGCTTCAGCAAGCCCCTTCCACTCGCAAATTGAACGAGCGCCTGTCACGGACAATGGCGCGATTACGTCCCCTGGAGGAAAATAATAGGTCGGCGCTCCGGCTGTTTCGAGAACGCGTTTCCCCCGTTCTGTACTTGCGAGTAGCTGGGCTCCAAGACGCACACTCATCGTGCCGGTGACGTCCTCGATGACCGGGGGTCTTGGAAAATCCCAGACGGAAGTTTCGCCCTGTTTGGGTTCTGTGGCAAACGTGGGGCGAGATTGTCCACGGTATTGCCAAACGGCCCGCGCCCGTTCTACTTCCGTGGTGCTGCGGAGCAAAGGCACCTTCATGACAGGCTAAATTGATTCAAATTTACGATCCCACGACAAAAATTAAGGGCCGCAGGCAACGCGATGAGGTCGAACGTCGTTCGAGTCCCGATCCGTTTGTTGAGTTGTCTGTTCCCCGCCAAAAATGATCCTCTCTAAGACTCGGAACGTATCACAAGGATTATTTACTATGAAAGGAATTTGCGTGATATCTCGAAGAAAATTTATTGAGCTAGGCGCACTTGCAGCGGCCCTACCATTTCTTGGCCAGGGCGGCCTGGTTGCACCTGCATCTGCCGCCGTTGGCAAAGTGCCAGTGAATGATCCTGCCGCCGCCGCCCTGAAATATGTAGAGGTGGCGAGCGACGCTTCGCGGGCGGACAAAATGGGTGTCGCGGGCTCGGAACAAATCTGTGGTAACTGTCGCTTTTATAAAGACAGCGAAACGCCTGAATGGGGCGGTTGCGCATTGTTTCAAAACCGATTGGTCGCTAAACAAGGGTGGTGCATGGGTTGGGTACCCACGGCCTAGGGCGGTGGGAATATCAACATCAACGATCAGCGCCCAAGAACTGATCGCGCATATCGAGCGCACTCTTGACCTTGGCACTTACCGGGTAGGTGACTGGCAAACCTTGCTTCGGACACTTAAGGAGCAAGGAGAGGAGGCGGACCCCATATCGACTCCGCATCTCACTAGGGTCAGTGATAAGTTGCATCGGCGAAATGGTTTCCCCGCCGCCGCCGCATGGGTTGGAATGGTCGGCGAATACCTTCTTCTTGGATCCAGCCTTTTGGCGATGAACGCCGAGAGCATACTCTTACGTTTAGCTGGCGTCATTGTCTTGGCTAGCTGCCTCCAGCCGCTTATCAAAATAACCACCGGGCTGGCCCTAGGCGTAAGATATTCATATGTCTACCTTTGGTATGTTGAACCGAGGTTCAAAATGCAATTCGGCACCTATCACCGGCTGTCGCCAGCGAAGAAGTTGGCGCTGCAACTAATGGGTAGCATCGGGACCCCAACAGCACTGCTTATCGGGTGGGGCATGCTTCAAGATGAACCGCTGTTGTCGATGCTGTGCCTTGCGGGAGCATTAATAGCGGTCATGATGCAGGTCGGCGCTTTCTTTGCCGTCGGCGCAGGGGTACGAAAGGTGGGCCCATTTTTACTAACGAATCTAACAACGCCGGCGATGTTGGCCAAAGAATGGCACGAAGTTGGCAAGTCTACGCGAGAGTAAACCATGGATTTTCAACAGTTAGTCCGGAACGAAATCACGATGCCCATCGTGGAGCTCTGTGAAACAATGCTCGAGGAAGGCGAAATGGAGCAGCACGCTTTTTTTCAGGGTCTCTTGCCACTCCTCGCAGAACCCGACCGGGAGGAGATGGTATTGGCGGCGGTGATAGAGCTGTCTAAATGCGCGTTTCTCGGCTTCAACTATAGTCCGCTCGTCGCAATGAGGATTGACCAGTTGCTAGAACGATCCATAGATCTGGCGCACACGATGTCAGCGGACGGGATGAATTAACAATCGATAGCATCCGGTCACATCGCACCTCTTACAATAAGCTCACACCCTGTTACGGACTAAACTGCGGCACCACAGCCGCTGCGATGAGATAGTCGGTCAAGATTGCGGCAAACTGCCACTACTACTTCAGGTATACCCCTGACTTTTACTCCTGCTTCCGTTATCGCCAATTCAGCCCTAGCCCAGATGATCCGTTTCGTCACGAAGGGCGTATCTCTTTCCTGGCGGCCAACAAAAACATAGTGCGCGCTACACCTGGTGCTCGCGTTGAGTAGCAAACATAAAACATAGAAAGACGGAACCATCTTGCCGCGCTGCTGCAGCGTTAAACAAAATGCATGATAGGCGCCAGTGCACTGCAAGGAGAGTATGTGAGCAATAAGAATTTAGTAGTCAGTTGCACAATGCTGTTGATGACCCTGTGGGTTTTCTCAGGAGAGTGGAGCAATAGTATCGTAGAGGCGGAAGAGGTCCGGTTATCATCAACACAAGGCCTCGTTAGTCAAAAGACACCAGAAACAGTCACGACCCCTGAACAACAAGCTCAAAGGACTGAAGCCAGCGTCTTGGTTCGCGCGGTGCAGAGCCAGGCAGAGACCAAAACTCTGTTCCTCGATGTACGGGGACAGACGGCTGCAAATAGACAGGTTCACGTCAAATCAGAAGTCTCCGGCAAGGTCATTCAGATGGCAGGAAAGAAAGGCCTTTTCGTCAATAAAGGCGATCTTCTGTGCCGCGTTGCGGAGGACGCGCGCCGGGCCGATTACACCCAGGCATTAGCCGAGCTGGAAAGCTCAAAGTTGGAGCATGACGGGTTCGTCGATCTTAATAAGAAAGGGCTGCAATCCGAGATTGTGTTAGCCAAGGCAAAGGCGGCTCTAGAACAAAGTAGAACCCGAACAGAAGATGCGCGACTGGCTTTGGCGAAGACGGCAATCACAGCGCCCTTTAATGGTGTTGTAACTAGCCAGCAAGTCGAGGTGGGGGACTATCTGCGGCCAGGTGGCATTTGCGTGAGCCTAATGGAGGTCGACCCCATGCTAGTGGTCGGGCAAATAGCCGAGAAGAGCATTGGGCTCGTCACCTTGGAAGGCAAGGTGCAGATCATGCTGATAACCGGCGAGAGCTACTCCGGTGTCGTCAGCTATGTGGGCCATGCGCCGAACGGAAAGACTCGCACCTACCCCGTTGAAGTGACAATCAATAATACGGGTTCGAGAATTCGGGCAGGCCTGACAGCACAAATGCAAATTCCTGTGGGTGCGGAAAGTGTGCATCTCATTTCGCCCGCTAGTTTAGTACTGGACGACGCCGGCAGTATTGGCGTGAGGATTGTTGATCGCGATAAGCGGGCACGCTTTATGCCGGTACAAATCGCGGATGAGAATCCTGAGGGCATCTGGGTGAAAGGCCTTCCAAACTCCATTGACCTCATCACTATTGGCCATGAAGAAGTTTCAGAAGGACAATTGGTCTCTATGGACTATGCGGTGCTTAGTGGGCTGGCGAGTAATCCATGAATTTTATTGGCGGGGCAATCGACCGGACCCGCACAGTACTCTCGCTACTCGCGGCAATCATGTTTGCCGGGGTTATTTCGTACACTCTAATTCCTATTGAATCTGATCCTGATGTAGCGATACCCATCATCTTCGTCATGATTCCCCATGAAGGAATTTCCCCAGAAGATTCAGAAAGGCTTTTGTCTCGCCCCATGGAGCTTGAGCTTCGAACGCTGGAAGGTGTCAAGGACATCAACAGCTACTCGGCAGAAGGCGCCGCGACACTGATCATTGAGTTTGATAGTTCCTTTGACCAAGATCAGGCGGTGTTGGATGTACGTGAGGCCGTCGACACCGCGAAAGTGAAAATCCCATCGACCGCCGAGGAACCGATAGTTAAAGAGGTGTCCGCCGCAGATTTCCCCATTATTACCATTAGTGTAGGGGGACAAGGCGTAGCCGACCGGGCTCGCTATAAAATCGCGCGGCAGTTAAAAGACGAAATTGAAGCAATTAGTGAGGTCTTGGAGGCACGCCTTGAAGGTAACCGCGAGGAGATGCTGGAAGCAGTTATCGACCCTGCGCAATTAGAGGCATACGGGATTAGTAACGAACAGTTGCTGTCCGCAGTAGCACGGAATAATCGGCTCATCGCTGCTGGCTCTGTTGATACCGGTCGCGGCAGCTTCTCGGTGAAGGTGCCCAGCGTCATCGAAAATGCTGATGACGTTTTATCTATACCTCTAACCGCAACGCCCCTGGGGGTGGTCACGCTTGACGATGTTGTGACTCTGCGGAGAACGTTTAAGGATGCGTCCGGATACACACGAACGAACGGTTCCGCTGCTGTCGTCATCGAAGTAACGAAGAGGCCAGGCACGAGCATCGTCAAGGTCGTGAACGAGATCAAGGCGCGGATTGACGCAACACGTAAAGACTTTCCAGCCAACGTAGAAATTAACTATATCGCTGATATGACGCCGGACACGGTTGAGCAGATATCAACACTTGAAGGCAATATTTCGACGGCCATGTTTCTCGTGCTCACCGTCGTTGTCGCTACGATCGGTGTTCGCTCTGGTCTGCTGGTAGCGTTTGGTATTCCTTTCTCCTTCATGTTTGCGTTCATTTTCGTCAACCTGCTGGGCTTCACGTATAACTTCATGGTGATGTTTGGCATGTTGCTAGGGCTGGGGATGCTAATCGATGGGGCCATTGTTGTAGTTGAGTTGGCTGATCGCAAGATGAAGGCTGGAGAGTCACCCAAGGTTGCCTATATCTACGCCACAAGACGCATGTTTTTGCCAGTGTTGGCATCGACGGGTACAACGCTGGCGGCGTTCCTTCCGCTGATGTTTTGGCCCGGGGTAACTGGTCAGTTCATGAAATACCTACCTGTAACGGTATTCGCAGTGCTCATAGGGGCACTTGTGTACGCATTATTTTTCGCTCCAGTCCTGGGCGCTATTCTTTCAAGGAAACAGGATAACGAGAACGCCGGCTCGACACTGCTTGTTGATCAAGGGCGGTTCCCGGAGATCGGAGGCGTGGTCGGTCTGTACGCCAGGATTCTCAGTTTCAGCACTAACAGGCCGCTCTTGGTGATCGGTATTACACTCGTCACAATGTTCAGCGTTGTGCACTTGTACAGTGTTGCCGGCAATGGTTCCCAGTTTTTCGTGGATGTTGAGCCCAATTTCACCGGCGTCAATGTCAGTGCACGGGGTAATTATTCTGCTGAAGAGTTGCGAGATATTGTTACTGACGTCGAAAAACGGGTGCTGGCCGTTGGCGATATAACAAGCCTTTACACCCGGAGCGGCCAAGGCGGTCTCAGCTTCGGTTCAGGGGGTACCACACCCGATCGTGTCGGCAGCATGTTCATCCAGATGACGGACAGAAGGGAACGATCGCTCAACGGACATGAGCTGGAACAGGCCTACGAGGATGCGATCCAGGATATCCCTGGCGTTCGAGCAGAGATGCGGCCACAGCAGATGGGCCCGCCGGTGGGCAAAGAGATTCAGATACAGCTGAGCGGGCCGGATCTAGACGCGCTAGCAAAGGAGGCGCGGAACCTAAGTTCTCACCTTAAATCCATGGAGGGGCTGGTTGCCGTTGATGATACGTCACCGGTGCCGGGCATTGAATGGCAGGTCAAGGTAGATCGCGCGAAAGCAGCAATGTCAGGGGCAGATGTCTCAAGCGTCGGCGCAGCCATACAGCTAATAACCAACGGTATCTTAGTTGGGAAATACCGACCCGATGACGTCGAGGACGAAGTCGATATTCGCGTTCGCTATCCTGAGCAATACCGCGGGATTTCCCATCTCGACCAGTTAAGAGTCAGCACCGAAAGCGGCCAAGTACCGATATCTAGTTTTGTTGAGCGAGAAGCAAAACCCAAGGTCTCAACTATTTTCAGGCAGAATGGCACTCGCGTGATGTATGTCAGAGCGAACCCTGCCCCAGGGGTCCTGGCGAATGACAAGGTCGATGAAATTCGTGGTTGGCTATCGTCACAAGACGTTGACCCTTCCGTGGATATCATTTTCCGTGGGGCCAACGAAGAACAGAAAGCGGTCGGTCAGTTCATCGGCGTGGCCTTTACGTTGTCATTGATCCTGATGGGCATTCTGCTTGTGACACAGTTCAATAGTTTCTATCAAGCGCTACTCGTTCTTTCTGCGGTCGTCATGTCGACGGTCGGTGTGTTGCTCGGTCTTTTGATCACTGGCTACGCTTTCAGCGCCATTATGACAGGCATTGGGATTGTGGCGCTTGCGGGGATTATCGTTAACAACAATATCGTGCTAATCGACACCTTTAACTATTTGCGCCGCGAGAACCCTCGCTGGGACTTACGCAGGGTGATTATCACGACAGGGTGTCAAAGGCTCAGGCCCGTGTTTCTTACAACCTTCACGACAGGCTTTGGGCTGCTGCCCATGGCCGCAGGTGTTTCAATTGACCTGATTGGTCGCGAAGTAGAAGTGGGAGGCCCGGTAGCGTCTTATTGGGTGCAGCTGGCGTCGGCGATCGTATCCGGCCTTAGCTTTGCAACGCTACTCACTCTCATCGTCACTCCCTCCCTCTTAATGGCGCCCCAGGCTGTCAGAGAGTTGGTGCACGAGCTGCGAGAAAAAGGCCGCCATTTTCTTATCGTCCCTGGGGAGAAAAGGTCATGAGCCACGATAGTGATACGCTCTATTACGACGGTCGATGCCCATTGTGCAACGCGGAAATGACCCGTCTTGCCGCACACAAGCCTGACCATCTAGCACTTAAAGATATCCATCAGCTAGATCTGGATGAGGTCACGAAGCATCGAATGCTGAAGACCCTGCACTTGCAGGCTGCCGATGGCAGTTTCAAGGTTGGAATCGAGGCAAATATTACTGCGTGGGAAGAAACTCGATGGGCCTGGATGTGGCGCCTGTTACGGCTGCCTGTTCTTCGTTATATCGCCGGGCTCGCCTATGACGCGTGGGCTGGCAAGCGTTATCAAAGGATGTACGAGCCCCCTTTTGACCGTTCCTCTCAGGGGTCGCCCCCTCGTCATTAAAAAAGCCACCTAACCCTCGAACATCAGCGCAGTGGTGCCCCGTTCAAGGCTTCGAGCTCTTCCCTTAGCGCTTCTGCCTCGGCTGTTAAAAAAGAATACTCACGAATTTTTCCGTTGCGCTGCGCTTTCATCGCTTCTTCTAACTTGGCGAAGTATCGCTTGCGGACTTTTCTCTCGGGGGACGATCTAAAGAAACTTAACATCGGTTCACTCTGCACTAATTGACAATGTTACGACCGACAGACAAATCCGGATCATTGGAGCCGCGCTAGGATGCGGGTTCTTTACTTCCCAGATCGCTGCCCGCATGAATGACGAAGCAATTTGGCGGGTTAACTTTCTTGGGCCAAGTAGGCACAAGGCACCATTTGCTATCGTCAAAGCTGGTACAATGTCCCCGCGTTTCGCTAAAAGCCCGCCGCAAGCCATGCCACTAGCCCATTGCCCTTACCGGCATGGTCGTAGAAAGTGTGGTGACTCAATCCATCGTCAAGTGCAAGGTTCCTTTTCTTATGAATCTCAGTAAAACCAGTGCCTGGACTGAATCAGATGTTCGTTCGTTTCTGGCAAGTTCCACCATCCCCATGCGTATCGCGACGAATACGGCCAGTTACCCCACCCTATGCTCTGTCTGGTATCTGTTTGATGAGCAACAAGGTGACCTGCTATGCGTGTCTCATGAAAAAAGTCAGTTGGTTTCAGACCTCATGGCAAATCAGAAGTGCTCCTTTGAAATTGCACCCAATGACCCCCCCTACTATGGCGTTAGAGGAAAAGCAGTGGTGACGCTGTCGAAGGATAAAGCGTTAGAAACACTTACCACCTTGATGCCCCGTTATTTAGGGGGTACTGAAAGCAGGCTCGCGAAATGGCTTATTGGCCGCAGTGATGAAGAGTATGTCCTGAGGCTGAAGCCAGTCCAGGTCACCTCCTGGGATTACAGAGAGAGAATGAGCTAGTTGATTAATGTCATCAATGGTTAATCTGTTTTTGGTCCTATACCGTAAATTACAACAAAAAAGAGTGACTGAAACGATGTACTTAGCATTTGGGGTGATACTATTTTTGTTGGCAGCTGTGTATTCCATAATACTGCAAGCTGGTAAAAGAAACGTACAAGTGGTCCGAAAGAATTGTCTACGTCAGCCTGACGAAGACGCCGAGTTTTGATTGAGCGTGTTAAGAGGAGATAGACGACGTGTTTAATTCGGCGGTCAGTGTTTCGCCGTCTGGCAAGGGCGCAACAGTAATGCCTGGTAATGCCCGGTAATACCCGAAAGGTCTATCGGTGAACATTTAATGCCAGAGGCTAAGACGAAGAACTAACTGGCATTCATTCGATGCTCATTGCTCACCCAGTCGGTCAAAAAGTCCTGGGCACTGTGCTGTTACTAACCGCTGTTAGTCCGTGCTCGAGGAGCCATATCAACTCCTGATTCGATCACTGGTCAAGACCTCCGAGACACATATATTTGATTTCTAGATAGTCATCAAGCCCGTACTTGGAACCTTCGCGACCTTGACCGGACTCTTTGACACCACCAAAGGGCGCCATCTCATTTGAGATGAGACCTTCGTTGATACCCACAATCCCGTACTCAAGTGCTTCCGCAACCCGCCAGACACGACCTATGTCACGGGAATAAAAGTAAGACGCAAGCCCTACTTCCGTATTGTTAGCCATGCGAATCGCGTCTTCTTCTGTCTTAAAGCTGAACAAAGGTGCAACTGGGCCAAAAATCTCTTCTTTGAACACCCGCATGTCTTCACTGACATTCGTCAGGATCGTCGGTTCAACAAATGAACCTCCCTGCACTGCCCGGCTGCCACCTGCGACAACGGTTGCCCCCTTGTCGGTCGCATCTTTAATGAAATCCATCACATCGCTGGCAGCGGTTTCATCAATCAGGGGGCCGATAGTGACACCTTCACTGATTCCGTCTCCGACTTTCAACTTCGCCACGGCAGCCGCCAGCTTCTCAGTAAATGCATCGTAAACACTTTCCTGTATAAGCAGCCGATTAGCGCAAACGCATGTCTGTCCGGCATTTCTGTACTTGCTGACCATTGCACCTTCAACCGCAGAATCAAGATCCGCATCATCGAAAACGATAAATGGTGCGTTGCCGCCCAACTCCATTGATGTTCGCTTTACCGTCGCTGCACATTCCGCCATCAACTGCTTGCCAACCGGCGTTGAGCCCGTGAAAGTCAGTTTGCGTATGATGGGGTTGCCGCTCATCTCCTTTCCGATCTCTGCGGTTTTCCCGGTCACAATATTGATCACCCCGGCCGGGACGCCTGCGCGCTCTGCCAACTCAACAAATGCGTAGGCAGAGAGGGGTGTAGCGTTCGCTGGCTTACAGACAACAGTGCATCCAGCCGCGAGCGCCGGTGCAATTTTTCTGGTCAGCATCGCGTTTGGGAAATTCCACGGTGTTATACAGGCAACTACACCAACGCCCTGTTTAATACAGACCAGACGCTTGTCATTCGAAGGATGAGGTATCGTGTCACCGTAGACTCGTTTGCACTCTTCAGAAAACCATTCGATGTAATTAGCACCATATGCGATCTCACCCCTCGCCTCCGCCAGTGGCTTCCCCTGCTCTGCGGTCAGTATTTTCGCCAGGTCTTCCTGATTCTCCATCATCAGATCAAACCACCGTCGCAGAATGGCTGCGCGCTCCTTGGCTGTCGTTCGACTCCATGATTTGTGGGCGACCTCGGCCGCTTCGATAGCGCGGCGCGTTTCATTTGTTCCGCATCTGGCAACTTCAGCAATAACCGAACCGCTGGATGGGTTTACTACTGGCAATGTGGTGCCATCGTCGGCTGAAACCCAGCCACCATCTATATATGCTCCAGCCTTTAATAACAGGCCATCACTGAGCTGTTCTTTCATTTCTTTGTTTCCTGTTGGTCAAATATTTCCATCGCGCTCAGGAGCCACTTGGGCGCCGAGGACTCTGCACCTACGCCGCCATAGGTCAACTGACCTTCACGAGTTATCGCGCCTGTCTTGATGCCATCAACGATTTCTTCAAGATCAGTCAGGAATTGTACAAGAGACTCATCTTCCATGACATCAAGTGTCAGGTGAATTGCCGGCGGGTTCGTAACACCCAGCAAACGCCAACCACGATCTTCCATTCCGCTGACCACCACCCTGATGTCAAATTCGTCTGAGGCAATCATCAGCAACGGTCCATCTGACTTCCAGGTGTGCAGCCCATCAATCTCTCGGCATTTTTCGACAATTGACCGCTTTACGTGCAAAACCCGCCGCGCATTTTCCAGATACCCTTCTTTCCCCCAGTAATGCATCAGCGCCCATATCCCGGCAACTGGGCCCAGAGTACGAGACCCAATAAAGCCCTGCGAAAGGTAAAGGCCGCAGGCCCATTCTGTAATTGGCATATAGTGATAGCTTTGCTCTGCCTGAGATCGCCACAAAACAGTCGAGCAAGGTTTCGGCGCGTATCCATACTTGTGTAGGTCTGCCGAGATAGATCTCACACCCGGGACCCGAAAATCAAATTCAGGAACATCCTCACCGAGCATTGCGAAGAACGGCAGGATGTACCCACCGACGCAGGCGTCAACATGGAGCCAGAGATCATTTTCAATCGCCAGTTCACCCATAGCCCTTATGGGGTCGACCGTTGCATAGGGCCAGTTCGGCGCCGAACCGACGACGCCGATCGTATTCGGCCCTACTGCTGCCTTAAGCGCTTCAAAGTCACAGGAAAGATCGTCCAGCTGAGGAACGGTTATGACTTTGATATCGAGATACTTGCAGGTCTTGTGAACCGTCGAATGGGTGGAATAGGGGGCAACCACCTCTGGCTCGGTTATGTTCGGTTTATTTTCTCTCGCCCACTTTCGCATGGCATGGAAAGCATTGAAGTTTGATTCGGTTCCTCCACAGGTAAGATTGGCTCGCCCCTGCTCACCGCCATTGAGCAGGTTGATGCAGATATCGAGCACCTCATTTTCCATCTTCGCCGCCGCAGATTCCTGAAACGTAAATAGCCCATTCCACTCAAGGAATTCATTGAACGCCTCATGGGTAAGTTTCGACATTTCTTCCTGGCCCTGAAATGTTGTACTCGCCAGCTTGCCTCGCTGGCCTGGTGTCATCTGCCCACGGAGTTCTCTGACCTGAGACATCACATCGTCATAACTAGCACCCCGTTCAGGCAACGAATACACTTCATCTGACATTTTCTCTACCTCTGTGTTGGCGAAGATATGTGTTCACATCTCTCGTGCTAGTTCTTCTAACGAAGCTCTTAAGATCGACAGCAGCTGGTCTATATTTTCACGAGTAAATGTCAGCGGCGGCGACAGAACAAGGATGTTGCCAATCGGTCTCACAATCAGTCCTTTCGACAAACATTTTTGGTATACCTCTGCCGCCATCATCAGGGGTTCCTTTGTTGTTTGATCTGACACCAGATCAATTCCCAACATAAAACCCTGACCTCGAACATCTCCCACGACACTAATGTCTAGCAACTCTTTGGCTTGCGATTGAAGATAGGGCCCCAGATTTCGGACATGGCTCAGCAGATTCTCTCTTTCAATGATCTCAATGTTCTTCAGTGCTGCCGCGCAGGCGACAGCATGTCCTGAATAGGTGAAGCCCATAGAGAAAACACCATCTTCACACTGCGGCTCACTGATAACCTTGTAGATCTCCTCTGAGAAAATTGCCGCTCCCAACGGTACGTATCCAGAGTTGATACCTTTGGCAAGTATCATCACGTCAGGTACGAAGCCAAACAGCGCCTCGGAAGCCATCCACTCGCCCAGACGCCCGAAGCCGGTGACGACTTCATCAGCAACAAACAGTACATCGTGTTTTTGGCAGACTTCCCAGGCACCACGGTGATAACCCTCTGGCGCCACTAGCACGCCGCCTGCCCCCATCACGGGTTCGGCAATGAACGCCGCGACGTTATCAGCGCCCAGCTGTAGAATGTGATTTTCAAGTTCATCCACCAGAAACTGCGCATAAGCCTTTTCAGGAAGATCTTCGGCCCCTGCTGGGCGACGATACATATCTGCAGAGGAGACGTGACTGATCCAGCTCTCAGCTGCACGATCAAAACTGTTTTTGGTGGCATGGATACCTGTCAGATGCGCAGCTATATAAGTACTGCCGTGATAGCCATTATTTCTGGATATGACCTTCTTCTTATTCGGTTTACCCCGCAGGTTGTTGTAATAGTGAATGACCCTCATGGCTGAGTCATTCGCGGTTGAGCCACCACAGGTATAGAACACGTGGTTCAGGTTTCCCGGCGCCAGTTGGGCAAGCTTTTGCGCCAGTATTGACGCAGGTTCATTGGTCGAGTGTCCAAAAGGATTAAAGTACTGCATGGCCAGGACCTGGTCTCGCATCGCGTCAGCCATCTCTTCCCTTCCGTGGCCGATATTGACGCACCAGAGGCCCGCTATTCCATCCAGGAACCGATTGCCATCTGAGTCCATCACAAAGACGCCCTTGGCCTTACTGATAACGTGGCTTCCTTCCTGTTTAAATGTGGCAAAGTCTGTATAGGGATGTATGAAATGCCGCCGATCCATATCCCAAATGGCTTTTGCGTCTTCAGCCTGATCAATCGACGCCATGATTAAAATCCAGTATAAGAAAACATGGAGCAC
>Ga0233433_10001963_pt1 | contig 18681 bp, 17 predicted proteins | sample SI_122_August201_5_FD_179868 | JGI IMG/M metagenome (GOLD analysis project Ga0233433, IMG submission 179868) | Seawater microbial communities from Saanich Inlet, British Columbia, Canada - SI_122_August2016_100_MG | ecosystem: Environmental > Aquatic > Marine > Inlet | place: Canada: British...
AACCGCCCCACCCCATAACCGCCCCACCCCATACCACCCGATTGCCCGCGAGCACCGCTACATCTATTTTAACCGCCTAAAGTCCACCATACAATTAGGAGACACACATGGGCGTCTACTTTGATTTGGGCCGTCCGGTCGTCGGCGGCTGGCTCGGCGGCGGCTGGGTATTACATGATCCCATACGCGACCTCGATCTGCTCTGGGGCGCCGAGTTGGGCCAGGAGGGCGCCTGGCTCTTCGCCATCGACGTCGACAGCGGACAGATCGTTGAGGAGCACCCGATCGGCTGCCGCGAGTTCAACGCCACCCCCGAGCACGCGACCGGCAAGCTCTGGGTCGCCACCAACCACGGCCTCTACCAACCCGGCCACCTACTGCTCTCGTGGGACCCGCAAACGCGCGCGCTCACCTCGCACGGTTTCCCGCCCATCAGCGACCAGCGCTTCGCCGGCACGCCCTTTATCGCCAGCGACGGCCGCGTCTACCTCGGCTCGCACCCGCACGGTCACCTGTTCTCTTTTGACCCGGCCGACGACCGTTGGCGCGACTGCGGCTGCCAAGCGCCCGATCCCATCATCCCCGGCCAGCACATCTGGTGCTATCCGAGCAGCGAGACCGAGACCGGCGAAATTCTCTGCGGCATCAACCGCGACCCCGGGTCCCAGATCGCCTTCAACCCCGAAACCGGCCAGACCCGCGTACTCAGCGAAACACCCCCAGTCAAAACCCAAATGGGCACGCCGCCCAGCCGCGACATCCAGGCCCGCTTCCGCCTCGACGCCAACTATGCCGTCGACGGCGAAGAAAAACCGAGCCGCTACCAGCCCCGCGTCGCCAGCGATATCTGCGGCCTAAACAAAGGCACCGACGGCAAGGTCTACGGCTGCACCATCATCTCGATGCACATCTTCAGCTTCGATCCCGCCACCCGCCAGCTCGCCGACTTGGGCCGCGTCGGCTGGGACGGCGGCGAAATATACGACGTCATCGGCTACAAAGACAAAGTCTATATGGGCAGCTACGGCGGCGGCTACTGGGCCGTCTACGACCCGCAGAAACCCTGGGACCCGCACCCCGAAGCCGAGGGCATCTCCCCCACGGCCAACCCGCGCAATTTCGGTCAGCTCGGCCAGGATATGAACCGGCCTTTCGAATACGCCATCGGCCCCGACGAGCGCATCTATATCGCCTGCCGTGCCAACTACGGCATCCCCGGCGGCGGCATGGCCCGTTTCGATCCCGAAAGCGAAGACATGCACGTCTTCCGCGACGAAGAACAATCGATCCAGTCTATCACCGCCGACCACCGCTTCGTCTACGGCGGCACCAGCATCTCCGGCGGCCGCGGCTGTATCGAAACCACCACCGAGGGCAAACTCTACTTATTCGACGTCAGCAGCCAACGCCGCGTCTTCGAGTGCATACCCGTGCCCGAAGCCGTCGCCATCACCTCGCTCGCCGTCAGCAGCGCCTCCGGCCTGGTCTACGGCTCGGCCAGTAATGGCCAACTCTTCGCCTTTGACGTTGACGAGCGCCAAATCATCCGGCGCTGGGATATGCGCAACCCGGGCACCCCACTGATGGGCGTGCCCGAAACCTACGGCGTCATCCATTTGACCGCCGGCTCCGACGGCGACATCTACGGCGTCACCCGGCGCGATGTCTTCAAACTCGACGTCAGCACCGACCGCATCCACTACCTCGACCAGCCGCCAATCTCCGACCTCTACCAGATCATCGAGGGCGAACCGGGCGTCTTCTACATCGGGGCGCGCGGGCATTTGCTGGAATATCGCCTGAAAGAGACGCCGCATTATCGTTGAGCAAACGAAAAAAGCGAGCGCGTTAGCGTTGCGATACCGACATTGATCGTCTACCGAATGAGCGTAGCTGTATCTGCGGCGTGCAAATACAGCACGCTCATTTCAGCTTTCCGGAAAAGTGTCGTCGCGTTGCCAAAAATACGGCGCTTCGAGGATGCGCCGTTCCTCGGGACTCCAATCGCCTTCTTCGCTGTGTGAGGGCTGAGGGTAACCGCCATCGGATGCCTCAAGACCATCCTCCCGGTAACGCCCCACAAACGCCATATACCCCGGGGTATAGCGATAAAAAAGCGCCCGACGTTCATGATCCGCCGTCCAAGGCAGTGTACCATGCGTGAGCGCTTCGGTGAAAATAACCACCGAACCGGCTTTCTGCGGCACATTCCGCAGCCATGCCCCCGGCTTCTCAAGGGACGCAAGGCTCGACGGGCAGGCGAAATTGCTCTTATGACTGCCCGGCACCACGCAAAGACCTCCGTCCCCCTCGGCCACATCGCACAACGCGTATTCGACGACCAACAGTTCGGAGCGGATCTGTCCGTCGGCGACCTCATAGCGGATCCCGGGCTCCTTCGGCGCTCCGCCACCGTGCAGCGCGAGTGCCTCTCCACCTTTTTTCATAAGCATCGCGTGGCCGTGGTCGAAACGGAACTGTTTGCCGAGTAGGTCTGTGAGGTAGGGGACAATGCGGGTGTGGCCAAGCAATTGGCGGAATGGCTTGGCAAAACGGTGTACGGGCCCGGCCGAAACCTGGTGGTCGCCGTTCCGCCAAGAATCGAAGAATCCACCCTGCCCAGGGGATTCATTCCACAGGTCGTACTCGTCGAGCACCTGATTGAGATCGCGCAACTCGTCTGCTTTGAGCACATCTTCGAGCACCATATAACCCTGTAGATCGAAGAGATAGCGTTCTTCAACCGTCATCATATGAAGTCTCCCTATCTATGAAGTCGTCAGTACCGTACGAATAACGCAGTAAAATCACCCCTCTGTTATACCTCGCTACAGGCCGTCAACAGATCCGCCGACTGCAGCGTATAACCGATCGTCAACGCCGCGTCGATCTTACAGGCCTGCGACAATAGCAGATCGTCCGCCGTATCCTCGACCTCGATCGCCGTCGTGCAATCCTCGAGCAAAACAACCTCGTAACCCCGGTCCTTCATCGCCCGCATCCCGTAGTCGCGGAAGGGCACGCACATATTGGCGGCAAAACCCATATAAAACAAGAATAACACACCCCGACGCCGCAACAACCGATGCAGCGCCTCGCCATTGGCCACCACCCGGTCATCGCCCCTGGGCGCCGCCTCGGGCACAATACGCCTATCGCGGATGATGCGGTCGAATTCCTCGGTCCGCTCCGTATGGGGTCGGGCAAAACCGGCATACTCCCCTGCTTTACCGCGAAAGTCCGCCGGCGGCCAATCGCCCTCAGGTCGCTGCCGCTCGTCCACCTCCTCTTCCAACCACTCGGGATACTTGCGCGCACAATCCGGACTCGGTCCGTGCACCACCAACGCCCCCATTTGACGAAAGGCCTCTTGCACCGGCACGATCCGTTCCAGCGTGATCTTCGTCGTGCGATCGACATGAGTCTGTATATAGTGCTCGGACCACACATCCACACAGACCAACGCCACCTGCTCAACCGGCAATTGCCAATGCAAAATACTGCGCCGGCAATCGGCCTCGCGGATACCGGTTCCGCGTGGGTGTTCGTAATAGTTTAGATCGAGATTGAGTGTTTCGCTCATAGTACAAGTCTCCCGCTATACGCAACATGTGCACCTTCCGCGCGTAAGCTACAACCGACGTCCCGGCTCCGTCAAACCACGAATCTCCGCGTATTGCCCACAATCGCCTGCGGTACTATCTTTCCGCCCATATCAAAACGCGCAACAGAACACTACAGTCCCTTCAGCAATCCACCGCCAACCAGGACGCTTACCGTGAAAATCAACAAAATCCAGGCTTTTCCCATGGCCTATCCCGAACCCCACTACAAGGGCATCGAGCGCTATATCACCCTCGTCCGCATTGAAGGCGAAGACGGCCAAGTCGGCTGGGGCGAGTGCATCTCGCAATTCCGCGAGGCGACCCTCGCCACCAAAATCATCGTCGAACAGGGGCTGGCCCCGCTGCTAATCAACGAAAACGCGCTCGACGTCGAACGCCACTGGCGCCGCATGCTCGACCACGTCTGGTGGTACGGCCCCGAAGGCATCGCGGCCTTTGCCGTCAGCGCTATCGACATGGCCCTATGGGACCTAGCGGGCAAAACGCTCGGCCAGCCCGTCTGTCGGCTGCTCGGCGGGCAACTGCACGACAAGGTCGTCGCCATGGCCTCGTTTATCTTCGATATGGAAGACTTCGACTGGACCCTCGGCGAATTTCGCTGGCTCAAAGAACAGGGCTACCACGTGGTCAAAGCCGGTTGGGGCATGCGACCCGAAGCCGTCTTTGGCCTCGACCGCAATAAAGACATCGACATCGTGCGCCAGGTCCGCGAAACGATCGGCGACGAACTCGAACTTATCGTCGACACGCCCGGCGCGCGCAATATCTGGGACCTCAACACCGCCATCCAGCGCTTCCGTGACCTCGAACCCTACCGCCTGCGCTGGATCGAGCAACCGCTCTTGCCCTCCGACCTCGACGCGCACGCCCGGCTGCGCGACGCCACCGCGACCCCGATCGGCACCGGTGAAGATGAGTGGGACCTCGACAGCTATCGCCGCCTGATCCACTCCGGCGGAGTCGACGTGATACAGATGGACCCGGGCCGCTGCCACGGCATCACCGGTTGCCGCCAGTATATCAAACTAATCGAGGCCGAGAATCTGCAGTGGAGCGCGCACACCTGGTCCAGCGCGCTCAATACCGCCGCCAGCGTGCACCTGATGGCCAACTCGACGCACGGGGTCGCTATGGACTTCAAACCACACGAATCGCCGATGCAGCACGAACTGGTCACCGACCCCTGGATACAGCAAGCCGGTTATCTCGCCGTGCGCGACCAGCCGGGGCTAGGGGTCGAAGTCAACGAAGATATCGTGGAGAAATATCATTTTGAAGCCTAGACGCGCGCTGATTACCGGCGGGGCCAGCGGTTTCGGCCTGAGCACTGCCAAGGCCCTACTCGCGCAAGGCGCGCAAGTGGCCATCGCCGATATCGACGAAGAAAAACTGCATGCGGCTGCGGAGGAACTGAACAACGACCAGATCCTGCCGTTAAAGCTCGACGTCACTTCACCAGCCTCCGTACAGCAGACTGTAGCCGCCTGCGACGAGCGCTTCGGAGGCCTGGACGCGCTGGTCAACTCCGCCGGGGTCATCCACTTCGGCCCGCTCGAAGAAACCACCGAGGCCGATTGGGACCGGGTCATCGATATCGACCTCAAGGGCGTCTTCCTCTGCTGCCAAGCCGCCGCACCGCTGCTGCGCCAAAGCGGTCAGCGCGGCCGCATCGTCAATATCGGCTCTGATGTTTCAAAAATCGGCTGCGCGCTGATCGCCTCCTACTGCGCCGCAAAATTCGGCGTCGTCGGCCTAACTAAGGCACTGGCCGGCGAATTGGCCCCCGACGGCGTCACCGTCAACTGCGTCTGCCCGATCGGCGTCTCAACGACCGGTATGGGCCAAGACGTACTCGCCTACAAACACCAGACGACGGGCGCCAACAATGAAGCGATCCTCAACGCGACGGCGGCGGACATCCCGCTCGGTCGCAACCCCACACAAGGGGATATCGTTAACGCCATCCTCTTTTTTCTCGCCGAAGAATCGTCCTTTTTAACCGGAGTCGCGCTCGATGTAGACGGCGGCCTGCTCAGCACCTCGACCTTGCCGGGCTTCGGTGATGGCCAATAGAGGGGCTATGCTGAGCGAAAAAGAAAAGTGGTTCTTTGACCACCACGGTTATATCATCCTAAAAGACGTCGTAGTCAAAGAAGACATTAGCCGGATGATTGAACTCGGCGACCGGTGGCATGAAATGACACTGGAAGAGCTGCCACCGCCGCTGACTTCGACCGCACTGAGCAACCCTAAGGCCTCACCAACCCTGGCGCGCTGGATCAACCACGTGCACTACGCCGACGAAACATTCCAACGCCTGGTCCTCAACCGCCAGATCATGCGCGTTATCCTCGCCTTCACCCGGCAAAACCCCTGCCTGGTCGATACCGCACTGACCAAAAACTATCGCACATCCGACGAGATCAATTTTCACGCCGCCGGCCGCGATTACCAGGTTGAAGATGGCGCGCCCTACGCCGGCTTTCTCAACGCTGCAATCTCATTGGTCGACGTGCCCGCCGGAACCGGCTTCGTCTGTCTGCCCGGCAGCCACAAACGCAATTTCGAATTACCCGACAGCGTCTCGATCCACGACGGACCACCCACCGTCGTCAATGTGCCAGTGCAAGCGGGCGACTGCGTTATTTTTACCGAGGCACTCTACCACGGCGCCAAAGCCTGGACCGAGAAATATCCGCGCATGACCGTATTCAACCGCTATATCGGCGAGGGCTCGCACGGCAGCTTGCCCATCGAAGACCAGCGCAACCTCATTCCCGAAGAAATCTACGATTTGGAACAGGCCGCCGTGCCCGGCCAACGCAAAAAAGTAGTCGACCGACTCCTCCGCGACCTAGCTGCCAATGCCGCTTAGACGCCTGGCTCTGCCCGGTTTTATCGCGCTCTACGCCCTCGTCGTCTTACAAAACGCCTGGCTGCACGAAGACGCCTTTATCACCTACCGCAGCGTCGACAATCTTATCAATGGCTACGGGCCGACCTGGAATATCAGCGAGCGAGTCCAGACCTATACGCATCCCCTCTGGTTTTTCGTCGTCAGCACCGCCTATCTCCTAACCGGCGAAATATACTACACGAATATTTTACTTTGCTGGGCCGTCGCCGTCGCCGCCGTTCTTATCATGGCTTTGCGCATCGCGCCATCGCTTGGCAACGCGCTAGTTGGCATTGCACTGCTCTGTGCATCCAAGGCCTTTATCGACTTTTCGACCTCGGGACTGGAAAATCCGCTTTCGCATTTATTGCTCGCCCTTTTCATCGCCATCTTTTTCCGCTCGCAACCTACGCTACAATCACTAACCATCCTCTCACTTGTCGCCGGTCTGGCCACCTTAAACCGCATGGACACCCTGCTGATATACCTGCCCGCGCTGGTGACGGGTTATTGGCACCTTCGCAGTCTACAAGCCTTCCGCGCAGTGGCCGTTGGTTTTGCCCCTTTCGCTGTTTGGGAAATCTTCTCCCTCTGCTACTACGGCTTTCTCGTTCCCAATACCGCCTACGGCAAACTCAATACCGGCATCCCGGCTCTCTCCTTAGCACAACAGGGCCTGTATTATCTGTACAATTCTCTACAAGTAGACCCGATCACGCTCACTACAATTGCTTGCTGCACGGCAGGACTATGCTACACAAAAAAATGGCGGCAACTCCCCCTGCTGCTCGGCCCGATTCTATACCTCGCCTATACCGTCAAAGTCGGCGGCGACTATATGAGCGGTCGCTTCCTCAGCACGCCCTTTTTCGCTGCCGTGCTACTGATCTTACACAATCTCCGTTTCGCCGCCCGCCAGCATTTGTATATTGCCCTCGGCGCTATCCTAGTCATCGGGCTGGTCACGCCCTATTCCCCACTGCGCAGCGGATTAGATTACCAAAGCGCGCCGGGAAACCACCATATCGTCGACGAATTCGCCAACTATCGCACCAGTACCGGCCTGTTGTCCGCCCTTATCACCGACGCCCACTATCCGCAGCATCAGTGGGTCGACCTCGGCCATACAATCGCGGAAAAAGCCAATGCCACAGAGCTGGCCGTCACCACCTACACCAACCTCGGCATTCTCGGTTTTTACGCCGGCCCCCATATCCACCACCTCGACGCTTTGGGTATCACCGACCCTTTGCTCGCGCGGTTGCCGGCTTACGTCGATGCCGATTGGGCACCGGGCCACTACGCGCGCATCATGCCGGAAGGATATATCGAAAGCCATCTCTACGGCTATAATCTCATTGCAGACGAGGGCCTCGCCGCCTATTACGACAAATTGCGCACGGTGATCAGCGGTCCACTCTGGACAGTAGATCGTTGGTTAGAAATATGGCGGCTCAATACCGGGTACTACGATTCATTGATCGAGCACGCGGCCTACCGCGAGCCGAGCGAAGAAGAAAAAGATCTTTCCCAGGCCCGCCTCTCGCCGCCGATAAAACTTCCGCCCGACATCGATTCCCGTGCGCTCGAAGCCGGCAATCTCTACTTCGCCCGCCGACAGTATGACCGGGCTGAAGCCGCCTACCAGGAGGCCGTCCGCCGCCGCCCCGAAGAACCCTCCGCCTACCACAACCTCGGCGCGGTCTTCATCGCGAAGGACGCGAAGGACCAGGCCGTAGCCGCCTTTCAACAAGCCGCCGAACGAGGTTCAAAGACCGCGGAAACCTATCGCGCCTTGATCTGGCTCTACAGAAAAGCTGGTAACGGGCAAGCCGCGCAGCAAGCCTACCGGCTCGCCGCGCGACATATCGAGGATGCCGCAGCCGGAGCGGCTCTAAGCGAATACTGGAATAGCGGTCGATAATACCATCGCTAAAACAAAAGCCATGCAATGAACTACCCCGCGGCAAGCCACGGGGTAGCGGGTCGGCTACACGCAAATTGCGCTGCAAGCAGCGGGGTATCGGACCCGGAAGGATGAAATGAAAAACTACATCGTCAAAACGGAATACCATGACTGACCCACCTAAAAACCGCAATACCTTCTACACCATACTATTGGCCTTGGCCAGTTTCGCCCTAGCCCTGGCCATAGGCGAAATTGGCTTGCGGGCGATCAATTTCGAATTCCGCCTCTTTCCCACGCGAATAGAATTCGGCTGGCCGGACCCTGTCACCCTCGAAAACGATTATCAGGCGGACCAGGATCTGCTCTGGGTACCCGAGACCTACTACGCTTCAATTAAGCAATTGCGTGACACTCGCCCCAAACTGGTTTTTATGGGTGATTCCTGCACCGCTTGGGGTCTCTACGACAAACTCTTCGGCCAACTGATAAGCGGCCGCAACCCGGGTCGTGAATTGAGCTATATCAATACCGCGGTCGCCGGTTGGAGCACATACCAGGGTTTGCGGCAATTTGAACGCGATATCCTCCCCCTCGCTCCAGAAGTCATCACGATCTATTTCGGCTGGAACGACCACTGGGCGAGCTTTGGCGTCGAGGACAAGGCCGTCGGCCAATTCAATAAGGACCGTTCGCAATCAGCTATCGCGCTGGGTGAATTGCGCCTGATACAGCTTTTCAACTTTTTCGCCATCAAGCTATACCAGGACGAAAAACAGCAGCGCCGACCGGAGCGCGTCGCCCCCACAGACTTCGCTGCCAATCTGCACGAGATCGTCCGCATAGCCCGGTCCAACAATATCCAGCCGGTCCTGATCACCGCGCCCACCGCACATACGGTGGGCGACGAGCCCGAATATCTGGCTGAACGTTGGCTCAATAACCTCGACGAGTTAGTACCCCTACACCGACGCTACGCCGAGATTGTCCGCCAGGTCGCCAGCGACGAAGAAGTCCATATTATAGATCTGCTCGCCGCCTTCGACCGGCTACCTCAGCAAGAGGTTAAAGATAACTACTTCGAAACCGACGGAATCCATCTAACAGGGGAAGGGCACAAAGTCATCGCGCTCATCCTTTACCAATATTTTACCCGAACCGGCTTACTCGAACAGGTGATGCAATGAAAGACACTCGACACCCCCACCCGCATCTTGACCCCAGACAACCGCAGAACGGCCAAATACCGCGTACCAACCCACCAGTTTTTGCCTGGAAACCACGCCAAGGCCAACGACGATTCGCCCTGCAAGTCGCCCGCGACCCGGACTTCACCAACCCGGTCATCGAACTCGGTGACTTAACCGACCCGTTGCACCTGCCCGAGCGGGCCTTGCCGCCGGGCACCTATTGGTGGCACTGGTCGGCCGATGGAGAACAATCACAAGTCTTCAGCCTGACGATCGATACAGACGCTACCATCGTAGAAATTCCGCCCGCCGCCGAATGGCTCGCGCGCCTACCAAAAAACCATCCGCGTATCTACCTTCAACCCGACCAGAGCGCTGCCCTGCGCGCCGATCCCCCACCGCAATGGCCAGCACTGCGCACCGAGGCCGAAGCTCAGATGCTGCAATCGCACGAAATCGCCGAACCTGAATTTCTGCCTTCGCGCGACAATAATTACGCCGCCTTCTGGAAAATCTGGTATCCGACGATGTGGGGCACCCGCCGCTTCGTCAAAGGAGCGGAAACCCTGGCCCTCGCCTGGCTGCTGAGCGGCGAAGAGCGCTTTGGCCGCGCCGCCTGCCAACGCATGGCCTCAATCGCGCAATGGGATCCCGAAGCCAAAGGTTCGAGCCACATCGACCACAACGACGAGGCACATATGTCGGTCATCTGGCACGGCTCGCACGTCTGCGACTGGGTCTGGGACCTCTTTACGGAATCCGAACGCGCAGCAGTCATCGAGCAATTCAGGCGACGTGGCCAGATCACCTTCGAACACATGCACGACCTGGGCCACTACGGCATCGACCGCTTCGACTCGCACTCCGGCCGCGAAATCGTCTTTCTCGCGCAACTCGCCCTGGTCTTCCACGAGCATATCCCAGAGGCGGGCGCATGGCTCGAATGGCTGCGACCCGTGCTCTGCGGGCTGTGGCCGAGTTGGGCCGGTGACGACGGGGCCTGGGCCCAGGGCCCGTCCTATGGCTTGGCCTATGTGACCATCATGACCATGTTCACATCCGCACTCAAACGCGGCACCGGCATCGACCTCTATCGCCGCCCTTTCTGGCAAAACCACGCGCGCTGGCGGCAATGGTGCCTGCCGCCCTATGCCGAATGGATGGGCTTCGGCGACCACAGCGAACGCTGGGCGTCGAGTTGGAATAACAACGCCGACCTCGTCGATCTGATCGGTCGCGAAACCGGCACCGGCGAATTCAACGACTATGTCGCCGACTTCCGTCACATCGCAGAAACCCTGACAACCCCACCTGAGCGACAACTGTCCGGCGTCAACGCGCAATTGTTATTAGCTCCAGCATCGGCAAAAAAAATAGACGCGTCCGCACAGGACCGTTTGCTGCACGTCTTCGCCGACACCGGCTGGGCCGCCCTGCGCAGCGACCGCACAAACCCCGAGCGCGATATCGCCTTGATCTTCCGCTCTTCTCCCTACGGCGCCATCAGTCATTCGCACGCCAACAACAACGACTTCATCCTGCACGCCGGCGGTAAAGTGCTCGCCATGCCTTCGGGTTATTACGCCGGCTACGGCTCGGACCACCACGCGCACTGGGTCTGGCACACTAAATCCCACAACTGCCTAACCCTTTCCGACGCCTCGCAACTCATGCGCTCGCCCGAATCTGTCGGCCACATCGTCCACGCTTACGAGAATGAGCACCTGACCTATTTCTGCGGCATCGCCGACCAGAGTTATCAGGACCGCGCCACCCGCTGCCGCCGCCACGTCATTTATCTCAAAAAACCACAGTGCTTTGCGATGGTCGACGAGTTCGTCGCCCGCGAAAATATCGTCTCATCCCTACAATGGAACATCCACTCCTGGAACCCCTTCACCGTCGACGAGGACCGACGCGCCTTCTCGCTTGAACGCGAAGATTCCTCGTTAACCGGCCATTTTCTCTGGGGCGGCAACGGCTTCTTTTCACTTAGCGAGGGATGGGACCCGCCGCCGATGACCGACAAGGGCGGCGGCCAATGGGCCATGCAATACCACCTGCGCTACACGCCCTCGGGTCTAACCGAGCGACGCAATCTAGGCGTTATACTCTGTCCGGGACACAAAGACCTGGAAAAGGCAGCAGTACAAACAAGACGGGAAGGCACAACGGAGGTCGCACAGATCGGATCGACCGAACTAAAGGTCTTCGGCGGGGGTGGCGCAGATATCGTAGCGGAGCTGCTAATTGAAAAGACGCGCTTTGCAATCGGAGACCAAGGGTTAGTCAGGCTTTGAAATAATAGAGATTAGAGTCTATCTATAACAGATCCTGGCGATCTTTCCCCAACCCGTTCAAGCCATTACAGACTTGCGGTGTCTCCTGATGGCAAGCGTCAGTGAACCCAGCAAGCTACCGGGAATGATTTGAACGAGGGACCCGTACACAATCTGCCCGATTAGCGCTTGATCCCAGCTATCGAAGATGTCGTAGTGAGTACCCAGTCCCCACGTCTTGGTAATCCACCAGAGCACAAACACCGGAACTCTGGAAGGCGGTGCAAAAAAGAAAAGACTCAATAACAGTATCCAGTACGGATGCTCTTCGTCGGATAATCTGATTGCCCATAAGACGGAAAACCCCAATGTCAACCAGAGTAATCCTATGGGGAAAATGTATACCTCAGGTATCCCCGCCAATTCGAGGAAAAAGCGGACTGGTGTAAGAAATAGGGAAATCAACACCGGCAAAGCGGCGAGCCTTAGAGCACGAAGTATCATCTCATGACTTTGTCTTGATTTGAACTATTCTGAATGTACTACAAAGAGTCTGATCCTTTTTTTCATCACTCTCTAAGTCTTAGACAGTCATAGCCCTGAGGGATCGCAACTTTAATAGACCAACGACTACCCTCTCTGCCACCATCCCATCGCCGCTGCCACCATGAAACCCCTTATGGTCCCGCCTTCCGGATGGCGGGCGAACTCGCGTAGCGCGCACTAAAGGTACAGCGACATGAGCAAAGATATATCCTCAAATAGCTCGTCTCTCCCCAGCCTAACGCACCCTATAACTACTCGCCGTATACGTCAACGTCTGCCCCACCTCCAACTCCACTACCTCAGTATTCGGCGACAGAAATTTCACCGCCTTCTTCAACTCGCCAATATCGGCCGTCTGCCCCATAACCGGCCCATAATGGCACGGGATCACCACATCCGGTCGAATCAGGCTCGCCGCGCGCGCCGCCTCGCGGATACCCATCGTATACTGCCCACCCACCGGCATAATCGCCACCTGCGGCCCGTACATCTGGCCAATCAACTGCATATCGCTGAAAAGACAGGTGTCGGCCGTGTCATAAATTGTGATGCCATTGTCATAGGCGACACAGAAGCCGTTGACCGCACTATCGGGGTGAAACAGCAGCCCCGCAGGCAAGTCGGCACCCGTCACATGCGTCGATAGCGACTGCGAGTGGTGGCCCTGCACCATCGTGATCGACGCGTCCTTGACCTTGACTGTGCCGCCCGGGTTCATCGACAGCGCGCGCGAGCCCATTTTGAGCTTGTGCACTTCCTGGGCAACCACGCACAACTCATAGTTGCCGACGAACTTGGCCTTGGTCTTTTTGCACACTTCATAAGAATCGCCAATGTGGTCGCGGTGGCCGTGGCTGGCGATCACGATATCGGCCTTCTTGACTTGCGCGAGTGTCATCTTAGCCGTGGGATTGCTGTCGAGCCAAGGATCGAAATAGGTAACCGACTTCTCGGACTCGAAGCGGAACGAAGCATGGCCGATAAAGGTGATTTTCACCGATGCCATATTAGGTCCTTTCTAATAGATAATTAACGTTGACTCAAATCGTCGCCCAGATCCGTGCAATCGAAAACACCCTTCTCGGCACAAACGGCGACGAGCAATAGTTGCAGATTCTCTTGCGTGTGATTATAAAGCCCGTGACTGCCACTCAACTTGTTGGGAATCGCGTCCCATTGTGAGACCTCTTGCGTCTCTCCGTCGACCGTCATCCGCCCGCTGCCCCCGATAATGATATAACACTCTTCGACACCTTCATGGCTGTGATAACCGATCGAAGTATCCGGTGGCAACAAATAATGGGCAAGCAAACCAAAATTCGAGCGAAAGTCCTCCGCCTGCCAGATCTTCCGGCTGCCGACTTCTCCCTTACCGCCATGCGACGGGGCGTATTTTAAAGCATCGCGATCCAACCGCCCCACCGGCAACCGATCGGTCGATTCCAATTGCGCGCCGACCCGGTCGTCGCCCAGGTCGGTAGACTTCGGCTGGCCACCAGGCACCGCGCAGTTGACATTAAACCAGCGCGTCTCCTGGTCGGTGTGGTTGTAAATCGCATGCGCCTCACCCGAGCGCAAAGGCACCGCTGCACCGCCGATGACCTCCGCCGTGCGTCCGTTGTGGCTAAACTGCGAGGCGTTGTCGACGGCGATGAAGATCTCCTCGTTGTCGTCGTGGCGGTGATAGCCGATGCCGCCCCCCGGTGGCAGGACGGCACAGTGCACGAAGGCGAAGGGTGTCGCGAAATCATCCCTTTCCCACAGGCGATTGAAGAGAATCGTCCCCGCACCACCGTGCACCCCCGACAACTCCTGCATATCCTCGCGCTTGGCATTGGCTACGCGCATGGCAGCCTCACTTCTCGCGGTGGAAGAGTTGCAGGTTCAAATTGTTCGGCCCCTCGAAAAAACCCAGCGTGATACCGGTGCCGCCGCCGACGTCGAAAGGCTCCTTGGTGATGTTGACCCCTTTGTCCTTCAACTCCTGCGAGCTCCCTTCGACGCTGTCAACGTCAAACGATATATGGTGGAAGCCTACATCGGCCCCCATCGCCTTCTGCGGCATCAATTCGAGCAAGATGCCGCCGGCGTCGAGGAAGACATAGTCCTCGTCGTCCTCGTTCTCGAAACGCTCCACTACCGTCAAACCCATCTTCTGCGTATAAAACTCTACTGCTCCTTCGATATCGTCGGTGACGATCGCGATTTTGTGAATTTTTTGTACCATCGAAATTCTCCTCGTCGATAAGTTTCTACTCATATTTAGCCGTCGGAAATATAAAGTATCGCTTAAGGGGTCACAATCAATCACCGCTAGCCGGTCGGAAAATTCCGCGGCAGCGTGCCTTCTGGATGCACCAGTGCATGGCGCTCAAAAAGCTGCTGCAAATGCACGAGTCGTTCAGGTGGAGCAGTGTCGACCATCAGATCGGTATACATACCCCCGATCTTGTATCCGTGCGCCACTGGACAATGATGCTTTAAATAACCGTCGACCCGTTCGAGCTCTTCGTCGGTCTTGCCGCGCTTGTGCAAGTTCATCGTAAACATCCGCCGCCGCGTACTGCCGCCGAACGAAGCATGCCAGGTATTATGGTCAAAGACCACCAAGTCACCCGGTTCGGTCTCCAGCGCCACATTCCCCGGTAGCTCCGACGGCGCGATGCCCAATTTTTCCACTTCGCGCGGATCGACCGTGCCGTTCCGCCACATCGAATCGGCTTTGTGGCTGCCCGGCAAAACCCGCAGACAGCCCGTATCCCGCCCGACTGGATCGAGATAGAACGCCATCTTAATCGCAAACAACTCGGGATAACCGCCATCTGGGTGCCATCCCGTATCGCCGCTATAATAATTGCCGTCACCCGAGGCATAATTAAAATCCGCGCCTAAAATATCCCCGGCAATGCCTATAATCCGTCTATCCTCGAGCAAGGTGCACAAGCGCTCACTATGGTCGATAGTCGGCACGATCATCGTGCGACTGGAACCGTCGTGCGCTCTGCCACTGCCGTGATTGTCCAGTACCTTTTCAAATTCCTCGGCGATCCAACCGATCTCATCGCCGCTGAAAATTTTGGCAAAGGCCAGATAACCGAAAGTGTCAAAAAAATTGTGTTGTTCCTGCGATAAGTTCATAAGAGCGTCTCCTACGACGACGGTCGCAAGCGGGTAAGGCGACCCATCACACGACCGACCCGAATGCGATTATAACGCTGCAGCCAGATCGGATAGACATTGCCAATCAGGTTGCACAGCGATAAATGGAAAAAGAATGATCTCTCAAAAGCGCAAAAAATAGTCCGCGCCAACGTTAGACTGAGAGCGATATAATCGCCCTATTTCCGCCTCATGTATTTGACGCCTCAACTCCGACAAACCCTTTTTCGAGCGCAAGTGAATCCACTTATTGAGCGCCGTAAAGGGGCTACGGACGAACAACCAACGGTAGCATAATACACCCCGCCAGCGATATAACTTGGCCCGTTCGAAAATGCGAATCCGCAACCAGTCTGCCACCGACCAAGGCCCGCCCAGCCATAGCAAGAATCGATCTAAAGGCCTGCAAGGCGCATACCTTAGTCTACCCGCACCTCGCACCCCTCCTCCGCCGAGCGATGCAACGCGTCCAACGCCCGCATTACATTTAGCACTTCCTCCTTCTTGACGATCTCTTCCTCTTCCCCCTGCAACATCCGCACAAAATGCTCAGCCGCCAGCCAATGCCCATAAAACGGCACGTCTAAATCCTGTGGCACCCGCGGATTCACATTCGCCTGATAACTACCCACGTTCTTCGACAGCACTAGCGGATCAAAATTCAACCCCCCTTCGGTCCCGAGGATCATATTGCCGCCCATATTCTCGGGAATATTCGCCGCCCAACTAGTCTTAACCGCCATCGTCGCACCGCCTTCGAGCCGCAAAAAACCCGCCGCCATGTCCTCGACCGTAAACTCCTCATGGCTATACGGCCGCGGTGCCAAGACCCCGGCCGGCGCGCCGCTCTCAGCGAGCGAGGTCGCCAAACCCTCGTCGCGGTTGCCAAATTTTGTATAGGTCGCGCCACTCGCCGCAATTACCTTCGGACTGCCCATCAACCAAAGGATCTTGTCTACCATGTGCACGCCCAAATCGTAGAGCGGCCCCGACGCCGAATGTTCCTTCATATGAAAGCGCCCCCAAGTCGGAATTCCGCGCCGTCGCATAAAAAAGCACTCGGCATAGTACATCTCCCCCAACTGCCCCGACCGCGCAATCTCCCACGCCGCCATCGACGCGGACGAAAAACGCGCGGTCTGCGTAACAAAGAGCCGCCGGTCGGCCGCCTCCGCCGCCGCATACATCGCCACCGCGTCCTCATAACAGGTCGCGATCGGCTTCTCGCAAAAGACATGTGCCCCCACCTCGAACGCAGCGATCGCCTGCTCGCGGTGAAAGGCGTTCGGCGTACAAACCGAAACGATATCCGGTTCGACCTCCGCTAACATCTGCCGCCAATCATCATAGACCTGCGCAATGCCTTCGCTGTCAGCAGTCAACTGCGCCTTGGCCTTATTCGGATTGGCCACCGCCACGACCTCGACGTGCTCGGAGACGTTCTTCCAACCGGGAATATGCCCCGCATTGGCGATCATCCCGGCGCCGATCACGCCGACCTTCAGCTTAGCACCTGCCATCGGATTTCCTTTCGATGCTTTTCAGACGTTGTAATGACCCGCGAATATTCCCCATAGATCGAGATCGGCCTAAGCCGCCCCGGTCAGTTTTTTCAAATAGTCTACCGCATCGGCCAAACTTTGCGGGCCGAGGTGTTCCGGGGCGATCACCCCGTCGTATTCGGCCTTCACCAGGGCCTGCACACAACGGGCCATATCCACATCCCCTTGCTGCAGCGGAACCTCCTCGTGATCCATCAGACAGGGTCCGTGCTGGGCTTGGTTGCGGGCATGGGCGAAGAATATGCGTTCCATACCCCATGTCTCGACCGGCGTATGCGGATCCTCGCCGATCAGCGACATCCCCTGGCAATAGGTCACTCCGTTATTAGGACTATCCACCGCCTCCCAGATCGCATGTACGACATTGACCGCCCACAAGTGATTGGCCAGTTGCAGGTCGACCTCGTCGGCGACACCGACCACCTCTTTGAAAAACTCGACAATTCTCGTCCAACCTTCTTCGCCCGGCATCACCATCAAGGATCTGCCCGGATGGTGTTCGTCAAAGTAGAGAAACTGGTCGAGCGGATAAAACAGTGCCGTATCGACCCCCGCTTCCCCCGCAGCGCGCAGCATTTGACAAAGCCCCGCCCGCCCCTCCTCGTCCTCGCCGAGCACCACCTCGCGCGAAGGCACCGGTATAATCATCCCGGCGACCTCAATATCCCGCTGCGCCAACTGCACCGCGAACCTCTTACAATCGTCACCCGTCAAACGACCGCGCTCGGCAAAACCCGGCACAGAGCCAACATACAGGAAAATATCATTCACGCCCACATCGCGGCACTGGCCGGCAATTTCGTCCGCATCGCTCGAACTCGCATGTATCCCTATACGCATCTATCACTCTCTTTCGCCATGAAAAATGCACAACCTTAACGCTTTTGCACTCTCTCTTTCGCTTGCCAGCATCTAGCCCGCTATGCGTGCTGATCAGCGATCCTCACAACATTAATCGCACTAAATCCAAGCAGCAAAATAGGCCGGTGGCGACCATGAGGTCAAGCGCCACACCGCCGTCCGCTTTTACTCCGCAATTTTAGCATGGACACCACCGTTCAGGGTGTCTACACTAAACGCGTAATCACCCTTGCCATTGGGAACTAGATCCTATGTCTTTCTACGTCGCCGCCTACGATACCGAAGCCGTCTTTGCCTGGTGGGAACCCACCCGCTCCGATGCCGCCGGTTACGACGCTTATCTTAGCTACGAAGGCGAACCACGGGAAACCTTCCTCGCCGGTGCCCGCGCCGTCGCCGAGGCGCATCTGGGCACAGAGACCCCGGCGACTTTCTTCATCGTCGCCAAACTCCTCGACCACTGCGGCTCCGAACTCCGCGCAATCCTCGCCCACCCCAGCTTCGACCTGCAGTGCCAAAGCTATACCCATCCCGACCTGATCCGCATTTCTACCGACGAAAAAACCCTGCGCTACGAATATCTCTGCACCCACCGTGCGCAAGCCCCCGATCACCCGCCGCTCTAGAATATGCCAACACCGCCCAATATCCTTTTC
>Ga0233433_10001966_pt1 | contig 18663 bp, 20 predicted proteins | sample SI_122_August201_5_FD_179868 | JGI IMG/M metagenome (GOLD analysis project Ga0233433, IMG submission 179868) | Seawater microbial communities from Saanich Inlet, British Columbia, Canada - SI_122_August2016_100_MG | ecosystem: Environmental > Aquatic > Marine > Inlet | place: Canada: British...
ACATTATTTTCCAGTGTCAGTTTTAAGGCTATATTTAGTATATGGACCATATCAAGATAGGAATAGAGTTATTCCTATAGTCATAGATAATGCGTTAAAATCAAAAGAGTTTGACTGTTCATTAGGCACACAATTTAGAGACTTCGTTTATGTTGATGATGTGGTGAATGGTATTATTAAATCATTAAAAAATAAAAAAACTAATGGCCAAATAATAAATTTGGGGTCTGGGAAACCTATAATGATAAAAGATATTATTTTAAAAATTTGTAAAATTATAGGGTCTGGTAAACCTCAATTTGGTAAAATAAAGTTCAGAAAGGATGAAATCAAAAATCTTTATCCCAGTATTACTAAAGCAAAAAAAATTCTTAATTGGACGCCTAAAGTTAAAATTAATTTAGGACTAAAAAAAACTATTAATTATTACAAAAAAAATGGATAAAAAAGTTAGTGTAATTGTTAATTGCCATAATGGTCAGAAATACTTGAATAAATGTATTGCTAGTATTCTTAATCAAAAATATCAAAATCTTGAAATTATTTTTTATGATAATTTTTCTAATGATAGAAGCAAAGAAATTATCTCAACTTTTATGGATAAAAGAATAAAATACTTTTATTCAAATAATAAGTTATCTTTATATCAAGCTAGAAATAAAGCTTTAGAGCATGTATCAGGTACAATAATTGCATTTTTAGATGTTGATGATTGGTGGGATAAAAATTATCTATCAAGCCGGGCTTTACTATTTAATGACGATAATCAAGATTTTTTTTATTGTAACAGATATACTTTTTATGAAAAAAATAAGAAATTAAAAATATTCAGAAAATTAGATCTTCCAAATGGGAAAATATATAATTATTTAGCAAAAGATTATTTTATTTCTATTAGTGGCTTGATTATTAAAAAAGAAATTTTTGATAAAGTTGGTTTGTTTAATAAAGATTTTAATATCATAGGTGACTTTGACTTAGTCATGAGAATGTCAAGAAAATTTAATGGCCATGCCACAAATGAACCATTGTTATTTTACAGGTATCATAAAAATAATTTTTCAAAAATAAATCTTGAAATGTTTTTTAAGGAATTTAATAAGTGGTTTAATGATCAAGTTAAACTAGAAGATAAATATTTTTTAAATAATATTAAATATTTTGAAAAAAAATTACTTTCTTTTGAAATTAAAAATCTTTTAGTTAATAGTAGCAAAAATTTCTACCTTTTGTACAAGATAGTTAATCATCCTGATTTATTCGAAAAATTAAAATTTTTAATGGTATTTTTAATGCCAAAACAAGTTGTTAATTATTTAAAAAAATGAATAAAAAAATTTTGATACTTTCAAATGACAAAATATTTATTAATAATGATAAAATTTCTTCAGATTATAATGATACTATTAATATCATTGAAGGATTAGCAAAAAAAAATCATCTAAGTTTTATTTGCAAAAATACAAAAAAGATTAGAAATTTTGTTACAATAAAAAAGAAATATAGAAAGTTTAAAAGAAAAAATTTTTTTAGTTTTAAAGATAATTTTAAAAATTATAAAATTTTTATGATTTCAATTACTCCATTTAATCTTTTTGCATTAATCTTAATCAAAATATTTAATAGAAAAATTAGAGGTTTTGTTTATCTCAGAAGTGATGGTCATAAAGAGTATTTTTATAAATATGGTTTAATAGGACGTTTTTTTTATGAATTAATGTTTAAAATTGTAACAAATTTCTTAGAAATTTTAGCAGTATCGAGACATTTATCGGGTTTAAAAGAAAATTATACTTTAATAAAACCATCTGAAATTGAAAATAAATGGTTTTTGAAAAGAAAAAAGGCAGACCTTCGCAAACCAAAATTACTTTATTTGGGTAGATACAAAAAGGAAAAAGGTGTTTTTTCCCTTACAAATATTTTAGATTCAATCAATTTTAATTTTGAGCTTAATATTGTTGGATTAAAAAAAAAAATTACATCAGCAAATGGTAAAGTTAAATTTTTTAATGAAGTCAATTCAACAAAAAAGATTATAAGTTTTTATGATAAATGTAATATATTTGTTCTTCCATCATACACGGAGGGTGCACCAAAGGTAATATCTGAAAGTTTAGCTCGATATAGACCAATAATAGTGTTCGAAGAAATTAAGCATGTAAAAGAAAATTTTAAAGGTATCTTTGTTTGCAGGAGACAAACTAAAGATTTAACTAATAAAATTCGTTATATTATGAAAAATTATAAATACATTATTAAAGAAATAAAAAAAAATAAGATTCACACAAAAAAACAATTTCAAAATAAACTTAGTAAAATTTTTCAATGAAAATTATAAATAGTCAAAATTTAACAATATTATTATTTATAATACCTTTATCTTTTATTATTGGTATTGCTTTAACAGAATTTTTTGTTTTTTTTTGCATAATATTTTTCTTAATCTTTAATAAAGATAAATTTTTATTTATAGATACAAAAGTAATATTTTTATTTTTATTTTCAGCTTTTATTTTAATTAACGCTTATCTTAAAATTTCTGATGATTTAAAGTTAGGATCAATCTTTTATTTTAGATACGTATTATTTTCTCTTGCAATTTTTTATTTTTGTAATTTACTTGATGAGTCTAGAGATAAAAAATATTTTTTTTTATTAATATTTTTTTTATTAATATTAATAATTGATTCTCTTTTTCAATTTTTCTATGGTTTTAATTCTTTAGGTTTTAAAATTACAGGTGATAGAGTTTCAAGTTTTTTCAATGATGAGCTGATTTTAGGAAGTTTTTTAGTAAGATTGATGCCTATAATTTTGTGGTTTATTTTTTCTTTAAAAATTGATCTAAAAAAAAATATTTTTTTTATTACAATTTTTTTTTCATTATATTTTATCACTATATATATATCAGGTGGAAGAACATCTTTTTTTTTATGGTTCGTAACAATATTAGGGCTACTTGTTGTTATTAAAGATTTAAGAAAAATTTTATTATACTCAATTACAATTTTAATATTTTTTATTTTTATAACTGCTAATTTTGATATAGGAAATGCAAATACTTTTAATAGACTTTTTGTAAAAACTTATAATCAAATCACAAAAATTGAAATTAATACTAATAAGTCTGACACAAGATTAAAAAATGAATCAAAAAAATTTAATATTTATTCTGAAGATCATGAAGGCCATATTTTATTAGCTTTAAACTTATTTGATGAAAATAAAATATCTGGAATTGGACCTAAAGGCTTTAAAGATTATTGTAGAAAGGTTAAATATAAACCAAAAGTTGGGATTTGTTCTACGCATCCACACAATATATTAATTCAAATAATCTCAGAACTTGGTTTAATAGGTCTAGGTTTTTATATTATTGCAGCAGTATTTGTTTTATTAAATTTTTTTAAATCAATTTTTAAATATAAGTTTAACAAAGATTATTTGTCATTTTACTTAACTACATTAGGTTTAATAATTAATCTATTTCCCCTTATTCCGGGAGGGAATTTTTTCAACAATTGGATTTCAATAATTCTTTATTATAATGTAGGCCTATATTTATATTCTTATAAAAAATGCAATTTAAAATGATCAGCTTATTTTTTGGAGTAATAATCTTAAATTTTTTTATTTTTGTTAATTTTAAAAAAGTAGCAAAGTTTGTAAATATTTTTGATAAACCGGATAATAAATTAAAAAAACATGAATCAAATGTTCCATTATTAGGGGGAACAATACTTGCTGTTAATTTTTTTTTATTAATTTTATTTATATCTATTTTTAATTACCAGTTTCAATATAAAGAAGCCTTTTTAAAAAACTATTTATCAATTTTTTTTTTCCCTTTTTCATTTTATATCTTGGGCATTATTGATGATAAATATAAACTGAAACCAGAAAAAAGGTTTTTTGTAAGTATTTTAATTTCAATAATAGTTTTAATTTTAAATAAAGATTTACTAATCTCAGATGTCAAATTTTCATTTTATGAAAATCGTTTATATTTGAATAATTACAGCTATTTGTTCAGTATTTTTTGTATAATAATTTTGATTAATGCTTTAAATTTTTATGATGGTATAAATGGTCAGTCAATTTTATTTTTTCTTATTATTTTTAGTTATTTAGCTTTTAATTCTCCTATTTATTTTATTTACTTGTTAATTATTTTAGTATTAATTTTTATATTATTTCTCAATCTAACTGGAAAAACATTTATGGGAGACAATGGAATTTATTTTTTAGGATCAATTCTTATAATTTCATTAATTTATGAACACAATCTATTTAAAACTATAAAATATGCAGATCAAATATTTATACTGTTGATGCTCCCAGGTTATGATTTGCTAAGATTAACGATTACAAGAATTTATAAAGGTAAAAATGCTTTTTATGGTGATAGAAATCATATACATCATTTATTAATAAAAAGATTCTCTCTTTATAAAACTAATATAATTCTAATTTTATTAGCTATATTACCAATATTTTTATTTTCTTTTATAGGCATAAATTTCTTTGTAGTTTTAGCAATTTTTACGTTTATATATTTATTATTAATTTTAAAATTGAATTATAATGACAAAAAGTATTATTTTCGGAAAAAAAAGTAAATTAACAGAGTCAATTGTTAAAAAAATAAAAAATACTCAAGTAATTTCATCAACAGATATTGATTTTAAAAAAATAAAATTGAAGAATAAAGGAAAAACAAATTATATATTTAATAATTTCTATCCATCCTTTAAGTTAAACAATTTAAACTCCTCAGAATATCAAAAATTTGTTGAATTAAGCGTTTTAAGATTAGTTCAGATTTTATCTAATTTGAAAATCAGAAATATCAACAAGATAATTTACACAAGTAGTGCGTCTGTTTACAGTCTAACTGATGACTTAAGAAATTCAAAGATAGATAGTTATAATCGAAAAATTTATGCATCATTTAAATATTCAGCTGAAAAATTAATTGAAAACTTTTGTCACGAAAACAATATTAATTTTTATATAATGAGATTATTTAATACATATGGTGATGAAAATGATCAATTTTCATTTATTGATAAATTAATAGATATAAAAAAAACAAAACAAAATTTAACATTGATCAATAATGGTATCTCTTTGAGAGACTTTATATCTTTATCAGACGTAGCTAAAATTTATCAAAAATTTATTAGTAACAATTATCCTTCTGGAATATATGATATTGGCACTGGTCAAGGTAATTTAGTAAAGAATCTAATTGATTTTGTAAACATAGATAAGAAAAAAATTATACATAAAAAAAATATTAGTGAAATATCTAGATCAATTGCTGATGTAAAAAAATTACAAAAAAATTTAGGTAATTTTAAATTTAAATCATTAAATAAATATTTAAGAGATAAATTGAAAATTAATAATAAAAAAAAACTTAATTTTACCAAACACAATTATCCTATTTCAAAATACGAAGGATCAGTAATATATGGAGCAGGATTTGCAGGAAAAGAGCTGTATTTACATCTAAAAGAAAAGAAGGAAAAAATTATTTTTTTTGTTGATGATGATCCCAAAAAACATAGCACCATATTTCAAGATATTCCAGTAATTAGTTTTGAAGATTTAAAAAAAATAAATACTAAGAAAAATATAGATAAAGTGTTTATTGCAATACCTTCATTGCAAAAAAATAAGATTGAAATGATGAATAAAAAGCTAAATAGATTTTTTTTTGATGTTAGATATTTACCAGAAAAAAAATTTATATTAAATAATAAGATCAATTTAAATGATTTAAAAATTGATCAAATTAATTCATTTATAAATAGAGATCAAATCCATAGAAAAAAAATAAAAAGCTTTAGAAAAAAAAATGTTCTTGTAACAGGAGCTGTAGGAACTATAGGATTCGAAATATGTCGACAGTTAGTTTTTCAAAAAGCAAAAAAAATTATTGGAATAGATCATTCCGAAATAGGAATTTATCAAAAGAAATATGAATTAGAAAAAAAAGTACAATTATATTTGTCTAGTATTAATGACCCTGTAACATTAAATAGAATTATAAAGAAACATAAGATTGATTTAATTATACATGCTGCTGCATATAAACATGTAAATATTCTTGAGGAAAACATACTATCTGCAGTTAATAATAATATTTTTGGTACAAAAAATTTATGTGAAATTTCTAAAAAAAATAATATTGATCTTATATTAATTTCAACAGATAAAGCAGCAGAACCTACTTCAATCTTAGGATATACTAAAAGAGCCTCAGAACAATTAATTGAATTTTATAATCAAAGTAACATTAAAAATAATATTTTTAATATTGTTAGATTTGGAAATGTTTTTGGTAGTTCTGGTTCAGCAATTACAAAATTTATTGATCAAATAAATAATAATGAACCAGTTTCAATTACAGACAAGAAAGCCACGCGTTATTTTATGACAATCTTAGAGGCGTGCTATCTAGTCCTTGAAACATCAACTGTAAAAATAAAAAGAAAAATCTTTGTTCTTAATATGGGTAAGCCAATAAATATTTATCAAGTGGCAAAAAAAATTGGCTTTTTCAAAGAAAAACTAGACCCCAGTTATAAATTTAAGCATTATGAAATAGGATTAAGAAAAAATGAAAAATTGCATGAAATACTTTTTGATAGAAATGAGAAAAAACACAAAATTAATAAAAATATTTTTTATGTAAGTAGGAATAGGTTTGATAGTGATAAATTTGTCAAATTTTATAATAAACTTGAAGTAGCATATAAAGAGGCAAATGAGAGAGAAATATTATCTATTCTAAAAAAAATATGCAAAATTTAGATTCATTTGAAAATCATTTAAGAAAATAAATTTTATGATTACTTTAATTTTTGAATCTATATTTTTTTTATTAGCCTCATGTATTATATTGTTTTCTATTGTTGGATATGGAAATTTTTTAATTTACAAATCTAATAACAATTTTTTTGAAAAAATATTTCTTGGGATTATTGTAATTACATTTTTAGTAACCTTAATACATTTTTTTTTAAAAATTAGTTTTTACATTGCTGTAGGATTATTATTTATTGGTTTAATTTTGTTTTTTAAAAATTACAAAAGTTTTTTGATTAAACCATATAAATCTAATTTATCTTATTTAATTATTTTTCTGATTTTATTACCAATTTATATGAGTCAAAAGTATCATGAAGATTTTGGTTATTATCATTTGCCTTATGTTATTACTATGATCGAAGAAAAAATAATTTTCGGTTTGGCAAATAGTAATTCTGCTTATGCTCATAATTCAATTTGGTTAAATACAATATCGCTTTTTTCTTTACCAAAAAATAACTTTAATTTTCTTACTCTGCCTTCTTACCTAATTTACAATTTGTTTATTATTTTTAGTCTAAAGAATATCTTAAAATCAAATAATCAAAAAATAAGTAATTATTTTCTCATAATTTGTGTTTTTTATTTACTTTTGAAGTTTACTAGAATTTCTGAGTATGGAAATGATTTACCAGCAGTCATATTTTCAATTTTATCAATATTTTATTTTTTAAGATATTCTGAAACTAAAGATAATCAAAATAAAATTTTTTATTTTTTTTGTTGCTTTAGTTTTGCAGTATTCTCTGTACTCATTAAATTAAGTGGAATTCCAATTCTAATACTACCTCTAATTTTGTTTTTAAAGAATTACGAAAAATTAAAAAAACAAGTATTTAATGTGAATTATTTGTTTATTTATTTATTAGCTTTTATATTTTATTTGCAACAATTTTTTTATACTAGTTGCATTATTTTTCCTGCAATATTTACCTGTCTTGATACAGAATGGTTTAATAAAGATTTTTTGCTATTAAGAGAAAATATTGAACTAATAAATAAAAGTTATTATGGGTCAGAAAATTTATTAACGAAGGAAGATTACCTTTCAAAACTGAATTGGTTTTCATTCTGGTTAGAAAGAAATTATCCTGAAATACTTGAAAATATTCTGACTATTTTTTTACCTATAATTTTACTGATTTTTTTATTACCTAATGAAAAAAATAAATCAAATTTATTTCTTGAAAATAAAAATTTATTTATTTTATTTATATTTCTAAGCTTTATTTACTGGTTTAAATTTTCTCCTGTTTATAGATTTTCAATCCCTTATTTTTTATCTTTATTTTTTATCCTATCTTTAAATTTTTATTCAAATAAAAAGTTTTCAAAAAAAATTTTTTTATATTTGATTATCACTTCTTTATTTTTTAATTTTTCTAAAAATATTCTCAGGATTCACAATAAAGATTATGTTTTTTTTGGAATAGAAAAAATTCAAAATCAATTTTATGCTGATCTGTTAAGTCAAAATAATTTTATTCAAGTTTATAAACCTGATAGTAAGAATAATAAAAATGGTTGGCAGGGAAGATTATGTTGGGATATTCCATTTTTATGCAGTTATGAAAAAATAAAAGTAAATAAAAACTATGGCTATTTATTTTTTTCTAAATTAAGTAATTGATATATGATAAATAAAAAATCTTTCAAACTTTCAATAATAATACCTTGTTATAATGAAAATCAGACAATTGATAAGATTATCAGCAAGATATCAGAAAGTCTTTCCACATATAATTATCTCAATTATGAATTAATTATTGTAGATGACAATTCTACTGATGGAACTAAAGATAAATTAAAAAAATATGACTTAGATAAAAATATAAATGTATTTTTTCATAATAAAAATCTTGGCAAGGGAGCGGCAATTCAATCGGCTATTAAGCATGTAAGTGGCGAATTAGTATTAATCCAAGATGCAGATTTAGAATATGATCCATTTGATTATGACAAATTGCTTTTACCTTTTTTTGAAACTGATGCAGACGTTGTATATGGTTCAAGATTTTTAGGAGGTGGCAAGTACTCTAGAATTCATTTTTTTTGGCATTATTTGGCTAATAGAATTCTTACATTTATATGTAATTTATTTATTAATTTGAATTTAACAGATATGGAGACTGGTTATAAAGTTTTCAAAAGTTCAGCTATAAAAAGTATTTTTTTAGTGGAAAAAAGTTTTTCATTTGAACCTGAAGTAACAATTAAATTAGCAAAAAAAAAATTTAAATTTTATGAAGTCCCCATAACTTACAACGGAAGATCTTATGAAGAGGGAAAAAAGATAGGTTTAAAGGATGCTTTTATCGCCTTAAAAACAATAATCGTATACTCAGTTAAAAGTTAAAAAATTTCATTATTTTTGATTATTTTGTAAATGATTTATAAGTTTAAATAATAAGAAAAACATTGATTTTTCAATATTATGTATAAATTATCTTTGACACAATTTAAAGAATAGGTATAAGTCTTTTGCCTGGTAATTATTGCGAAAGGGTTATACCCGATCCCATTCCGAACTCGGAAGTCAAGCCTTTCTGCGCCAATGGTACTTTGTCTTAAGACACGGAAGAGTAGGACATTGCCAGGCATTATTCTTAATGAAAAATCATATCATAGTCACTGGTGGAGCTGGATTTGTTGGTTCAAATTTAATTGAGTTACTTTTAAAAAAAACTAAAAAGAAAATTATCAGTCTTGATAATTACTCAGCTGGTAAAAAAAAAAATCATATTCGTAGTAAAAACCAGAGAGTAAAATATTTAATTGGAAATACTCAAGATATAAATAAAAAGTTAAATAAAATTAAGAATAAAATTCACTCAGTATTCCATTTCGGTGAATTTGCTAGAATATATCAAAGTTTTAAAGAATTTGACAAATGTTACGACTCTAACTCAACAGGTAGCAAAGCAGTCTTCAAATTTTGTCTTGATAACTCAATAAAACTTATTTATTCGGCTACTTCAGCTAGTTTAGGAAATATGGGTAATGACAAAAATCTTTCACCTTACGCTTTTACTAAATCAAAAAATTTAGAATTATTAGAAAATTTAAAAAAATGGTTTAATTTTAGATATGAAGTAGTTTATTTCTATAATGTTTATGGTCCAAGACAAATAAAAAGAGGTGCTATGGCAACTGTCATTGGAATATTTGAAGATCAGTACGATAACAAAAGACCGTTGACAATTGTTAGACCTGGTTCACAAACAAGAAGATTTACTCATATAAGTGATACTGTTGAGATTTGTTATGAGGCATGGAAAAAGAATAAATGTGCTCATTATAGTATTAGTAATAGAAAAGCATATTCTATTAAAAATGTTGCTAAATTGTTTGGATCTAAGATTATTATGCTTAAATCAAGACAAGGCGAGAGATATGCATCAGCATTAACAAAAATCAGTCTAAATAATCAAATAATTCGAAGATATGGAAAAATACATTTGAAAGATTATATAACTTCGTTTATTAAAGGTTCAAATTTATGAAAATTAAAAGTTCATTAAAATCTATAAAAAAAAGAGACCTAAACTCTAAGTTAGTTAGAAGAAGAGGTAGAGTTTATGTTATTAATAAAACTAACCCAAAGTTTAAAGCAAGACAGAAGTAATTTTTATGGATAATCAAAACCATAAAAATACTTGGAACAATTTTACAAAGTTTGTGTTGTGGGGAACAGTCGCAGTTATTGGTGTTTTAGTTTTAATGGCAATATTCTTACTGTAAGTTCAATGTATGAAAATTGCTTCTATTTTAGAAAATCAAAAAATTGAAAAAAGAATAGCAATTACTCCTGAAATTGCAAAAAAATATTTATCACTTGGTCTTGAAGTTTTTTTATCTGAAAATTATGGAAATCATCTTGGAATTAAAGATGAAGAATATAAAGAATTAGGAGTATCAATTTTAAGAGATGAAAAAGAAATAATAACTAATGCAGATATAATTGCTCAATTAGCTTTATTAGATGATGACAAAAGTTCTTTATTAAAAGAAAAGCAAACGTTTATTGGCGTCTTAAATCCATATGAGAATAAAGATAAAATAAGTAATTTGATGAAAAGAAATATTAATTTTTTTTCACTTGAATTGCTTCCAAGAATAACAAGAGCTCAGTCAATGGATATATTGTCTTCACAGGCAAATCTTGCAGGTTATAAATCAGTGGTAGAGTCGTTTGCTAATTTTGAGAAAGCAATTCCAATGATGATGACAGCGGCAGGCACAATCCCAGCTGCAAAAGTATTGGTAGTTGGTGCAGGGGTTGCAGGATTACAAGCAATTGCAACAGCAAAACGAATGGGAGCAATTGTGTTTGCAACAGATGTTAGAATGGCCTCAAAAGAACAGGTTGAAAGTTTAGGGGGAAAATTTTTAACAGTTGAAGGTGCAGATAATTTAGAGACTGAGGGAGGTTATGCTAAAGAGGCAACAGATGAATTTAAAAAGAAGCAAGAAGAATTATTATCGGAAACATTAAAAAAAATAGATATTGTGATTTGTACAGCTTTAATTCCAGGAAAAAAAGCACCAGTGATTATTAAAGAAGAAATGATTAATAATATGCAGTCTGGTTCAATAATTTATGATCTAGCAGCAATACAAGGAGGAAATACAGCCCACACTAAAGTTGATGAAGTTGTAGATAAAAATGGTGTTAAAATAATGGGGGAAAGTAATATTTTAAACAAACTTCCAACCTCCGCATCAAATTTATACGCAAAAAATGTATTTAACTTTGTCTCAAATTTATATGATAAAGAAAATAAAAAGATAAATTTAAATTTAGATGATGAGATAATTGAGAAAACTTTAATAAAATAAAATTATGGAAATAGATCCTTTTATATTCAGATTAAGCATTTTTATCCTTTCAATTTTCATTGGATATTATGTAGTTTGGAGTGTAACTCCATCGCTACATACACCTTTAATGTCTGTCACTAATGCTATTTCATCAGTCATAATTGTTGGGGCAATAATTGCAGGATTAGCTGGAAATTCTGATACCATATTTAACACTTCAAGTATCTTTGGTTTTTTAGCAATATCGTTGGCGGCAATTAATATTTTTGGGGGCTTTCTAGTAACTCAAAGAATGCTTGCAATGTATAAAAAAAAGAAAAAGGATAAATAATGTTATCAGCAAATTTATCAGCCATTTTTTATTTAATTTCAGGATTATTGTTTATTTTAGCTTTAAGAGGTCTTTCTTCACCAGAGACTTCTAGACAAGGAAATTTCTTTGGAATTTTAGGAATGATTATTGCAGTTACAGTTACATTTTTATCAATCGGAAATTTTTCAACTGGATTAGTAATTGTTATAATCTTTCTTTTAATAGGAGGACTAATTGGTGCATTTATAGCTTTTAAAATCCCAATGACAGCAATGCCAGAATTAGTTGCTGGTTTTCATAGTTTAGTTGGGCTTGCAGCTGTATTTGTTGCAATAGCTGCTTTTTTGAATCCAGAAGCTTTTAATCTAGGATCTCCTGGCAACATTAAACTTGGAAGCTTAATTGAAATGTCAATTGGCGCAGCAGTTGGTGCGATAACTTTTTCAGGTTCAATTATAGCTTTTTTAAAACTCCAAGGAATAATGTCAGGATCACCTATAACGTTTAAAGGACAACACCCATTTAATGCTTTGATATTAATTTCGATAATAGTTATAACCTACTTGCTTTGCTCCACTCAATCATCAAATCTATTTTGGATGCTTTTGGCTATTTCTTTCTTAATTGGCTTTCTTTTAATAATTCCAATTGGTGGTGCAGATATGCCAGTAGTAATTTCTATGCTTAACTCTTACTCTGGTTGGGCAGCTGCAGGCATTGGATTTACTCTGGAAAATACTGCTTTAATAATTACTGGAGCTTTAGTTGGTTCTTCTGGAGCAATCCTATCGTATATAATGTGTAAAGGAATGAATAGATCATTCTTTAATGTAATTTTAGGTGGATTTGGTGCAACAGAACAATCAGCTTCAGCACAAAATAAAGAACAAAGACCAGTTAAAAGTGGAAACGCAGATGACGCTGCTTTTCTAATGAAAAATGCTTCATCAGTTATCATTGTACCAGGTTATGGTATGGCTGTTGCACAAGCACAGCATGCTCTTAGAGAAATGGTAGATACTTTAAAAAAAAATGACATAAAAGTTTCATATGCTATTCATCCAGTTGCAGGAAGAATGCCGGGACACATGAATGTATTATTAGCAGAAGCAAATGTTCCGTATGATGAGGTATTTGAGCTAGAAGAAATTAATAATGATTTTGCAAATGCGGATGTTGCATTTGTAATTGGTGCAAATGATGTAACAAATCCCGTTGCAAAAACTGATCCTCAAAGTCCTATTTATGGCATGCCTGTATTAGATGTTGAAAAATGTAAATCTGTTTTATTTGTAAAAAGAAGTCTTTCACCTGGTTATGCAGGTATTGATAATGATCTATTTTATAAAGAAAATACGCTCATGTTATTTGCTGATGCTAAAAAAATGACAGAAGATATAACTAAAAACTTATAGGTAATTAATTGAAAACCAAAATATTTTGCGACATAGCAGAACTAAACCTTATTAAAAAGTTTAATAAAAAAAAGATTGTTAGGGGGTTTACTACTAATCCAAGTTTAATGAGAAAAGCTGGAGCAAAGGATTATCAATCTTTCTCAAAAAAAATATTAAAAATTTGTAAAAATAAACCAGTCTCACTTGAAGTATTTGCTGATGAATATGTTGAGATGAAGAAACAGGCAATTCAAATAAATACTTGGGCAAAAAATGTTTATGTTAAGATACCAGTGGCAAATTCCAAAGGTAAATTTATGGGAAGAATTATTAAGGAATTAAATGGTCAAAATATCAAACTCAACATAACAGCAATATACAGTGCAAAACAAACTGAAAAAATTTTAAAATTGATTAATAAAAAAACAAAAGTGATTATTTCTATATTTGCAGGTAGAGCAGGGGATACAGGAAAAGACCCTGTTCCTGAATTTAAAAAAAGTATTTCACTAGCTAAAAAATTTAGTAATGTAGAAATTTTATGGGCAAGCGTTAGGGAGCCATACAATTATTTGCAAGCCAAACAACTTGGTTGTCATATTATTACAGTGCCACCTGCAACTATTGAAAAAATAGAAAATTTTGGAAAGTCATTTGATCAACTCACAAAAGAAACTGTCAAAGCATTTTTGGTTGACAGTAAAAAATCTAATTTTAAAATCTAGCTGGAATTGGTTGCGGGGGACGGATTTGAACCGCCGACCTTCAGGTTATGAGCCTGACGAGCTACCAGACTGCTCCACCCCGCGGTATACTTAAATTCTATTTTTAAGTTTATTTAACTTTTTAACTCTTTTAATATTTTCTTGTAGAATTCTTTTTTTCTTTTCAGAAGGCTTCTCGTATGTATTTTTTAATTTGATAACTTTAAAAAAACCATCTCTTTGGAGTTTTCTCTTTAAAACTCTTAAAGCTTGTTCAATATTATTATCTTTAACTTCTATTTTCATAACTCTTTAAAAAGAATGGTTAATTAGCACTTTTATAATTTTATGTCTATTAGTTTTATTCATTATGCGGAAGCTGTACTAGCTTGTTTTTCTTTTTCTTTTTTTTCTCTTTTTATTCTTCTTTCAGCTTTTTCTAATGCTTCAATCAAATCTTTTTGACTGAATAAATTTAATGCAACAGGATCTTTTGGATTAAGATTATTATAGTTCCAATAGCTTTTATTTCTAATTGATGTTACTGAATTCTTAGTTATTCCAACTAGTTTTGCTATTTGAGAATCTTTCAACATATTATGTTGTTTTAAAAGCCACAAAGCAGAGTCTGGTTTATCTTGTCTTTTTGAAAGAGGTATATATTTTTTAATTTTTTTTTCTGTATTAGATATTTCAATATCAGTATTTTTAATCAATAGAGCTCTATTTTCATCTTTAGATGATAATTCAATTTCTTCTCTAGAAAGTTGGCCAGAGATTATTGGATTATAAGCTTTAATTCCTTTTGCAACCTCACCATCTGCAATACCCTGAATTTCCACTTCATGTAGATTACAAAAATTTGCAATTTGTTTAAATGTTAATGTTGTGTTTTCTACTAGCCAAACAGCAGTAGCCATTGGCATTAATGGTGCGTTTGACATTTAATTTTTCTTATCTGATTTAAAGTTTTGAAATTTTTTATTAAATTTACTTATTCTGCCTTTATCCATGAATTTTTGTTTTCCACCAGTCCAAGCAGAATGTGATTTTGGGTCTATTTCTAATTTAAGAACCTCTCCTTCTTTTCCCCAAGTTGATTTTGTTTCAAATTGAGTTCCATCAGTCATTTCAACTTTAATTGTATGGTAATTTGGGTGAATGTCTTTTTTCATATCGAGACTTATAGCAAAAGATTTTTATAACACAATTAAAAGTTCTCTAATTTTTTGAGCATTTCAGCATTTATTGCATCACTAGAGGCTCTTATATCTATCTTATTAATATCAAATTTGTGAATATCGGTCACTATACCTCCTGCTTCTTTAACCAAAATCTCTCCTGCAGCAACATCCCAAAGATTAATTTTATTATGAAAAAATCCGTCCAATCTACCTGCTGCAACATAAGCTAAATCTAAGGCAGCACATCCACTATACCTCATGTTTAGATCACTAAATCTTACACCTTCATGATTGCTTGAAAACAAACAATCATCTAAAGAATTTTTTTTCGAAACTCTTAATCTTTGATTGTTTAAAAATGCCCCTTTATCTTTTTCTGCAAAAAACATTTCATCTTTAATTGGATCAAAAATTAATCCACTCAAAATTTCTCCTTTAGATTGATGAGCAATACAAATCGCAAAGTGAGGAATTCCGTGAAGAAAGTTAGTCGTTCCATCAATCGGATCAATTATCCAAATATTTTCTTTATCTTTATTTTTAATGTTGCCAGTTTCTTCAGTTATAAAAGAAAAGTTTTTTTTTGTTTTAGACAATTCTTCAATTAAAATTTTTTCGACATATTTGTCTGTTTTAGTAACAAAATCATAAGGACCTTTTTTTGATACTTGTAATTTCTCTACTTCACCAAAATCTCTTATAATTGATTTAGATGCTTTTTCTGTAGCTTTGATCATTATGTTAAGGTTTGCAGAAATAGAAATCATTGATTATATTTTTTTAACATATTCAAGTGTTCTAGTATCAACAACTACTTCATCACTTGAATCAATAAAGGGTGGAACCTGAATGCTCAAACCATTGTCTAGTGTTGCAGGTTTGTAGGATGATGAAACTGTCTGACCTTTTAAGGCAACATCTGTAGTTTCTATTTTACAGGTCACATGGTTAGGAAGTTCAATAGAAATTGGGTTTTCATTATAAAAACTTATAGATACTTCGAGATTTTCAGTAAGTAATTTTCCTTTATCACCAATTATTTCTTTTTTAATTTCAGTTTGTTCAAATGTTTTGGGATCCATAAAAACATAATTATTTTCATCAGTATATAAAAAATTAAAATTCGTTTCTTCAAGAGATGCTTTTTCAACAGTTTCACTAGATCTAAATCTCTCGTTTAGTTTTGTATTTTTTCCAACGCTCTTCATTTCAACTTGAGCAAATGCCCCACCTTTTCCAGGCTTTACATGTTGAGTTTTTAAAATTTGCCACAAGTCATTTTTATATTCCAAAAGCATTCCAACTCTTATTTCACCAGCATTTATTTTCATTTTAAATTTTCTATAGCTTCTAATGGTTTAAATTTTTTATTATTCCAAACGTAGCTTGAAATAGCCAATAAATTAGCTTTGTTCAATAACAGTTTTTTATAATTTTTATTATCGATACCTCCAATTGCTACTATTGGTGTTTTGGTTAATTTTTTTGCTTTATTCAAAATTTTAGTTGTGGCTTTGAACTTTACTTTTTTTGTTTTAGTTGAAAAAAAAGCCCCAAAGGCAATATAACTAGCTTTTTCTTTGACCGCATTCTTTGCTAATTTAATAGAATTATGACATGTAATTCCTATTATCTTGTTTCCAATTATTTTTCTTGCTTCATTTATTTTGGTGTCTTTTTGCCCTAAATGACAACCATCAGCATTAAGTTTTTTTGCAAGTACAGGTTCGTCATTTACTAAAAATTTTACACTATTTTTCTTACAAATTTGGTGAATTTTTTTTCCAATTAAAATTTTTTCTTTAAATGAATATTTTTTAAGCCTCATTTGAAAAAGACCCACCTTGCCAGTATTTAATACCTCATTTAAATCTTGATAGAATTGGGAGTAAATATTATTAGGGGAAATAAGGTAAATAAATTTTTTTTTACTTATTCTCAAGTTCGCTAGACCATTTTCCCTGAGCAGCTAAAGTATTCATTTTTGCTCTATGATTAAAAATATTTTGAGTTCCATTGATATCTTTAATATTTTTTGACCAAAATTTTAGAGCACTTTGCTGTAGAGCCCTTCCATATGAATAGGTCATTATAAAATTAGTATCATTATTTTTATTAATTAAGTTTAAATTTTCTGTAGCCTCTATCTCTGACTGGCCTCCAGACAAAAAAGCAATTCCAGGTACTTCATTTGGAACAGATTCTTTAAGGCACTGAAGAGTTTTAGATGAAACTTCTTCTTTAGAAATTTTATTTTTTGATTTATTTCCTGCTAAAATCATATTTGGTTTTAAAATTATCCCTTTCAAATCAACTTTATTTAACAATAGTTCTTCAAAACATTTTTTAATCACTTCAGAGGTTTTATTCAAACAATCCTCTGCTGAATGTTTTCCATCCATTAATACTTCTGGTTCAACTATTGGAACCATTCCACATTCTTGGACAAGAGCAGAGTATCTTGCTAAAGCATGAGCATTAGAATGTATTGCAAGCTTACTAGGATATTTTTCACTAATATTGTAAACACCTCTCCATTTTGTAAATCTTGCTCCAAGTTCGTGATATTTTTCTAACCTTTCCCTCAAACCATCTAATCCTTCAGTAATTTTCTCTTCAGGAGAGTTTACTAAAACTTTTGCACCAGTATCAACTTTAATTCCTGGTACAGCTCCCATTTCTGATATTATGTCAGGGATTGATTGACCAGAGCTTACTGATTGATTTATTGTTTCATCGTATAAAATCACACCACCAATACAATCCTTCATACTTTCCGAAGTAAAAAGAGTTTTTCTAAACAGAAGTCTATTTTCAGAAGTTGATTGAACATCTACTGCATTCAATCTCTTTGTCATGGTTCCATTACTTTCATCTGCAGCTAGTATTCCTTTACCACCAGAGAGTATTTTTAACGCAATTTTATTAAGTTCTAACATTATATTTTAATGCTTTTATACCAGGAAGTTCTTTGCCTTCAAGATATTCTAAGAAAGCTCCACCAGCAGTTGAAACAAAATTAAATGTGTCTAATTTGTTAAATTTATTTATTACAGCAACAGTCTCTCCTCCACCCGCAACAGCATAAATTTTATCTTTAACTCTTTTATCAGCAATAATTTCTAAAATATTTTTTGTTCCATTAGCAAAGTTTGGATTTTCAAAATATCCAGCTGGTCCGTTCCATAATACTGTATTTGATTCTTCAACTATGTTTTTTATAGATGTGATAGTTTTAGGCCCAATATCCAGTATCATTTCGTCATTATCAATTTTATTAATTTCTTTTATTGTTCCATTTCCATCAAGTGTTTTTGAAACCACAACATCAAGAGGATAGTGTATTTTACAGTCATGAGTTT
>Ga0233433_10001974_pt1 | contig 18630 bp, 15 predicted proteins | sample SI_122_August201_5_FD_179868 | JGI IMG/M metagenome (GOLD analysis project Ga0233433, IMG submission 179868) | Seawater microbial communities from Saanich Inlet, British Columbia, Canada - SI_122_August2016_100_MG | ecosystem: Environmental > Aquatic > Marine > Inlet | place: Canada: British...
TCACCAGAGGGGCTTATATGGCTTCTTAGGCACCATTCTGGGGCAAGTTATGCAAAGATAGCATCACGCTTTAGAATAGCTTCATGTAGATTGTCGAATGACCACTTTCGAATATCACCATCAACGCGTTTTTGGACCCGGAAGCGCCTACCGTGTGGCTGTATGCCTTTAAGGTTCTGAGCTTCTGGTGGGTCACCTATACTGCAATACCACTGACTGCCTTTTCGAAAGTGAATAATGGTAATTGAGCCGTCTTCGAACTCATCAAATTCTGCTCTCAACTTTTCCAGGTCTGAATATCTAGCTCCCTCCAGCCTTCGTTTAGCAGCAGCGTACTCTTTGCTGTTTCTGGGATATGGGCATTTTAAATGAAACCAGTGCAAATGGGCGTTAATCATCAATACGTCTCACAGCGTTGGCTAGGAGGTTGCAGGCGATGGAGCTAGTCCGGTAATTCAAGTTTTGATCTTCGCTAACGACAACGAAAAACCTTAGACGTTCGGGCTAACGCTTCTGGAACAGATTCGGCTTTCTTAGCGTAATCTTTGGCCGTCAGCCTTACTCTTTTGCGATTATCCGCCATTTGCAACTTCTCATCTCCGCCACATCCGGATAATTCATATAGAGGCTTAAGCGCACTCAGTGGGAGAATTGAATGCGAGCTATTACCAATCATGGGTTCGCTCACAGTTCTCTGCCTATTTTGAAAATCCGCGAATGAAACAAAGCTGAAGGCTGATAATCCTTCTATGTAATCTAGTTCGTCGCAGTAAATGAAATACAGTGTATGAAATGAATTAGCTGCATCAATCATTGAAAAGTATTGATCATTACTCAAAACAAAGTGGGGATCGAGTTCTTCTGAAGTCCTAGTAAGGTGCATTTCTTGAATTTGAGCGATGAGCAAGGGTTGTCCTGGAAAACTGAACCCAATATCTGGGGCTTTTCCAGTAGCTTGTCGATTTGTACTGGGCTTTGAAGAAGTTCTCTCCCGGTCTGATATTGGGCCTAACGGATAAGTCGTTCCGCCAGAGTTCTGAATTGACTCGATGAAAAGAGTTGCAGCACTTTTCTTTGCTTCTAAATCGCAGGCGGTCTGATGTTTCTGAGTTTGACTCATATGATGTCCTCATAGGATAAACGCTCATTAAAGCGTGGGTAAAATTGTAATGGACTAGCCTTAACTCATCATGCTTGAGTTAGCAGGATAGCAGTGTTTTATTCTTAGCCTTAGTATACCATTTATGGGGATACTTTCCAAGAGCAAGAGGCATTAAAAGTGAATAAATACAGTATTTTATCTGATTATTTTTGATCTGTTGGCGCTCTCTATTCTGTTTACAAATCGCTAGAATATGATACTCTCTAAGTGTACCTAGTACCCACTCCCTAGCCGCCCTCCCCCCTAGCTGGTTGCTTTAAGCAGAACTCATAAAAGGATAAGGATTATAGTCGTCAAAGATATGAGATATTCAGCCTTCTATCAGATAGTAGATGGCATAGTTGATGAACTGCAGGTCATGGTTTGGCCTGGTGAAACTACCCCCAGGAGAAGGCTAAAGAATGAGCAATTAGAGAAACTGAAATATTCAGTAGAGAAGCTTATCAGGGACAGCGTTTCTATACGGCATAGTACCCATCGAAAAGCGTTGGCTTCCATTCATTTGGGAAAGGACCATTATAAAGCAAGTATCTATAATGAGATGCTAACCTACAGAATCCATGTCGAAAGATGCTTTAATGGCATGATAGAGCTTGGCTATCTTAAGAAGGAAAAAAGAGGAGTCTATTATCCTAAAGGAAAGCGCTATCTCACCAGATACTCAGCGACTAAAAAGCTGCTTGACCGGTTTCCTAAGTCTCTTGGCACAGCGATGCCAGCGTTTGTCCCTCAGGCCCAGAACATTAATCTCATTCGGGTTCAACAAAACTTTAAGACAGAGGTGAATGGAGTAAGGGTTGAGAGAAAGAAGCTTCTTGAATACGAGGAAACTTCACATACAAAGTTGATGAGGGCCAATCTTCAAAAAATTAACGATACTATAAACCAATTTTGGTTTGATCTGCGTCTTGATGATGGTGACTTCACTGCAATGCAGGTGCAGATGCTTTCAAAAAAGCAGCGCAAGCAAGGCGTCGACCGCCAGTTGAACCTCTCCAAACGCAACCTCCACAGAGTGTTCAACGATGTTAAAATGACCTTGGGCGGGAGGTTTTATGGAGGATGGTGGCAAGAAGTGCCGAAGGGATACCGACAATATATTGTAATGAACGGTAAGCCTATGGTGGAATACGACTATGCCAACCTGCATCCAAGAATACTGTACGCAGAAGCCGGACTTATACCACCTGATGACTGCTATTCGGATGTGTATCCCAAATGCCCCGGTTGGGTCATGCCTGATCCGGACAATATGCGTAAGGCGGTAAAAATTGCATTGAATGCTATGCTAAATGCACCGGCTGAACTTAAGCGGCCACCAAGTGCATTTAGGAGAAAAGACTGTAATTGTTCTTGGGCGGAATTATCCGCAGCTATCTTGGAGCGTCATCACTTGATAGCGGATAAATTTTATACTGGCCAAGGCTTGAGGCTTCAAAGGATTGACAGTGATATTGCTGAGTATGTGATGCTCCATTTTGCAAAGTATAATATGCCCATCTTACCGTTACATGACAGTTTTATAATCAGGTCAGGCTATGAGGAAAGTTTGGAGAAGATTATGCAAGAGGCATTCCATCAGATTGTGGGTTCAAGTATTGAAATTAAGGAAAAGAAACCCTCTCACCCAGACAAGATGTCGGAAGCAGAGCGTGCAGTATGGTCAAAAGTTCAATTACAAAAAGACGACATGACCCCGGTAACCGACGACATTTATGAGCTTTTGGCCTACATGGAAACGGGGCATGAGAAGCGTCTAAGCATCTTTCTAGATTTGGGAAGCAACGGCTGACAATTATTCGATTGATCTATCTGTTTCCATGTATGAAATCCTACTGTAATGACGTCGATTGCGGGACGGGGCGCAATAACAGTTCCCTGCCTATTTGCTGTCGTTTAGGCCCACGCTTGCGAACTTAGAGCCAAACCGGTGCCACCAGTACCGGACAGATTCATAGCTTACATCTACGCCACGCTCATGAAGCAAGTCTTCTACGTTCCTCAGTGAGAGTGAAAATCTCACATACATCATGACTGCAAGTTGGATGATCTCAGGGCTGGTTTTAAAATAGCGGAAGGGTACTCAATTGGGCATGGCTGGGTATGCTAATTACCAGACCTCCTCGAGGCAAGGTAATTTAATCTGACAAGACCCTTGCTAAGTCCCAGTCTCCCATTATTCAAGGTGCTTTATTCTGACAAGGCCCTTAGAACCTCTTAGAAGTACTCAGGCAATTCGGAACGGGCCACCTTTGATATTCTGACAACATCACTGGCGCCTGCGGACGCATATGGCCATAATAGTTTAGGCCCAACCGGGCCCCATCCTCCAATGGCGGCCAAAAGCTTATCAAGTGCTTGGTTAGATAGTGTGGTAATCCCCCCATTTTTAATGGGGTCCAGCCGTAGAATTCAGGCGGCTGTTTTCAGTTTCATAGCGGGTGTGATGCCGCCGATGCCCATGTTGGGTCGCTCGTTGTTGTAAGTCCAGAGCCATTCGGTCGCTTGGTCCTGTGCCTCCTCGATGGTTTCAAATATGTATTGGCTCAGCCATTCACCGCGAACCGTGCGGTTATAGCGTTCGATATATGCGTTCTGTTGTGGCTTGCCTGGCTGGATGTGCTCCAGCCTGACGCCCTGCTTATCAGCCCATTCCATCAACTTTCCGCTGATGTATTCGGGAAGTTTATCAACTCGAATAGTGTTTGGTTTGCCCCGCCATTCGATGATCTGATTTAGGCTGCGCACCACGCGTTCAGCGGGCAGTGAAAAGTCCACGTCAATGCACAGGCCTTCACGATTGAAGTCATCCAAGACGTTCAGTGTCCGGATCGACCTGCCGTCTGCAAGCTGATCCGCCATGAAGTCCATGGACCAAGTCTCGTTTGGCCTATCCGGCACCGCCAACGGCTCAGGTTTGTCACGCTTCAGGCGCTTCTTTGGCTTGATCCGCAGGTTCAGCTCCAGTTCACAGTAGATCCGGTAAACGCGTTTGTGGTTCTAGCCGTAGCCCTGCACGTTGCGCAGATATAGAAAACACAAACCAAAGCCCCATGTGCGCTTGTTCTCGGTCAACCGTTCCAGCCAATCGGCAATCTCCTCGTTATCGTCACTCCGGACTGGGCTGTAGCGATAGCAAGTCTCACTGATTTGGAAGGTGCGGCAGGCAAGCGCGATACTGGCGCCCCGCTGTATGACTGCATTTATGGCCATCTCTCGTCTGCGAGACGGCCTTAACGCTTTTTTCCAAGCGCCTCCTTCAGCAAATCGTTCTGCATGCTCATCTCGGCATACATCCTCTTAAGCCGCCGGTTTTGTTAAGCCATGTCCTTCATCTCAGCAATCAAAGATGCATCCATACCGCCAAACTTGGCCCGCCACTTATAAAAACTGGCGCTGCTCATCCCATGCTCTCGACACAGTTCAGAGACCGGCGTGCCGCCCTCCGCTTGCTTCAAAATGCCCATGATCTGTGCGTCGCTAAATCGTGCTGTCTTCATCAAAAATCTCCTCAGATATCTTGCCGAGAAAATTCTACTTTTGAACACCACTAATTTTAGGGGGGATTACCAAGTGACTTTTCTTTCAAAATCGGCAAGATAGTTACAGCAAGTAATATCAACAAAGCTGGGTGGGGGTTAATAATGTCTTTAGTAGAATCTAGCATCAGAACTATCAATTTAGAATTTACATGATTACTTTGGCAAAGGAGCGGCTTTAAGCTCTGTATAAAGGCAAAAGTATTGATGATATCATCTCGAGATGCAGGATAAGAAGTTTGTGTTACAGCAGGAAAAGTCAAAGTCGAATAATTTTTGATCTGCTTAGAGGCATCGCTCATTGCGTAAATTAATTTGGGCAAGCTTGAGCCTGAATTTTTTTCCTCTCGTCGCCAAGCCTTTGAAAATGCACCCTCCTGGTTTAGAATTTTTGAAAGTGCAAGCAAGATAACCTTACTACGTGGTTCGTCTGAACCAGAGTATCTGGAGGAAAAAAACTCGCAATAATTAGTCAGCATAATTGCAAAGCTGCCGTGATCTTTAAATTTTCCTAGAGCAGATATTGCAGCTAGTCGGCAATCAACAACTGTATCATTAGCTAGAATCGATCTAATAGTTTGTACATAATTGAGATCACGAATTTCACCAATTGTGCGAATAGAACGCGCGCGCAACAATGGGTTGTCCACTGTGAGAAAATCTGCAATTTTTGCTCCGCTCTGTACTGCTTTAATCCTCCCTAACGATGTTAGTGCAGCATATTGTAATTCGACTAGGCCGTCATATGCCAACATTTTTTCCAACGCTAAAACTACACTTTTGCTATTGGGGAGATGTCCCAATGCAACAATCGCTTCATATCGGACATCAAAGCTTGGATCATGCAGGGCGTTGAGCAATTCTTCTCTCGCTAAAACACTGCCCGCACCGCCAAACTTATGGGTAAGGTCCAGCCGTCTTTCTTCTGATGTTTGATGTCCATAGCGATGAATACCCCAAAGAACACCCAGAGGATTACCCACATAAAACTGTTTGAGAAAATCTCTTACGCCCGTCGCTTCTTCTTCCAAAAGAAAGTAATAGGTTAAAGTTGAAATTGAAATCACACCAGCACATATGATAAACAGGACTTCATAGGCCCCAATTACAGAAGTAATAACTGAACTGCCTTTCAAAACATTTAGAAGAAAACCTGCTGAAAATATTGCAGAACCACCAATTAGGCCGTCGATACTATAAGAGAGCGCCATATAGCTTTCTTTGGATTCAGTTGGTACGTAATTAAGTAGATAAACGTTACCGGCGGTTATACTACCACCAAATAAGACACCAAATACCAAAAAGATAGTTCCAATAAACAATGGGGTTGCTGTGAAATCTGCAGGGATCATTGCGACGGCAACCAGTAAAAGAATCTGAAAAAGCTGTAGAGATAATCTCACTCCGCGCGAGCCATTTCGGTCAACCAACCATCCGCTCATATAGCTACCAATCGCACTCCCTATAAGTAACACGGATGCCATCAAGACAAGTTGTCCAGCGGGAGTTCCAAATCGTTCCTTAAAATATAGCATCAAAAATAGGTTGATGATTAAAAATACTGTGTACTGAGTACCCGACGAAACTAAAAACAGTTGAAAGTTCCGGTCTTTTATTGGTTCATAGACCCCTTTGATTGCTGTAAAGCCCCGAACCGCTGGTTGTGTGACGTTGCCACCACCCAATCCTTTCAGCGCTATTGCACCCAGAATACCAAGAAAGATCGCGATAATAAATAATGGATAAAAGCGCTGGAGCTCATCTGAGCTATCCAACCATATTTTTGTTAGGTAAGAAACTATCAAACCAGTCGCCATATAAAATATGGAAATCTTGCCGCTTATGCTCCCTCTTATAGACTGGGGAATAATCTCTTGCGACCATGGAACAAACGCGACCTCAGCTATAGTTCTGCTCAAAGAAAACAAAACCATAGCCAAAAACAATACATAGAATACGGCATTTAAGTCAGGTATTAGAATAGGCACACTCAAGAATAACCCTAAAAAAACATATCGCGTTGTAAATGCTATTATTGCAACTGCCTTACATCCAAATTTCATGACAAGAGGTAAAAACGCGATGCCTAAAATCTGGCAAAATGGCATCAGTCCACCAAGGATCCCTATCCTATCCGACCCAAAGCCCAATTCTGTCAAAAAAAGTGTAAAAGGAGCGCCAACAGCTATTAGGACCGATGCTCCAGTGAACATACTAAAAAAATACAAATAGGGTAATCTTAAGGTTTTTTCATATTCTGTCATGTGTGAGTTTACCGGACAAATTGTATGTTATCGATGATGCGATATTCCGTATGTTTAAAGTTAATTTGTAATTAAGTGTCGGTCATATTCCACTCTCTAGCAGTAGGCTAAAACCTCGCTTCTGGTCAATTGTAAAAGCCCAGGCTGACCAAAACTCAAACTACCAACGATGCTGTCAGACAGATGAGAACTCGTATCAGATGGCTGGCATAGCCCATCTATACGCTCAATAGTTGTCGCCAATCCGCGAAATCAGCGGCTTGGTTAAACTTGAAAATCACTCGTGAATAGAGATGGCGTTCCTGATTGAACTGGTTTTGTCTGACATTACCATTGAGCACGCTAAACCCTATCATTATGCCTCAGTCCAAGCAAACCATTCAACGCTAATTGAGCCCAAGAAATACTATAAGTAGGACTTCGGTATGTGCTTATGGTATCGGGGCCCTTGGCTCTTGGTTCCCGGTCAATGGGCTTTGGCAAGATGGTGCAGTAACTCCGGGCCAGGTTTCATGAAGCAAAATTGGCGGTGTTTTGTCATTCGACGACGTTACAAAGTCGCCCTGCCCCTCTCAAGCGACTTTAATCTCACGGTACTCTCGGACGCTAGGAAAAGAATAGAAGCTTTCCTAGACTAATTGGGTCATCCAAACTTGTCAGAGTTTTTGATGCCAAAGTGATAGATAGTTGGGTACGGACACAACGAACCGACAGCTGATTTACACCGCTTATCACGAAAAATAAGGCGGAGTCAGTAATGTTTTAAAATGGTGCAGGCCACAGCGCAAAGATTGGACACCGTTTGTGTCTCGGGCTGGGTTGCGGCACAGATATCCGTCACACGTGGGTAGCATGGATAATAGTAACACCCCGACGGCAGGGAGAGAGTGGAAAGCAGCTCACCCTCAACAGTCTCAAAATGGACAAGCTCATTCGCGTCTTCATAAGAAAACAGTTTCAATCCACACCATGTCTATTCCTTTTATGAAACTATGGTATTTAAAGAGAATAATTCATTCTCGCCACGACTAAGTCAAAAACTCTTTCGACTTTACTATTATAAACCGTGTAACTGCTCTAGCTGAGTGGCCTCAATTATTGAGCGCATAGATTTACTGCTATACGGGCAATATAATTTGGGTTTTCATTATTTTGCCAGGACCAGCCTGCGTCACCTAGTGTTAAGTCTGAATTTGCGCTAATTCTGCGGTGCCACAAGGAAATCATCAGACGCGTTAGTGTACGAAAATTTGAGGATGAAATAATGCGGGAATATACACCAGTAAATTTTTCAAATGTTAAACTCGAAGGCGAATTCTGGCGCGAGCGGCTGGAAACCGTATTGACGCACACAATTCCAAGCCAGCACCGCAAGCTAGTGGAATTCAACATGCTCGACTCTCTCACTGTGCAGCATCCAGTGCCGCCTCTGACGATCCCGCGGGGCAAAGATGGTCGCACCACGCAGATATTCTGGGATTCCGATATTGGTAAATGGATCGAGGCAGCAAGCTATGCCCTGTCGCATCGTCGCGACGGCGCCATCGAGGAGAAAATAAACGAAATCACCATACAGCTGGAAAAAACACAGGCACCGAGTGGCTATCTCAATTGCTGGTATCTACAACGCGAACCTGAAAACAAATGGACCAATCTGCGCGACAATCACGAACTATATAATGCCGGACACATGCTGGAAGGGGCGGTTGCCTATTTTCAGGCAACGGGCCGGCGGCGGCTTTTGGACGTGATGGAAAAGTATGTCGACCATATCGGCGATACATTTGGCACGGGTGACAATCAAAAACCCGGCTATCCCGGACATCAGGAAATCGAACTGGCCTTGATCAAGCTGTATGGCGTGACCAAGGATAAAAAGCACCTCGATCTGGCGACATATTTCATCAATCAACGTGGCATCCAACCACATTACTTTGATATAGAACGCGATGCCCGCGGCGAAAGCCCCGAGGCGTTTCATCATGCTACCTACGAATACAACCAATCGCATGTTCCGGTTCGCGAACAGGACAAGGTTGTCGGGCATGCCGTGCGCGCAATGTATATGTACGCCGCGATGGCCGATTTGGCGTCCGAACTGAGTGACGACAGTCTGAAATCGGCGTGCGAAACCTTGTGGCGAGATATCACCGAAACCCGTATGTATATCACTGGTGGCTTTGGTCCATCGGACTCCAACGAAGGCTTCACGAACGACTATGATCTGCCCAATGACACAGCCTATGCTGAAACCTGTGCGTCCGTTGCGATGGTGTTCTGGGCGCAGCGGATGCTGAACATCGACCTTGATGGCCAATATGCGGACATTCTGGAACTCGCTTTGTACAATAACTCGCTGGCCAGCTTGTCACGCGACGGCGAGCATTATTTCTATGATAATAAGCTGGATAGTGACGGCACACATTCACGCTGGAGCTGGCATCATTGTCCGTGTTGCACAATGAACGCATCGCGCCTGATCGCGTCGGTCGCCGGGTACTTTTATTCGACGAGCGACGAGTCCCTGGCCATCCACCTCTATGGGACAAGCGAGGCTGATGTGTCAGTGGGCGCAAATTCTGTGATGATAAAACAAGTCAGCGACTATCCATGGTCAGGTCAGATCAGTGTCGAGGTGTTGCTGGAAAAACCAATCAAGTTTGCCCTGAAACTGCGCATCCCCGGTTGGGCCAAAGTTGCGACGGCGCAGGTCAACGGCGAGGCCATTGATGCTAGGGCCAATCTGGAAAACGGCTATCTGACGATTGGCCGCCAATGGGCGTCTGGCGATATCGTTAGACTTGATCTGCCGATGCCCGCCGAACGCATTTACGCGCATCCCTATGTCAAAGCAGATTTAGGGCGTGTGGCGCTGCGCCGGGGTCCGCTGGTCTATTGCCTAGAACAACACGACAATGGGACAAAACCAGTCAGCAGCCTGCGTTTACCTCAGTCAGCGGACATTCGTGCCGTTGCCCGCGATAACCTGTTGGGTGGAATCGTGACGCTGCAGGCTGAAGGTGTCCGCATTGAAAGCATTGACTGGACGCGCGATCTTTATCGCGCGACACCACCCTTGGAAATCCCAGCAACACTGACGGCTGTTCCGTATTACGTCTGGTGTAACCGCGGCCCCAACCCAATGCAGGTCTGGACAAGAGAGTAAGACCCAATAGAACATGTGGAACTTGAAGGCGTCACGAAAAGGTTCGGAGCATTCAAGGAGCACTATCCAAAGTTAACCGACAAGAATCTAGCAAGGCCCGTGCAGTTCCGTAGAATAACGCTTCACGCTGGGCGGTTGTTAATCCAATCTGACGCGCCCCACGCTTCATAGCTCTAAGCTGCTCATAACGAATAAAAGTCATTTGGGCGTCGCAATGGACTAAACTCAAAGAATGGTTGCTAGGGCTAAGATAACTCCAGGCCTTACCAAACGTAATGTACTTGCCACGCATGGGCCCAATCATATCATCGGATCCGTACATTACTCTATCAATACCTACACCAGTATACAAAGCATCTAGGGCGTCAGACTCACATACAGTCGAGGTATCGTACCAAACGTTGTGCAATCCGCGCAGATGAGTTGCGGCCTTTTCAATCGCCCAGGCAGAATAGCTGCGTGCGCAATGGGCTAGGATCCATTTAACATTTGGGTACTTTTCGCTCAGACGCCTAATATCTTCAATATTGTGTGGATGGGCAATCCCATCACGTTTGGAAAGATGCATCATTATGATTAAACCTAGTTGGTCAGCCACAGCTATCTGGTGCTCGGGTAAAAAGTCGTTTATTCGGCACTCAACGGCATCCCCTGTCGACGAATAGAAACGGTAAGGCTTAAACCCAATAAGACCTGTTCGCTTGATAGTACCTTTAATTTCAGCCGCACTCATCCCGGGATTAACAAGCATCAAGCCACGCGACGAGTTCCCTTTCGAAGTCTCCGCTGAAACGTAAGTATTTGCCGCCTCAAAATCACATGGATAAGGAAAGGGATAAGGAAAAGCCAATCGCTCCATAATTCTGCCAGGCATTAAAGCTTCATCAACTTTTTCGGCTAGTTCCCATGTTACCTCTGGAAAATATGCTCCTATTCCTGAGGCTCCCGGCCCTCTAGATTTATCAGGATCAAGATCGAACGCCCAACGGTAGATATGGGTATGAACATCCAGAACACGTTGTGGTACGAAGTCCTCAAGTTCATCAAGCCAGATACGTTTGTCGAGATCTGTCAAATCGTACTCAGGCATCTAATATACTCCAAATTATTTGGTTGAGCTTAGAACCTCTCAGAAGTACTCAGGCAACTCGGAACGCGCCGCCTTTGATATTCTGACAACATCACTGGCGTCTGCAGACGCATATGGCCACAATAGTTTAGGCCCAACCGGGCCCCATCCTCCAATGGCGGCCAAAAGCTTATCAAGTGCTTGGTTAGATAGTGTCTCTTTATTAGAAAGTGGAAAAATATACTGTTCAAAAAATCGATTTGTACGATACTCTAATTCCACTGCAACTTCCAAATTGGAATTAATAAGATGCCAATGACGTACTGCGCCATTTGGGCTTAGGCAGGCCATATTGGAGTAAGATCCCTCAGCTCCAAGCGGCCGCCCGAAAGCAACCTTATGGCCAGGGACAAAGACCGAAAAGTCAGGCAGCGTATTTTGTAGTTCTTCATACCATTTATTATCCCCGCCCGCTAATTTTGCACCGACGAAGCTTGGCGCCAATTCGCGTAGTTCGGCTATATCGCGCAACGATATTTTTACTTTGCTATGAGGTGGATTGTATAGCACGAGTGGAATATTTTCACAGACCTCCTGCATGCCAGTTAAAAACGTTTTAATTTCATATGATGAAGGCGGCCACCAATCAGGCAAAGTGAACTGAATGCCATTTGGCGAAAGATCTACCGCCTGTTTTAATCGGAAGCGGGCAACACGAGGATTAGAATTACTCACACCAATCTGAAAAGGCATGTTAAATTTCTTTGCTGCATCAGAAAGGATGCCTGATATTTTTTCGAACTCTGCATCAGTCTGATTATAAAACTCTCCAGCGGTTCCATTTGAGTAAACGCCAGAAAGATTACTCCCACACAAGATTTCAATTTCCTCGACCAGGGCACCCCAGTCGATACAACCAGAAGAATTTATAGGCAACAAAACTGCTCCCCAAATACCGCTAGGAGGAGCATTTTTTGTATGTTTTGAGTTAACTCCACTAGTGTTCATTTTTAACCTCTCAAACTGTCCGGTCACGCATTGCTCGAAAGTTGGTCTTGTGCTTGCTGAATAATATCAATTCCAACCAACTCATTCCAAGCTTTCAATAATTTTTTCGTAATCGGACCAACGCTTCCGCTGCCCACACTAATCCCATTAAACCTTGTAGCAGGCATAATGCAGTATGGCGTACTGGTGAAAAACATCTCATCAGAAGTTGCGAGATCGTAAGGCTGTAGAGTGGTTTCCTGAGATTTTATTCCAAGTTTCGACGCTAACTGTAATGTAGTTTCGCGGGTTATTCCGGCCAGGCAATTATCAGTAGTTGGAGTTTTCAGCACTCCATCTACTACAATAAAAATATTTCCACCTTTATTTTCAGCTACATTACCATAGATATCCAGAATGACGCCCTGAGCTAGTGGGTCGACGAGTTTAACCTCAGTTTCCGCCAGCGTATATGCCATACGACTTCTATTTTTAATCCGTGCATCAATAGATTGAGCCGGAATTACCCGACTCATAGACGTGACTGCATGGCACCCGTTAGCATAAAATGATGCCCAACTGCGCAAATCCATCGGCTGAGTGAAAATCATCACCGTGGGCTTACCCTTGAGTGTCGGGTCAGCTCCAGCAACCGAAAGGCCACTAGAGATATTATGGACTAACCAGCAATCTTGATTACTGCCATATGTAGGTAGGTTAGCCCCCAAAACCTCTAGAGATATCCTCAGCATTTCATCTTTACCGAAAGCTAAATTACTTCGTGTTACCTTAAGCGATTTATATAGTCGCTCAATATGTTCCTCCAGCTTGAACGGTTTATGTGCAAACGTCCGCGTAGATTCAGTAAGTGAATCACCCAGCATAACGGCACTATCAAAAATAGAAATTTTTGCTTCAGATTCCGGCACTAGCGTTCCTGAAATGTGGACGAACCTATCATTCATACTTTTAATTTCTCCGCGCTTAACTCAATTCAACCGACTAAAACCGTTATGAGCGAGTGGACCATCCAACAACTTCAAGACGTCACGTCCCTGTTCGCATTCCCCGACTATTGCAAATATTGGTTCCAAGGCTTGAAAATATTTATCAACAATATTTGGCGTGTGCGCGGTGCATACATAAACGCTGTTAGCTGCCAAGAAACCCTGCTTAAGCATCTCCTGCGTGACTAACGTTTTATAAGCCTGAGCATTTGGACCATTGAATATAAAACTTGTAAGAGATGGTAGGCCACTAGTTTTAATAGAAAGATCATACTTTAGACCAAGTTCCTTCCAACGCGCCGTAATATTCTCTCCAGTTTTAATAATATAGGACCATGGGTTTTCATCTTCCATGACCGCTAGCGTTGCGAGAGCAGCGGCAGATCCAATTCGTTCGGTCCAAAAAGTGCTCGAAATAAAGGTTGACTGAGCAGCCTCCATAACATCGCGCTTACCAACTACCGCAGTGACCGCATAACCGTTTCCCAGAGCCTTACCAAAAACAGAAATATCGGGCGATACATTAAAAACCTTATGCAATCCCCCAAAATTTTGGCGGAATCCGGATGTACATTCATCAAAGATTAGCACGATATTATTTTTTGTCGCTAGATCTCGAACCTTTTGCAAAAAATTGTTTTCAGGAAGTTGATTCCGCATCACTTCCATCTTTATCACGCCAATATTTTTTTCTTTTAACAAATGCTTAAGTTTATTTAAATCATTGTACTTAAAAGGGAAAATAGTTCCACTCAGGTCTCGCGGCACGCCATTAGGCTCTAGCCCAGGTAATAAATGACTATCTAGTTCTGTGCCGCTGGATAAATTAGTTGCCAAGTACCAATCATGCCACCCATGATACCCGCAAATTGCAACATTATCCTTGCCACTTGAGGCGCGGGCTATTCTAATAGCTATGGCATTAGCCTCGCCGCCTGTGCGAGCAAATCGGACCATATCTGCCCACGGGTGCAAGTCAACCAAACGCTCGGCAAGCTCAACTTCTTCAGGGGCATTCAGTGTTGAAAGGTTTCCATTTTTGATAACATTACCAACAGCCTCGTCAACCTTGGGGTGGGCATAACCAAGTGCGTTGGCCCCAACGCCCATGATAGACATATCAATATATTCTGCGCCGTCCAAATCCCAGACGCTGCAGCCCTTAGCGCGACTGTAATATGCGGGCCACTGGTCTGGCAAAAACATTTCGGGACGTTTGGATAATAGCATATTACCTCCGGGGATGAGGGTCTTAGCTTTTGTGTAGAGGCGTTGACCCTTACCCATTTCCAAGAGCCTCCAGAAATTTAACTCCTTTAAGATTTCTATCCAGCTTAAGTTTACGAAATTCGGACTTCAGAGTGTTCTCGTCATCCTCAGTGAAAAAATTGTCAAATGGCCTTCGACAATACCCGGCGTCCGCACCTTGCCATGCCATTCCACGCTTGATCACGGCAGTCGCAGAATAATTCAGCGAAAAGAAAATGATAGCGTTGGCGGTCGCCTGCAACTCTTTGGCGCGGGCCACGTCATTGTTGGCGATAGCGTCGAAAATTGCGATAAAAACCTCGGGGATCAAATTGTAAAACGACCCGATTATTGCGTCAGCGCCAAATCCCAATCCAGCCATAGCCAATTCATCAGAGCCGGAGAAGACGCGAAAATCTGGTCCGATTTCTTCCTTGATCCGCAGGTAGTCGAAAACTGTAGCCGCCGTATATTTTATTCCGCCGACACCCGGAATTGCCGCAAGTTTTTTGATTTGATCAAAACCTAATACCCCGGCGAGCGGAATGTTATAAACCACCATCGGAAGGTCGGTAGATTTGGTAACGTCCGTATAATAATTGGCCACTTGATCGGCCGTGAATGGCCAATAGAACGGCGGAACCGAGGATATAGCATCAACGCCAGCGGCCTGAGCCCTTTGGGCCAGATCAACCGACAGACGGGTGCCAATTGCACCCACATGGGCAATCACCGGAATCCGCCCTTTAACCTGATCTACGACAACTTCGACAACATAAGCGCGTTCATCGGGTGACATCAAAAACGTCTCGCCGGTACTTCCGGTCGTATAAAGCGCGCCGACACCCCGGTTTATCAGAAAATCGACACAATTTCGCATCCGGCCTTCATCAAATTTTTCATCTTTATCAAAGGGTGTAACCAGCGCTGGGATGACACCTTTTGCGTCGCTGAGGTCAAATTTGGGCATCGTTTTCTCCGTTCATGTAGATATGGCCCGCACAAGTTTAGGACGTAGGTCCCGAACATCTAAGCGGTCTCAGGAAGTTCAATTAGATGACAGGATGCAAAATGGTCATGTCCATCGATGACGTATCGTTTCAGCGCCGGCACATCCGTTTTGCATTTGTCGAAGGCCTTGGGGCATCTTGGGTGAAACGGGCATCCACTGGGCGGATTGACGGGGCTTGGCACGTCACCCTCTAGAACAATCCGTTTGGTTTGCTTGTCCAGGTCCGCCACAGGAATCGCCGACAAAAGCGCCTCGGTATAGGGGTGCATCGTATTAGAATAGAGATCTTCGGATCGGCATAATTCGACGATCCGTCCAAGATACATTACGGCAATCCGGTCGCAAATATATTCAGTGACACTAAGGTCGTGGGTGATGAAAATATAAGTCAGGTTCCGTTCGTTTTTCAGCTTCATAAGCAACTGAAGCACCTGCGCCTGGATCGAAACATCAAGCGCGCTTACCGCCTCGTCGCACACGATCAATTCGGGCTCGACGCTCAATGCGCGGGCGACACCAATCCGTTGGCGCTGACCGCCAGAGAATTCATGCGGATAACGGTCCATATATTCGCGGCGCATGTTTACGGCTTCCAACAGGTCGCCGATGATTTTGCGACGCTCTTTTTTGGTCTTCACCCCATATTTCTTCAACGGGTCCTGAAGTGATCCAAATATCGTGAACGCGGGATTCAACGATGAATGTGGATCCTGAAAAACGATTTGAAGGCGTTTGCGAAACGGGACCATTTCGTCGTTGTTCAATGCCGCCAAATTGGTTTCTTCTTCGCCCGACGAATAGGTAATTTCACCCTCAGTCGCTTCAACCAATTGCAAAATAGACTTGCCCAAAGTTGTTTTTCCGCAACCACTTTCACCGACCAGGCCCAGAACCTCCCCTCGTTGAACATCAAGGTCAACGCCGTCCACGGCCTTCACATGGGCAACCGTGCGTTTCAAAATACCTGCCTTGACAGGGAAATGTGTTTTAACGCCCCGCAACTTCAGAATTGTATTTTCATCACCCGGCATCTGACAAAAACTCCTCGTATCGCCAGCACATGACCCGCCGCGTTTCGTTGAAGTTGACTTCGTTTGGCATTACGTCGCAGACGTCTTGGCGGTACTTACAGCGTGGCTCAAATTGGCAACCATTTGGCCGGTCGTAAGGGTCAGGCGTTGAACCCGCGATCGGTTGAATATCCTGATCCCTGCCCCGCCCCAACACGGGGATACTTTCAAGAAGCGCGCGCGTGTAAGGATGCACAGGATTTCGCAAAACCTGATCAACTGTTCCAGCCTCGACAATGTTGCCCATGTACATAACAGCCACATCGTCCGCCAATTCGGCAACCACGCCCATGTCATGAGTGATTAACATTATCGCGGTTTCATGTTCGTTCTTCAGCTTTTCCATAAGCTCAAAAATCTGGCTCTGGATTGTGACATCAAGTGCGGTCGTCGGCTCGTCGGCAATCAGGATCTTTGGGTTGCAGGACATGGCCATCGCAATCATCGCCCGTTGACGCATCCCGCCTGAAAACGCGTGAGGGTAATCGTCAACCCGCATTTCAGGAAGCGAAATCCCCATATCGCGGAGCAGATCAATCGTCTTTTCGCGGATTTCCTTGGCATTCAGATCGGTGTGGTACTTTAGGCTTTCGCCGATCTGGAACCCAATTGTATAAACCGGGTTCAAAGCGGTCATAGGGTCTTGAAAAATCATAGCAATCTCAGATCCGCGAATGGCCCGCATCTGGGGCCCGTCGCGTTCTAACTTTTCAATTTCAACGGCGCCGTGATCACTGTGATAGGTGATTGTTCCTTGTTCAATCCGCGACAGCGTTGGCAAAAGTTGCATTATGGTCGAAGCCGTTACACTTTTCCCGCAACCACTTTCGCCGACAACACATAGGGTTTTGCCTTTGCGAATATCAAATGAAACGCCATTGATCGCTTTATTGCAACGATTGTTGGTGTAAAAATAAGTTTTTAAATCTTTGACGCTGAGTGCTATGTCGTGGGCTGCTTGCATAATACTAACCCTGCTGCGACGGGTCGGTTGCATCACGCAAACCATCCCCGATAAAATTAACGCTTAAAACAAAAAGTGAAATCACCGCGCCTACAGGTAACCACATCCACCAGAAATTCTGCAAAACGCGAATTTCCTGGGCTACATTTAAGATATTGCCCCAGGTTGGAATGTGAGCAGGCACACCTAAACCCAGGAAACTTAGGCCAGCCTCGGCCAAAATAAAGGCTGCCGTCGACAGCGTAATGTTCACCATGATTGGGCCCAAGGCATTCGGCAGGATATGTTTGTAGCAAATAACTGGAGTTGACAGACCGAAACTTTGCAAGGCTTGCACGTATTCTTCCTCGCGGAGGGAAAGCATTCGGGCCCGCGCCATGCGATACATTCCGCCCCATCCCGTGAGGACGAAAATAATCATCAGATTGATCAGGCTTTGACCGATGATCGAGACCAACAGCAGTACCAGAATGATTTGCGGGAAAGACATGAATAATTCGGACACACGCAAAGCGATTACGTCCAGCCACCCACCCTTGTATCCAGTGTAAGCTCCAATCAGAACGCCAATAATCGCAGATATGATGCCGCTCCCCAGACCCACAAGAATTGAAACCCGACCGCCATAAAGGACCCTCGCGAGGACATCACGACCAGTTTTGTCGGTGCCAAACCAATGTTCCCACGATGGTGGTTGCGACATATTACGAAGGTTAATCTTCATTGGATCAGCGCTGGTTATCAGCGGTGCAAAAACTGCGGTGAAAAGGATGATGCTGAACAAGACCAGACCGACAACCGCCAAACGATTGTTCATCAGCTTTCTCAGAGATCTGTTGCCAGTCTTTGAGGTTAGATTCCCTATCTCTTCGCGGGCCAAAATTTTATCGAATTTTTTGTTGAGGGAACGCGATACCATTTAGAGCACCTAATTTAATCGAACGCGCGGATCGATCAAAGCCGTCAGCACGTCGATAATTAAACTAGCCAGAAGAAAGGAAAATACATAAAATAGGGATATCATCATCACCAGTGGGTAGTCAGAACCGCGGACTGCTGCGATAAACGCATTGCCAATTCCGGGCCATTGAAAGACCTGTTCGATGATTACTGAGCCACCGATCAGTAAAGGAAGACGAAAC
>Ga0233433_10001983_pt1 | contig 18572 bp, 25 predicted proteins | sample SI_122_August201_5_FD_179868 | JGI IMG/M metagenome (GOLD analysis project Ga0233433, IMG submission 179868) | Seawater microbial communities from Saanich Inlet, British Columbia, Canada - SI_122_August2016_100_MG | ecosystem: Environmental > Aquatic > Marine > Inlet | place: Canada: British...
CGTGGTGGTTAGAATTATCATCTTCTAATCTTTGATAACAGACCTCATCATATGGCAATTTGTTTCAATTTAACATGACAAAATTTAGATTTAAGCACAATAATCAATTAATGCCTGATAAAAATAGTTCACAAGTATTAATGAGATCATGTATTAGATTCAAGAATTTTTTTCAGCGAAATTATAACTTGATTGATTTTAGATACACGTTGATCAAATTGAAAATCAGATAATTGTTCAGGTTTTGTTAAAATAATTACCACTTCAGAGAAATTACCATTTTGGATTATACGCATCGGGATATTCCAAGAAGATTCTTCATCAACATATTGATGATCTAGAATTCCCAGAGATTTATTTTGATTAAATTTAACTTTAGATTTACCATATGGTCCAATAAAAGACCACCACCCATCTGAATTAATTTTTGCATCAGGAACAATTTTAGGAAATAATTCAACAATAGCATCAAATGTATCGCCTACCATTTTATTTACAGTCATAGAAATTGTTCGAGTTCTAATCACAATAAAAAAGTCAAATTATCATTAAAAAAGATATAGTAGTAATCATATGAATTAAAAATTACAGATTAACCATTAAGGAATTCTTTAATTTTTTTTAAATTTTCAACATTTGATTCATGAAACATAACCATTGATTCAGATAGAGAATTAGGTAGTACAGTTTTTAAATTCTTAACTAATTCATCTCCACTTTCAATCATAGTATCAATTAGTTTATCAATTTCAGTTTTATCATTATTCATACCATATGATTGAAACTTTATCTTAATTAAATATTAAAAATTTTATTTGTTAAGATTTTTGAAATCCAGACATTTTGGATCAAATTCATTCAGATATTTTTTAGTATTGATTTGAGAATCTTGAATATAGAGTTCACATGTTTCAAAATCAATCATCGGAGAATTATCATTAGTATTAGAAACAAACTGCAAGACCAAAACCCCGATAAGCACAAGTATCAAAATAGCAGGCAGTTTAGTTGATGAAATATCCATAATCAGTCATAAATAATTTTAAACTTAAGCGTATTGAATTTGGAATTAACTTAATTATCTTTTTTGATTAAAGTTGCAGTTGAACGAACTTTGGCAAGTTTTTGAATATTCCAAGATACAATTTCTCTAATTTTTTCAAAATTGTCAGCTTGAAGCTTAACCATCATATCGTGAGTTCCAATTGTTTCAAAAACATCCATAACCTGTTCTAATTCTTTTAATTGTTCAATAATACCCTCTTCAGCACCCAATTCACAATTTAACATCACGTATGCATCAGTCATAAAATAGAGAAATAATGATGATTATTTAAAGATGGAGAATCTTAGCCATAATTACCATACAACATGAACCAGATCTTTAAGATTGCGTCTAGATTTTGGGAATTTAGTTTGTTTGGGATAACCAATACACAATACAGACGATGGAACTAAATCAGTTTGAAGAATATCCATTACTTTTTGTTCATCAAACATTCCAATCCAGATAGAACTTAATCCTAAAGCTTGAGCTGCAAGTTGGGAATATCCTGCTGCAAGAGTAGCATCCTGGATGGCAAATTTTCTAAGGATATAGGGAGGAAAATTAAGTTTAACCCTAGAAGGATTTTTACAGAAAATTAACACTACAGGAGCATCAACATAAGATTGATAATTACATGCATCAACCAGTAATCTTTTCTTTTCAGGACTTTTAATGTAAAATATTTCAAATCCTTGAAAGTTTCCAGCAGTTGGCGCAGTATCTGCAGCTGCAATAATTTTATCAATTTTGACAGTTTCAACAGGTTTATCAGAAAATTTTCTGGTTGATCGTCTCTTTTTCATTACTGCAAATAGATCAGTGTCAACTACTTCAGCAGGTTCAGATCTTAAAATAAAATCAAGTAATTGATTTGGAATACCAGGATCAAAATCACCAGGAGCTTCTTGAGGAGTATAATTCTCAGGAGAAATCAAATCATCATCAGGGTGAAAATCCCGCATGTGTGAATTAACATTCAAGTGTTATTAAAGAATTAAAGAGCACAGAGTATTATTAAAAAATTATTCTGCATTGAATTGATCACAACCAGAAGTACAAGGTTTGTTCATTACACCCTCACATTTACCTAAATTATCATGCATTATTCTATGATGTCCACAAATTTTACATTTTTCTCTAAAATGACTAATTAATTCAGCAACAGAGACATCAGATTGTTCAATTTTTGATTCAGTTTCAGAGGTCATAAAAAAGATCAATCGTAAGCAAGTTTAAACTTAATGATATTACGCCGGGAAAGGGATTCGAGCCCCTGCACGCTTTCACGTAGCTGTTTTCGAGACAGCCGCCTTACCACTTGGCTACCCCGGCATCAGATCTAAAACAATCTTCATAATAATACTAATGGCTCTATCTATAATTTGGAATCAATATCAAAAAGTTCATTTTGAAATCGTTTTTTTATTTGATTTTTAGTTTTACTCCATTCATCATCAGTAATATTATCAGTAAAAATAGAATGAAATTCAGAAAAATTAGGTTGGTTCAACAGAGATGTAATAGTCTGACGTTCAAAGTCAGATAAAGGGAAATAGGAAATAATTTTAAAAACAGATTGATCAGAATGAAGTTTTATTTCAAATATTTTTTCCTTAACATTGTTAGGAATATCAGTAATCTTCAAGTCAATAATTAGAAAGGAGAGACATATTAAATTAATTTCATTGCATTAATGGAAACAAAAATTATTAGATAAATAAGAACAAAAAACTAGATCGACTTTAAATGATAAAGACAAAATACCATAAAATTATCAATTAACTATGGGATTAAATCTAAAAGAATTAGTTGTAAGAGAGAAAACAACACTAGAAGCATTTTCAAATAAAGTTATTGCAATTGATGCATACAATGCAATTTATCAATTTCTAGCAAGTATAAGGGGTCCAGATGGATTACAATTAACAGATGTAGAGGGAAGGATCACAAGTCACCTTAGTGGACTACTTTACAGAAATGTTAATTTTTTATCATTAGGCATTAAACCAGTTTATGTCTTTGACGGAAAGCCACCATCTCTAAAAACCGCAGAAATTGAGCGTAGAAAACAAATTAAAAAAGATGCCACAGTGAAATATGAGAAAGCAATATCAGAAGGAAATATGGAAGATGCTAGAAAATATGCACAACAAACAACCAGTATGAAAGATGGAATGGTAAAAGAATCAAAAGAATTTTTAACATATTTTGGAATACCATACATTGAAGCACCTTCAGAAGGGGAAGCAACTGCAGCACATTTAACAAATACAGGGCAAGCATATGCATCTGCAAGTCAAGATTATGATTCAGTTCTATGTGGTGCAAAAAGATTAGTAAGGAATTTTACAAGCAGCGGAAGAAGAAAAATTCCAAATAGAAATACATACATCGATGTTCTTCCAGAAATAATTGAAACACAGAAAACACTAGATTCAATTAAAATGACAAGAGAAGAATTAATTGATGTAGGAATTTTAATTGGAACTGATTTTAATCCAAATGGATTTGAAAGAATCGGTCCAAAAACAGCAATGAAATTAATCAGACAACACAAGAGATTAGAAGACATTCCACAGATTCAAGAGCAATTAGGGGAAATAGAGTTTGAACAAATTAGAAACATTTTTCTAAATCCAGATGTTGCAAATGTGGATGAAATTATCTTTAATGAAGTAAACTATGAGGGGATTATGGATTACTTGGTAAAAGAGAGAAGTTTTTCAGAAGACAGAATAAAATCAACCTTAAACAGATTAAAAAAAGCACTTGAGAGAAAAAGTCAAAATTTAGATCAGTGGTTTTAATAATATTTCAATTTAATAACTAGTTAGTTTAATTTGAAAAATGCCTCAAACTGAAGCAAGAAAAACACTAAAAGATGCACCAATAATGTGGAGAAGAATTAATTCCATAGGCATGATTTTAGACTGTAATTCCACATATGCAGCAAATTTAGGATATGCCAAATCAGAAATTTTAGGCAAACCAATTTTTGAGCACGTACCAAAAGAATCATGGGAATCAATGAATAATTCTCTAAAAATATGGTTTGAAACAGGCAAAGTAACAGATAGAAAAATTACATTCATCAGACAAGATAAAAGCACATTTTTAGGATCATTACAAGCAACTAGTCTTTATGATGAAAATAAAAATTTGATTGGAAGTAATACTGTAATTTTTAATTTAACACAAATGAGTGATGAAAATATAAAAAAATATGAAGAATTTTTTAAAGAATCAAATCAAAAATTAGAGGAAATCAAAGAAAAAGAATATGATCAATTAGACAAAGATTCAAAATCAGAATATGATGGATTAAAAGAAATGTTTCAAATGTTGCTAGAAATAAATTTAAAACAATTAAAATAAATTATTTAGATTTTTCTTGAACAATACTTTGAATTTCAGTTACAGCAGAAACATCATCTAAAGTACTAGTATCACCAATTTTTTCACCATTACCAATAGATTTCAATAATCGTCGCATGATTTTTCCACTACGTGTTTTTGGAAGTTTTGAAACAAAATAGATTTGTTTAGGAGAAGCAATAGCCCCAATATCATTTCGGATTTGAACATAAAGATTTTTTTCTAAAATATTTTTATCAGTTGTAATTCCATCTTTTAAAACAACAAATGCTATAATTACCTCACCTTTAATGTCATCAGGGATTCCACATACAGCAGATTCTGCAACATCATCATTAGATACAATACAACTTTCAAGTTCAGCAGTTCCAATTCTATGACCTGCAATTTTTAAAACATCATCAGCACGTCCTAGTAACCATAAATATCCATCATCATCCTTTAGAGCATAATCACCAGGATAGTAACAATTAGGATATTTTGACCAATAGACAGTTTTGTATTTCTCATCATCACCCCATAATGTCAAAAGCATACCGGGCCAAGGATTTTTAATAATTAGATAACCCTTAGTGTTAGGAGGAACTTCAGTTCCAAATTCATCAACTATAGAAATAGCAGTACCTGGAATAGGTAAAGTTGCAGAACCAGGCTTCAAAGGAATGGTTTCCACACCAGGTAAAGGAGAGATCATCATACCACCAGTCTCGGTTTGCCACCAAGTATCAATTATTGGACATTTCTCTTTTCCAATAGTTTTGTAGTACCATTTCCAAACTTCAGGATTAATTGGTTCACCAACAGTTCCAAGTAAACGTAAAGAAGAAAGATCAAATGAATTTGGAATATCATCACCAAATTTCATAAACATTCTAAGAGCAGTTGGAGTAGTATAGAAAATACTAACATGATATTTTTGTAAAATATCCCACATTCTCGATATATCAGGAAAATCAGGTGCACCTTCATACATTATTTGAGTTGCACCATGAAGTAAAGGAGCATAAACTACATAGCTATGTCCAGTTACCCAACCAATATCAGCAGTACAGAAAAACACATCTGAATCTTTAATGTCAAATGCCCATTTGAAAGTTGAATAAAGATGCGTTAGATATCCACCTGTTCCATGTAAAACTCCTTTAGGCTTTCCAGTAGTTCCAGAAGTGTATAAAATGTAAAGAGGATGATCACTAGGTAATTTTTCAGCATCACAAGAATCTGAAATAGTTTCCATCAAATCTTTCCATAGTTTGTCTTTTGTAGAAAGAGAAATTTTATTTTTTGTTCTTTCTAAAACAACTACATGTTCAACAAATTTAAAATCCTTAATTGCATCATCAATTACTTCTTTAAGTTTAACAATTTTTCCTCGTCTATAACCACCATCAGCAGTAATCACAATTTTAGATTTAGAATCCTCAATTCTATCTTTAATGGATGCAGCACTAAATCCAGAAAATACAACAGTATGGATAGCACCAATTCTTGCACATGCTAGCATTGCAATAGGTAATTCTGGAACCATAGGAAGATAGATGATGACTCTATCTCCTTTTTTTACTCCAAGAGATTTTAAAACATTAGCAAATTTTTGAACTTCAATGAATAAATCACCGTAGGTGTATGTTTTAGAATCACCATTTTCACCCTCCCACAAAATTGCAGGTTTATCAGATTTTGTGTTTTGATGAATATCAAGAGCATTGTATGAGGCGTTAATTGTACCTCCAACAAACCATTTAGCAAAAGGAGGAGTCCAATCAAGAGTCCTATCCCAAGCACCAAACCAACTTAAATTATGAGCCTGTTCATCCCAAAAAGAGACAAAATCAGAATTTGCTTTTTTTCGTAAAATTACATCATTGTTACCAAGTCCAATGGCATATTTTTCAGACATCAAAAAGGGTATAAAGTTAGATCTTTCTAAGTGTTAAAAAAATAAATTAAAAAAATTATTGTGCTTCCATTCTAGCTAACCAATCATTATCGTTGTCGTCTTTAGATGTGTCTGATTTCACCTGTTGAGGTGGGTCGGGGAATGTAAAAGTCACTTCAGATTCAGTTGGAGGTTCAGGTATTTGTGGTACTTGAGCTTCAATTGGTTCTGAAGGTGTTACGATTGGTTGTGTTGGTGCTTCTGGAAGTATTGTTTGAACTACTTGTTGTGGTTCATTTGTCTCCAGATATGAAACGGCAGATTCTTGAATATCCACTTCTGCAGGTGTTGTTATCTTTTGCACTTCCAATTCAAGGTCAGTAATTCTACTCTTTACATTTGAAATTTCAGATTGTTCGTGTGTCACATGTTCAATTACCTCAGTTGTGCATGATTTCACAGTTTCAAATGTTGCCTCAGAGATTTCATTACTTTTGAATTGTACTTTGGCATCAAACGATAACATTTTTGCAGATTTCATTTGTGTGTCTAACTCAATCAATCTTTCCTCAAGTTTAGATTTGATTTCACATTCCATTTCATCTAATGATGCAAGTTTGGATTTGTATTTTTCATGAATGATTTCAGCGTCTGCTTTCATATCATCATTTTCTGAAACAATATCCATCAATGCTGCTAGACGACGTAGAGTGAGTTGTTTTTCACGAATGAGTCTTTGAGAGTCGAGTCTCCATTTAGGAATGAAGATTACAGTTTCACCTTGGACTACAAGTTGCTCATATTGGATTTGCTGTAATCCTTGAGAACCGCAATCAATACCAACGGATTGAATACTACCGTCAATTTCAGTGAGTGTTCCTACGACTTTACCCATGAATGTTCCGTACATGTCTTTGACGTGTTTACCGATTATTTCGATATCGTCGTTTGTCATGGTAGTTACTAATGAGATTTGTATAACCGACAAAGTGTAAGAAATTTTTTTAGTTTTAGTAAGATTAAATTCACTAATTTCAAATATTGGGCTCAATAGAAATTTTAAAATTTAGATGTTTTTCAATAAAAACATGATTCAAAAAGAAGAACTTGATAAAATTCTTAGTTTTGTTGCAAGTAGATGGGATGCAGCTGTAAAAGAGCCAAATAACAAAGCAATGGAAGGATTGCCAAATGATTTTTGGATGAATTCAATTGGTGGAAAAACAGCTAAGGGCGGATTTTGGGTCACAACAATAATGTATACAGAAAACGAAGCTGATGCTGCAGGATTTAAAGAAGTGTTGTTAAGATGGCAAGCTAAAGGGAATGATAAAAATAAAGAAAAAGGTCCCGATCTAATTCAGATTGGAAAAAAGAAATAGAGTATTATAATTGTGAAATTATTTATCCATATTGTCAGAATTCTCAAGTAAAGAAAAAACAACTTTATCAGATCATTTTTCAAATACAGAAGACAATGTATTTGCAATTATTACACCACGTCAAGTTGATCGTGGAGCATTGATGTCAAGATATAGTAGAACAAACAAAAGTATGAGAAGAATATTTCTCGACGAATTTTTAAAAAATAAAAATAGAGGAGAGGAATTTTACGACAGAGTCTTACTAGAATATGGAGACGATTCTGTTGCAGAATTGGGTGAAGCACAAGTTGCAATAGAAGGACTGTCAAATATTGCAGTAAAAAAAATTGAAGATAGAAGAATTGGACTATCATACTTGGAAAAATCTTCAAGGTACGTCACATGGAATAAAAAAGAAAATGGCAAATACAGATTCTATAGAGATGAAAAAATTATGAATTCAAAATTTGCAAATATGTATGAGGATAGTTGTAATCTTTCTTTTGATATTTATTCTAAAAATATTGAACCAATGGTAAATTACATTAGAGAAAAATATCCAATTGAAAAATATAGTTTCAAAGATTCAACAGATGGAAAAGAAAAATTATTTGGTAAATTAAAAGATCAAAGTGATATTAAATCAGCAAATATGATTTACAGAGGTTCAACTAAAGCAAAAGCATTAGATATTCTACGAGGATTATTGCCAGCCTCAACTTTAACAAATGTAGGAATTACAGGAAATGGAAGAGCATTTGAATATCTTTTGACAGTATTAGGCTCATCGGAACTAGATGAAGAACAAAAATTAGCCTCAAAAATCAAAAAAGAGTTAGAAACGACAATCAAATCATTTGTTAAAAGAGCAGACGATAAATATGGAAAAGCATTTCAAGAATATCTCAAAGATGTGAAAAATAAATCAAAATCAATCACACTTAAAGAAATAAAATCAAATCCAGTAAAAGGAACAATTACAAAATTAACAGACTATGAATCAGAAAAACAAGCACTTAACACAATTATTACATCCATTATGTATGAACAATCACCAAGCACATCATATCATAGCATTATGCAACAAGTTAAGAAAATATCTGCAAAAAGAAAAATTAAGATTATTAATGAATTTGCAAAAATAAGAACAAATAGAAGACATAGACCATCTCGTGCGTTTGAAAATACGTATTATACATTTGATCTGTGCAATAATTTTGGAATGTTTAGAGATTTTCATAGACATAGAGCACTTACATTAGAAAGACAATTGCTAACAACAGATCATGGATATACATTACCAAAAGAAATTAAAATATTAGGATTAGAAAAAGATTTCAAAGAATGTATGAATAATACAAAAACAACTTTTGAAAAAATTAGAAAAAAGTTTCCTGAACAAAGTCAATATGTAGTAAATTTTGCATATAATTATCCATATTTTATGAAATTAAATTTAAGAGAAGCATGTCACTTAATTGAATTACGAACAATTCCACAAGGACATATTGATTACAGACGTGTTGCACAAGAGATGTACAAACAAATTAACAAAGTTCATCCAAACTTAAGTAAAATTATGAAATTTGTGGATTTAAAAGAGTATGATTTAGAAAGATTTGAATCTGAAAAAAGAACAGAAGAAAAAAGGAAAAAAATAAAAAAATAAAACAAAATTATAATAGCAATAAATCTAGGATGATCTATGACAGATAGAATTGCAAGAGATCCTAAAGAATGGAAAGAACAGTTAACACCAGAACAATATGAAATTTGTATTAATCACGGGACAGAACCACCATTTTCAGGTAAGTATAACGACAGTAAATTAGAAGGTTCTTTCAAATGTGTATGTTGTGGAGAAAATCTTTTTTCATCAAATACAAAATTTGATTCAGGTTCTGGTTGGCCAAGTTTTTGGAAGCCAATATCAGAAGATAACATAGAATATGTTTCAGATACAGATTATGGGATGGTGCGTACAGAAGTTAATTGTAAAAAATGTGGCTCACATCTAGGACATGTGTTTGATGACGGACCAAAGCCAACAAATCAAAGATATTGTATTAATTCAGTTTCATTAAAACATGAAAAAGACGAATAATTACAAGCATGGCTGTAAAAATCAAAGATTCAATTCAATAATCCATATTGAAAAATTATTAATAAAACACAATTAAGGATAAGGAATCAATGAGAAATAAAATGAAACATAATTACGTAACAAAAAAGGATGAAATAACATGAAAATCATACTATGTGGTTTTGGGGTTGTTGCTCAAAGTTTAGTAAAATTATTTGAATCAAGAGACGAGGAACTGTATGCAAAATATGGGTTGAAACCAAGATTAGTAGCAGTTTTTGACAGTAAAGGAAGTGCAGTAGATCAATCAGGATTAAAATTAAACGAATTAATAAAAATAAAGGAAAAACATGGAACTGTAAAAAATTATTCAGAAAAAAATAATAGTATGACAGGGGATGAAATCTTAAAAAATATAGAAGCAGATGTGTTAATTGAAACTACAGCAAGTAATTATAAAGATGCAGAACCTGGAATGACACACATAACAACTGCAATGAAAAAAGGCATGCATGTTATTTCAGTAAATAAAGGCCCATTAGCATTAGCATTCCCATCATTAATGGAATTAGCAACATACAATCAAGTGATGTTCAAATTTAGTGGCACAGTAGGAGGAGGAACTCCAATATTAGATTATGCCAAAAATAGTTTAAGGGGGGAAAAAATTACATCATTTGCAGGAATACTAAACGGTACAACAAATTATATTTTATCAAATATGACCACAGGTTTATCATTTGATGAAGCACTAAAAGATGCAAAAGATAAAGGATATGTCGAAGCTGATGAAGCATTAGACCTAGATGGATTAGATGCTGCTGCAAAATTAGTCATTCTTGCCAATTGGATTATGGGGATGAAAGTTACAATGCCAGACATAAAATGTATCGGAATAAGAAAAGTAACAATCGAAGATATTAAAAAAGCAGAGAAAAATAATTCAGTGCTAAAATTAATTGCATCATGTGATAATGAACTAGTGGTAAGTCCAAAAGAAATACCAAAAGATGACCCATTAGGAGTAAATGGAACATTAAATGCAATTGCATTTACATCAGAACATTCTGGAACTCAAACAATAATTGGAAAAGGTGCAGGAGGAACTGAAACAGCAAGTTCAATCTTAAGAGATCTTTTAGACATTAGACAAGAGATTGCAAAAAATTGAAATCTAATTTAATTTCAAAAAGTGAAACATCGGCATTACTAAAAAAAGTATCAGAAGATTGGAGGATAGAATTTCCTAAAATGAAAAACGTTAGAGTACATCAAATTTTGAATGATGCTCAAATAATTACAGGGGAGGGGTTGAAAATATTAAAAATAAATGAAGACTACTTGCCATTTTTATCAGAAACAGAAATTTTAAAAAAATTTCCCAATGTAGAAGTAGATATGGGTGCAGTCAAATTCATGTGTAAAGGTGCAAATTTAATGAGACCAGGTATTAAAAAATTTACAGAGTTTGAAAAAGGGAAACTTGTCTGTATTGTTGAAGAAACACATCATAAATTTTTAGCAGTTGGAAAAGCAATGGTGTCAAGTTCAGAATTAGAAAAGATGGAAAAAGGAGAAGTGATACAAAACATACATTATATTTCAGACAAATTCTGGGAAACGGGTAAAACGATTTACAATTAACTCAAAAATTATTTAATATTTTCAGTAAATTCTTCTGTACCGTCTTTAGTAATTACAAGTATATCCAATCCATCACCACTTGCAGAATCTCTCAAGGCGGCTGCACGAACTGCATGTTTTGCCAAAGTGACAGCTTCATCCTTAGTCATGTTTGGTTTGAATTGAGGATCTAAAACACCTAATGCCATTTCAGCACCAGTACCAACTGCGGCATATTCATCAGGGAGTACTGAACCTAAAGGATCAAGAGTATACATAATTGGTTTATCAACTACACCACCAATAATTACTTGTGTAAGTAATGGGAAGTATCTTCGCTCATACATCATATTTGACATCATTTTAGCAACAGTGTTAGGAGGAACGTCTCTCTTTAGATCCATTTTTCTAATCTTTGCAAGAGCTGAAATTTGTAAAGTTAAAATTTGCATATCAGCAACAAGACCAGCACAAGTTGCACCAACTTTATCAGTAATAGAGAAAGTTTTCTTTGTTGTTTTACTTACAAGAAAATTCCCAAATGCGATCCTTTTTTCACTGGCAAAAACTACACCACCATCAAAAGTAATTCCAACAGCAGTTGCTCCTGGCATATACATTGACATATTTCAAATAATTTTATCACATAATAAAGGGCTTTCTACAATACAGATCAAATTTGTGGCTAAAATTTAAAAACAATAGATCATTGATACTACAAAATAATAGAATTATGCAGTACAAAGTTAGAACGAACCATATCTTTTTTATGAGAATAATGGAAAAAGAGATTGAACAAATTGGCTACTAGTGAAATTAAAGAAAAAATCTTGAACGATGTAGTATTTCTTGGATTAAGATTAGTAATGGGGACAATTTTCATTATTCACGGATATAGTAAATTTGGTAATGATGGGTTTGTTGGTTGGATCTCATCAATGGGTATTCCAGGAGAATTAGCAATAATTATTGCATTAGCTGAAGTAATTCCAGGTATACTACTAATCATAGGGGTTTTGAATAGAATTTCAGCATCAGTGATTTCAATAATTATGGTGGGAGCAATATTTCACGTTAAAGGTGCCCAAAGTATCACAGGAGACAAAGGAATTGAATTAGATTTAATCTTACTTGCAGTAGCATTAGTGATTATTGTTATAGGTCCAGGAAGAATATCATTATCACAACTAATTAAAAAAATTCCTAGATGTCTTCACTAATTTTTTCCAAAATTTTCCATAATCAAACAAATGCATTTAGTAGTTTTCTTTAACAAATCAACTCTAGCAAATTCATTTGGAGAATGAATTCTTGAAAACATGTACGTACTTCCTATAGAAATACAAGGAGATTTTAAAATATCAACAAAAGGATACATGGGACCAGTGCCAGCATTTGAAACATTCAAAATTGATTTTCCAAAAACCTTGTCAGCTGCATTTTTTACTTGAGATACGAAAGGATGTGAAGAGTCAGTTCTAGCTGCAGCCTCCCCATGAAAGATTTTAATTTTTACATCATTAAACCCATGTGATTTTAGATGTTTTTTTAATCGAATAACTTGTTTCTTTGGATCCATTTTAGGAATTAATCTAAAATCAATTTTTACCAAAGCCTCACCAGGAAGAACTGTTTTAGCTCCATCTCCAGTGTAACCTGAAACAAATCCTGCAATATTACATGTTGCATCACCAACTAAAGCCTTTTTTGCATCAAGATTTTTTTTATTCCCTACAAAAGATTGGATTCCAAATTCTTTTTTGAATACATTTTGATCAAAAGGTTCTTTTTCAATTAATTCTAAATCTTTTTTTGAAAAAGGAAGGACTTCCTTATACCAATCTTTAATGAGAATTTTTCCATCAGAATCTCTAAGTGTTTTTACAGCTTCAATTAATCGCCATGCAGGATTTTTGATTAATACAGCTAAACTAGAATGAGCATCACGAATAGATTCTCTTACAGATAGTTCAACAAACAATAATCCTTTCATTCCAAGCCCAATGATAGGTCTATTTTTTGCATCAACATATCCAAATTCCCAAATCACACCATCATTAGAAAATTTCTTTTTGTATTTTTTCAAATATTCTTCAATATGAGCACTACCAGTTTCTTCTTCACCCTCAATTACAAATTTTATGTTACAAGGAACATCACTAGTTGTCGCCAAACAAGCCTCAACGGCTTTAATTCTAGTAATTAATTCACCCTTATCATCAGTAGAACCTCTTCCAAAAATTTTATTTCCTTTTCTCACTCCACTAAATGGAGGATCATCCCACAAGTCAAAAGGTTCTGCAGGTTGAACATCATAGTGATTATAGAACATCAATGTTTTACCAGGATTTTTTTTAGATTTTATCTCAGCAAACACAATTGGTGCTACACCTTTTTTTAATCGCAAAATTTCAGATTTAAGACCAGAAAATTTCAATAATGTTTTAACTAATTTTGCACATTCTTCAATACCCTCATTTTTTGCAGATACACTAGGTTGTTGTATTAGTTTTTGAAGATCAGAAATAAGTTCACCCATGTGAGTATCTACATGTTTTAATGTGTTCATTCTAATCATATGATTTTATCAAAAGGTTTCATCACACTAGGAATTGAATCAATCAAATCCATGGAAGTTATATGAAGTCCCAATTTTTCTTGAACTTCTTTTCCAGCTAAACCACAGATGTAGCTAGCTGCTGCTGCAGATTCCAAAGGATTTCTATTTGTAGACAATAATCCAGCAACTAATCCAGATAGCACATCACCAGTACCTCCAACAGTCATTGCAGGGGTATTTTTTTCACAAAGATAAGTAATTTTACCATCAGATATAATGTCAGTAGGACCTTTTAACAGAATAGTTATTCCATGTTTTAAAGCATTTTCTTCAACTAATTTTATTCGTTCAAGATTGGAATCAGAAGGGACATCACCAAACAATCTTTTGAATTCACCAGCATGAGGAGTTACTACAACATTTTTGTGAGCTAAAATAGGTAAAATTTCTGGGATTAATGCACTTGCATCTAAAGATAGTCTAACATCTCGATCCAAAAGAGATTTTACAAGATGTAGTAATGAATTTTTTTCTTGTATTGCAAGACCCATCCCAATTGTTGCAGAATGTAGATTACGAGGCAAAGCACCAACAAGTTTCTTTACAGCACCAAGAGTTAATTTTTGATCAACTAAAGGAATTACAATAAGATTTGGAGAAATTGCACGAGTTGGAGTTACATTGATTTTTGGAACACAAGTATAAACTAAATCGGTACCACATCTAAGTGCAGCAAGTGAGGATAATACGGGGGCTCCATGGTAAATGTAACTTCCACCAACAACAAGTACAATTCCATTATCACCTTTTCGAGATGTAGATTTTCTTGTAGGTGTAAAATTTTGAACGATTGAGGATGAGAGTGTTTGAGGTTCCAATATACAACATTCTAGATATTAGATGAATAAATATTGTTTTCAAGAGAATATTGGAATTAATCTAATTTTTTGTACTTTTTTTAGTTGCTTTTGCTTTAGTTGTTGCTTTTGCTTTAGTTGTTGCTTTTGCTTTAGTTGTTGCTTTTGCTTTAGTTGTTGCTTTTGCTTTAGTTGTTGCTTTTGCTTTAGTTGTTGCTTTTGCTTTCCTTCCAAAGAATGCTTTTCTTGCAAAACACAAGTAAGTAGTATGTCCAATTCCTTGGAAAGAATGTCGTGTTTTTCCATCTCTAGCCTCAATTGTTCTTATAATATGCTCAGTTGATTCAATATCAGTAAATTCATTTTCAACTAATGCCATGGTTAATTTTTCTAATTGATTCATAGTTGGACATATTGCAAATATAGATCCACTACCTTTTAGCATCTGTCTTACTTTAGGAATAACAATCCAAGGATCACCAAGATCAATTAATGCAACATCCATATCAGTAACTGGAGTGTCTTTAGAAGTTTTTAGATCTAAATTGTGTTGAGTGACATATTTAGAAACACCAGATCTACGAATATTTTTTTCTGCAATTTTCATGAAATTTTCATCTACATCAAAAGTGTAAACATGTCCACGAGGTTTTACAATACTTGCAACAAAAGAAGTCATTGAGCCACTTCCAGTTCCTATTTCAAGTATTTTTTGACCATCTTGAATTCCTGCACGTGCAGCGATGTAACCAAGATCTTTTGGATAAACAATTTGAGTACCATGTTGTATTTTCATTATGTAATCATACATTGTGGGTTCAAGTAAGTAGACGTACTTGTCTTTGTTTGTCATTAATCTAGAACCATATTCCTTTCCAATAGCATCAGCATGTTTAAGCACACCAATGTGAGTATGAAGTGATTCTTTTTTTGAAATATTCATCAACCATTTTTTAGAATTATTGTAGAAGAAGAGTACAGGAGATTTATTTTTAATTATTGCCATATTATTTTTCTAAAAATTTAAGATAAGAGTCTTTGTCCACAGTTAACTAATAGATTATTCAGTTATCCAATTAATTAGATTCTCGCTTATGGATTGAATTGTAGGCATTATAGTATCATTGATAGTTTGAGCAACTTCTGGAAATGCAACTGAAAATATAATTCCAATAATTATTCCTATAATCAGAGATATTTTACCCATAATTTGAGTATACATTGCCAGTAAAATAATAGTATAGTTGACTAGACATCGTCAATAATAGAGTCTAAAAAATTATTTATTTCGTTTAATTGTAATTATACCACTAAGAAGCATTAATGAACCAAAAATTGTTAAAGATAATGTAAGTAATCCAATAAAGGACAAAGCCCCAATAATTGGGAGAAGTATCCAGGGTTCATGAAGAGTGGGATCGTTTAATGACGCAGATGGGAAAAGTCCCGAAAATATTAAAAAATCTAAAATAAGAATTACAGATCCAAAAAATATCAGATTACCTCCTGCACTCATTATGGTATCCATAGATTCATTGGATTGATTAACTTTTTGTCAAAGAGTAAAACAAAGATTATCAGTCATCAATATTGTAAATAAAAATAAAAGGCATGAAAAAAGAATTACAATATGAATACATTAGATTATCTCACAAAGCAAGATGATCAAATATCACAGTCAATGCCAGAATGTGAAAACATTAACAGAGACGGAGAGAATGAAAATACCTAAACTAAATTATAATTATCATTTTTAGGTTTAAAAATTATAAATTCTTTAATCATATCAAGTAAAAATATTTCAGATTCATTCCGGGTTCCAAACATCAAAGGGTAGTTTTCCATATAACTCAGTAAAACATCTTCTCGAACAGATGTTTCATCGTCACCTCGAATTTCTTTAAAAATATCAATTAATTTCTCTTTTTTATTATTAAGGGGATAAGGCCTCCCATAGGCATCCTTTGTTAAAAGACTATAATCAACTTTAGGAACATCTAAACCAAGAAACTTGAAAGATTCTTTATCAAGTCCTTGTTTAATGAGTTCTTTACTGATTTTATTAGAAAATAAAATAAAATCCTTTTTATGACTTACAGGTAAATTAGATAATTCAATTAAATCCAATAATTTTTTTCTATCAATTAATACAACATCTTTAATTTTTGCCAATTGTTTTGCAGAGGATATGAATTTGTTATTAGTAACAACAATAGCTAATTGTGCATTATATTTTTTCAATGAACCTAATACCCTTTGAACAGATGTAAAATTTAATTCAGACTCAGAACGTTTAGCCTGAACTGCAATTCTATACTTGCCTTGCTGCAGCATCATATCACAACCATAATCTTTTGAACGATTAGTTACAGTTGTATCATAACCCAATTTTTCAAACAATTTAACCACAAATATTTCAAATTCACGTCCAATTGTATTATCAAGTAAAGCTAAATCATGTGAAATTTCAACCATATTTTGAATTTGAATACTACCTATTAATTTCATTTTGACTTATTAATACCAAAGAAAGTAGCAATACAAATTGACAGAAATTCAATTAGCAGGTTCAGGGGGATGGGTAAATGCAGATCTAACAGATGAACAAATTACAAAATCAAAACTAATTCCGAATATGGATAAACATTTTTTGGCTTCACTGGAAAAACTAGATACAACAAAAATGATAAAACATTTTTGTAAACAATGTAATTCTGAATTTAATGGTCCAACTCAAATACAAATTGAAGAAAAACCAAACGAAGCAGTTGCAGATGGATTGACGTTAATAGAGAGAGGTCAATATACATGCCACCAATGTAATTCAATAATTGGAGAATACCGTGTTTTTCAAAAAAGTGAATAATTACAAATAACCACATTTTTCTTAAATCAAAGCGTATTCAATAAATAGCGCAATTTTTTAGCAATATTATGGCAAATATGAAATGCGTATCATGTGGAATTAGCTTCTTTTCTCCAATGGGATCAGAGAAATGTTCCAAATGTGCAGGTAATGAATCTCAAGGTAGTGAGGGACATGATTCCTGTGGTTGTGGACACAGCCATTAACTCTTTTTTCTTCAATCAAAAATATAACTAACAAAAAAAAGAAAAACTATGACAAAAACATCACTAGAAATGAAAAAATTAGTTGAAGAATTTATCAAAATAACTAATGTCAAATATGAAGATCAAACTGAAAAAATTAAAGAAAAAAGTGATTTGGTAGATTGGCAATTCCATGTAGGAACAAATGTAATTGTTAGTAAAAATTCAAACCGAGAAGATAGAGTGCATGTTAATGTAAATATGAGATTCTCTCCAGAAGATTCAAAATTACTAGTTAAGACAAATCCATCATTTTCAAAAGCAGTTATGGAAATTAGTGAAATTTGCACAATATGCAATATAGGTCATCAATGGATTAAAGATGGAGAAAGCATTGCAGGTTTAGCAATATTTTCACATATAGATGAACAGAATTTAGATAGAATTTCATTTCACAATGTTTGGGACAATGTAGCAAGAGTATCAGGACATACGCAAAAAATTCTACGTTCAAATTTTAGTAATTTCTCTTCAAAAAATAATTTAGGAGAAGAAACTCTGGATAAATCTATGTATGGATAAAAAATTGAATTTTTAAAATATGCCAAAATATACATACACTAGTTAAAGGAGAAATAAAAGAAATGATTTCTTTTGAACATAGAGTATTAAGTGAATTTAAATTAAAAATAGCAAAAGTAGACACGCTAGCTAAATCAATCATTAGTCATA